>JAABUL010000921.1_pt1 | contig 59828 bp, 55 predicted proteins | sample 5559151 | NCBI WGS metagenome assembly JAABUL01 (sample SAMN10711876, study PRJNA513368) | rock metagenome | isolation source: Antarctica rocks | place: Antarctica: Victoria Land, Pudding Butte sud
AGGGAGACCGACAACCAGCACGCTGCGTCGTGCTGCTGATCGTGCTGGCCGCTGTCGGCGATCTTGCCCGACCTCATAGTCGGTCAGGAATGCCTGACCTGGCTTCCCACAACCTGCGGGAGAGCCACACATCGTGCCAGGTGCTGGACAAAATCGGCCAGCAAAACTGGCTCCCCACCACCCAGATTGATATTCTCGTAGCCCAGTGATCGGTCGACCGCAGCCAGGATGCCTGCCACAATATCGTCGACATAGGTCCAATCACGGTGCATCTGGCCGTCGTTATACAGCGACACCTCCGTCCCGTGCAACATGTTGTCGAGCACCTTGTAGGCCATCATGTCCGGCCGTCCCCGTGGACCATACACCGTGAAAAACCGCAGCACCGTGACGTGCTGTCCGTAGAGATGATGAATAGGTGATGCCCGCTTGCTGGCCGAATAGGGCGCCCACGGCCGATCCGTCGCGTCGGTCTCCACAAACGGTACTACCGTGGTATTGCCAAAGGCCGAGGAGGTCGATGCAAGCACAAAGGTGGGGTCTGCGCCTCTCGCGCCGCCTCCACGAGGGTCAGCGTCCCGTTCACGTTGACGTCGTAATAGAGGTGCGAGTTCTCGATGGAGACGCGTACCCCGGACATGGCAGCCAGATGAACCACCGCCACAAACTCGTGCTGTCCACAGAGCCGGCCCCCCAGTTCACGGTCGCGAATGTCTCCCCGGACAAAGGAAAAGTGTGCGGCGCCAGGGGAGCGTGCCAACTCCTGCAGGTTGGCCTGCTTGCCCGCCGGGTCGTAGTACTCGTTCAGGTTGTCCAGACCCACCACTGTGTCACCGCGGGCCAGCAGGGTCTGAGCGGTATGGCTACCGATGAACCCGGCGGCTCCAGTGACCAGGATGGTTGGGCTCATAGCCGCGCACCCACGGCGCTCTGGAGGGAAAGCGGACTCTCCGCCTCGTTTAAATTGCTTTCCCTGACCGCTCTGTCTTCGGTTGAACTGCACTCGATTCCTCGTTGGCTGGCCTCGGTTGCACGGATTTCCAAACTACGGTCCATCGATCCCGTTCGGCTTCGCTCGCGGGTGCAGCTCGGTGGCGCAGCAGCCGGTAACCGAGCCCAGTCCTGACGGCAATAAACGTGATGCCGACACTTAACACTTGCCAAACGCAGTCCCGCAACGCTCGATCGATGCGTCCTTGACGCATGTGGAAGCGGACCAGGCTCATAATATATCCTCGCTTGGAAAGTACCAGCTTGTGAAGGCTGATGCTGTCCTCCCGGTAGCCCAAGAGGATCTCGGGTAGGTTGCCGAAGGTGCTGTGTCTGAACGATCGAAGAAGCAAATCGGTTTCCTCACCTCGGACCACGCGCTCGTCATAGCGGTGCTGACGGAACCATGCCATCCTGCCAAAAAACGTTGGATGAGCGACCGGGAAGCCGCGGCCAGGTCGAGCGCAAATGTGCGCGTGGTCCGCTGGAAGGCGGCGGGCGCCCACCACTCTGCCTAATCCGGAAAAAACAAGCATGTTAGCGCCTATTAGATCAATGGTTGGGTTCTCTTCCAAGAAGCGGACTTGACGTTCGAGCCGCTCCGGATAGGACACGTCGTCGCCGTCCATGCGCGCGAAAAAACGACCACGCCCGAGATCTAGGCATTCATTGAATCTTGCTGCCAGCCCTCGATGCCTACCGTCGGCGATGACCCGGATCCGCGCATCCCCGGTGCTCGCAGCCACCGTCGCTGTGTCGTCTATCGAACCATCATCAATCACCCAGAGTTCCCAGTCATGAAAGGTCTGCATTCGTATGGATTCCAGAGCGCAGGGGAGAGTGGCCGCGCAGTTGTACACGGGCATGCCGATCGTCACGGTCGGCGGTGGTACGTCGAGGTTGAAGGATTCTTGAGGAGTCATTGCAGGCGTCAGCCTCCTGATGCAGCAGCGTCGGTGGGTCTCGTCGCATCGGGCGGTAAGACATGGCGCCTCGGGGCGGGCCCAAGCTAACCGTGCAACGCACACCATATTATGATCGATGAGACATGAAAGTTTCCTTCACGTGCGGCCCGTGCAGACAAACAACGCAGTATCGCAAGTGTCGGCCTGACTACGGCGTCCGAGCGACCGCACTTTGAGTCGCGCGGTCACGGCAGTTTTTATCGTCCTCCTTGTGATAGCTGCATTCCGGGAACATACGGCGGTGGCCGGCCCTAGCTCTCAAGGAGCCCGCGCCGCGGTGATACTGCAACGCCTCTGGGTACATAGCATCACCCCCAACGCGGATTCCGCCCCAGTGTATCTCGCGGACTCGCCACGTGCACGAGCACAGGTGGCGGCGTGCCGCGCCGCCATCTCGTCTCCAAAAAAATGTGCGGCTCCCCCCGTCGTCTATGTGCTGGCGGCAAACAATCGATTCAATTGCATGGCGAAGCGAGCCGTCAAACACGCGACGTTGTACGCCCTCTCCGCCAGGACCGGTGCTGTTCAATGGAAGCGCTCGACCACCGGCCTCTCACCATGCGCCACAGCGGGGCCGGTCCTTGATCCCTCCGGCCACTGGATCTACGCAGCGGGATTGGACGGCAAGATGCATCGCTATGATGCGCTTTCGGGGGAGGAAACGCTCCAGGCTCATTGGCCCCAAACCATCACACTGATGCCGGACGCCGAGAAAATGGCAGCGACCCCCACGACTGGGAGCAATCATCTCTATGTGACGACCAGTGGCTTCTTCGATGTCGGTCACGTCGATGGCCATCTGGTCACCATCGATCTCGCCACCGGTCATGCAACCGTGTTCAACACCCTGTGCAGCACCATTACCCAGCTCTTGGGTAATGATCCCAGCGCAGCCAACTACTGTCCCGAGGTCTTCTCCGGTCTCTTCGGGCGGGGACAGGGAGCCGTGGATCCGCTCACCCACGATGTGTTTCTCGTGACCGGCAATGGCGCGTGGGACGGAAAGACCCTGTGGGGAGACACGGTCCTCAAGCTCGGCCCGAGCGGGACCACGGTGCTTGATTCCTATACCCCTAAGGACCAGCAGTGGCTGGATGATCACGACCTTGATCTGGGCAGTTCTGGAGCCGCGATCCTCCCCACGTTGCGCAGCGGCGGTAAGACGTACCATCTCCTGGTTCAAGCCGGCAAAGGACCGTCATGCCGCACGTGTGACGGCGTGGTCGTGCGGCTGCTCAACCGAGACGACCTCAGCGGGCAGGGTGGTCCCGGCCATACGGGTGGCGACGTGCAGGACGTGCAGTCTCCGGGAGGGTGCGAGGTGATTACCGCGCCGGCCGTGTGGAAGTCGCCAGCCGACCAGGTTTGGGTGTACTACGAAGATGGATGCGGTCTCACGGGGTATCGAATCTCGATCAGCCACGGTTTGCCGCACATCGCCGCCTCCTGGTCGACAAAGGACGCGGGCAGCACGCCGGTCATGGATCACGGCGTCTTGTTCCTTAGTCGCGGGGACGTCTCCGCGTACGATCCAGAAACCGGTCGCATGCTGGCCACGGTGACCGGCACTGGGCCGAACCACTGGCAGTATCCACTCGTCGTCGGCAACCAGCTCTTCATCACCGATCAGACGGGCCACGTGGCGGCATACTCTATCGCACGGTAGTCTGGAGATGAGGAGGTCCCTATGTAGACTGGTGTGCAGAGATGTGGGAAAATCATGTGGTCAATTCCGATGTCAAGACAGGCAGTGGGTTCGACCAAGAATTGGCGATCTTTGTAGTCGTGTCTTTCCGAGGAAGGGCCGCGCAAGATGTTTCACGCGTGTCGGGTCTTTATGTTGGTGCCGCGGTTTCATGTCAAACGAGGACAAAGTCAGGAAGTATGAGAGCCGGTTATGTTTCCCCGTGCCCGGTATTTGTCGAGTCGTGACGACGGATGTCGGACAGTCGGTGAATCGGCAAGCGCTCGAGCGGATAAACCCATGAAAATAGCTCACATCACCGCTATCGACATGGCACTACGCTACTTGCTGCTGAATCAACTCCGCGCTGCTCGGGACGCCGGCTATCAGGTCGTTGGTATCTCTTCCCCCGGCCCGGAGCGCTCGATTCTGGAAGGAGTCGGTATCCGACACATTGGAGTTCCCATAAGTCGCAGGCTCACGCCACTACGCGATGTTGTTTCGTTGTGGAAACTGTATCGCGTGCTGCGGACCGAGCAGTTCACGATCGTGCATACGCACACCCCCAAGGCAGGTTTGCTGGGCCAGTTGGCTGCCCATATTGCGGGAGTGCCGGTGATTGTGAATACCATACATGGCTTTTACTTTCACGATGGTATGCACCCGGCCTGGCGGCGTTTCTACATAACTGTGGAAAAGGTCGCGGCGCGCAATTCGGACATGATTCTTTCTATCAATCGCGAAGATATCCAGACGGCGATAGATGAGCACATTTGCGCTCCTGAAAAGATCAAATATATCGGCGAAGGTATCGACGTAGTCCGCTTTGACCCCGACCAGGTGAATGCCGATGACGTTGAGAAGAGACGCGCTGAGTTACGGATCCCCAGAGATGTGCCGGTCGTAGGTTTCGTTGGTCGACAGGTGCGAGAGAAGGGGCTCCTGGACCTTTTCGCCGCCGCCCGACTCGTCCACCAGCACGTTCCCACGGCGCATTTTGTCTTCATTGGACCGGTCGATGATGCCAAGCCGGATGCCGTGTATCCTCAAGACGCAGAGGTGTTCGGCATAGCTCCTATGTCCCGCTTCACTGGACTGCGACTGGATCTGCCTGAACTCTATGCGCTGATGGACGTTTGCGTCCTGCCGTCGTATCGTGAAGGCTTTGGTCGTTCGCTGATAGAGGCTGCCGCAATGCGGAAGCCGACGGTGGCCACTGACATTCGTGGCTGTCGGGAGGCGGTGGAAGACCGCCGGACTGGGCTTTTGGTGCCACTGTCTGATGTCGATGCGTTGGCTGCGGCAATAGTGGAGTTGCTGTCGGATCGGGAGCTTGCTGCCGCCTTGGGAAAGGCAGGGCGTGAACGGGTGCTGGAACGTTTCAATGAGCGTCTCGTGATTTGCCGGGTTTTGTCTGAGTACACTCATCTGCTCCACGCCAAGGGCATCCAGGCGCCGTGCATAGCTCCCACTGGGGGCAAGGGTGCGGTATGACCAAGACTTGGTGGGTTACCGAGGCGAACCTGGACCGACTTCGACGACATTGATGTATCTTCCCACCGGCAAACGGCTGCTCGATCTAACCGTCGCCATTCTTGGGCTGGCAGTTCTCTCTCCAATCATGCTTGTGGTCGCGGCCTTGGTGCGAGCGCGGATGGGGTCACCAGTTCTTTTTTGCCAGGCGCGACCGGGCCTCCACGGCCGTGCTTTCACGATGCTAAAATTCCGAACCATGCTGGATGTTCGCGATTCGGATGGACAACTGCTACCGGACGGTGAGCGCCTCACCGCATTGGGACGTATACTACGATCGACCAGTCTGGACGAGCTCCCGGAACTTGTCAACGTAGTGCGGGGTGACATGAGCTTGGTCGGTCCCCGACCACTCCTCATGGCGTATCTGGAGCGCTATAGACCGGAGCAGATGCGCCGGCACGAGGTGAAGCCCGGGATAACCGGCTGGGCTCAGATCAACGGACGGAACACGGTCAGCTGGACCGAAAAGTTTCGGTACGACCTGTGGTACGTGGAGCATCAATCCTTCCAATTGGATTGCAAAGTTTTGTGGAAGACGCTCAAATTGGTGGCTACGCGCCACGGGATCAACCAGCCGGGGCACGCCACTGCCGAGGAGTTCAGGGGCGAGATATCGTGAGTACGGGAACACCAGTTAGTAAATGAAACGCGCCGCAGATGGCGAAGAGTAGGTAAGTATCCCGCAGAACGTGATACGATGCCTCGGTTTATGGGACCCCGCGAGGAAGACGAAGTCCCCCAAATGTGTCGCCCCAGCGGCGAGTTAGGCTCAACATGAGGACGTCACCCACTTTTCACCGGTTTAATGACCTTACCATAACGCGAGCAAACGTAGAGTATCAAATACATACATCGAGAACTGATGGTGAAGCGACACCGACAGAAATTTTTCAGGCTGCTCGCGACCGTAATGTATCGGCCATAGCTTTCACCGAGCACGTCAGGGCAGACAGTGCTTGGTTTCCCGATTTCGTAGCTGAAGTGGAACGCGTTTCTCGGATGTTTCCCGATGTGCGTGTTTCGATCGGGTGCGAGGCAAAGGCTCTCGACTATGAAGGAACTTTAGATGCAAGCGAAGATACCATCCAGCTATCCGATATTGTTCTCGGAAGCGTACACCGGTTCCCAGACGGAAAAGGCGGCTACATCCCTTTTGCATCTCTCTCCGCTGACGAGTTGGCGCATAAGGAATGCGCTCTCTCGGTTGGACTGCTTCGCGCGGCACCAATTGATGTCCTTGCGCATCCTGGCGGCATGTATCAGCGTCGATTCGGACCGTATCCTGAACGATTGCTGCGCGAAATAATGGAAGTCTCACTTGAGAGAGGAGTCGCCGTAGAGATTAATTCTTCCTACGTTGAAGATTTAACTTCCCTTTTAGACCTTTGTAGCCAGATTAATCCCTATGTCTCGATTGGCTCGGATGTCCACTCGCTAAAGGATTTGGGTCGCTGCCGGGATTCGCTAACGCCGCTGAGCATGGGCGCGGAGTGAAGGTTCTCGTAACGGGTGCTGGAGCGCTGCTGGGACAAGGCATCATTCGAACCTTGCGCGCATCCACCCTTGACAGCTTTATCGTTGGCGCCGATCCGAGCCCGCTCGCAGCTGGTCTTTATTGGGCAGATCAGGCCTACCTCCTTCCTTTTGCCAACGATGCAGCCTATATCGACTCGATCACTGCGATTCTTGAGAAGGAGCATCCTGACGCGCTGCTAGTGGGAACGGATGTGGAGTTAAATGTCCTTGCGACACACCGTGGCGCTATCGAGCGTACTTTCGGTACGCACGTTTTGGTCAGCGACAGGCGAGTGGTGGAAATAGCGGATGACAAGTGGTTAACTTTCGAGTGGCTCCAAACCCAAGGGTTCCCCGTTCCGAGATCGTGTTTGCGGGGGGCGGAGCTCGAACTGATTGATGAAGTAGGATTCCCCTTGATAGTGAAACCACGTATTGGTGCCCGGTCGGTCGGAGTTTCTATGGCGCGAAATCAGGAAGAGTTGCGGCAGGCTCTCGACTTGAATAAGGAGGTCATCATCCAGGAGTTGGTAGGCAGAGATGATGCTGAGTTTACGGCTGGAGCACTTGTATTCGATGGCGAGTGCAAGGCATCCATTGTGATGCGGCGCGAATTGCGTGATGGTAATACGTATCGTGCTTTTACTGGTCCTTACCCTGAATTCAACGACGTCGTCCAGCGAATATGTGTGCGATTGGGTCCGTACGGCCCGGTTAATCTCCAATTTCGGTTGCACAATGATGCGCTTACTGTCTTTGAAATTAATGCGCGCTTCTCTGGTACTACACCTTTTCGTCGACACGCCGGTTTTAATGAGGTAGAAATGGCGTTACGCCATCTCGTATTCGGTGCGCCGATTGCTCAACCAAAGGTGGATTCTTTGGTTGTGTTACGGTATTGGGATGAAATTGTGTTACAACCGCGCCAACTAATGGCTGGGCTATAGAGCATCGAACGGGATTTTATGCTATGGATGATTCTAAAGGAACAGTTGTAATAACCGGTGCAAATGGTTTTGTCGGCCGTCACTTGGTGCGAGCAGCTCTGGCCGATGGCTGGCTAGTGACAGCTCTTTCGCGCCGAACGGAATGGTTAATGAGTATACGCAGTTCGAACCTGAAGATAGTGCCGTGGAGTAGTGAGGATAGTGGCTCTAGCGATGAAGTCCTCGTTGGAGCAGATGCTGTTTGCCACCTTGCAGCATACATCCCCCCTGATTTTACGTCGACTACTTATGCGTCAGAGTGTTTTCGCGTAAATACCATTGACACCTTGGACTTACTCGAGGCTTCGGCGCGCTCTGGAGTGGGAAGGTTCGTCTTTTTTTCCTCCGGTAACGTATATTTGCCGATCCCTCGCTTGGCGAAGGAAACCGACGTGGTGTATCCTGCGCATCGAGCGTCTGTCTACTTGACAAGTAAGCTTGCTGGAGAGATTTTTAGTGAGTCGTTCCGCATCGCAGGTAGGATCCCCGTATCCATTCTTCGCGTTTCCTCGGTCTACGGGTTCGGTATGTCCCCTCATGGAAGCATGCCCTTATTTGCAGAACGAATCAGACAAGGTGAAATAATTGAGCTGCAGGATGGAGGTAGGCATGCTGCAGATTTTGTTGATGTTGCGGATGTTGTTCGAGGGACATTGCAGGTAATCGACAGAAGAGGGGATGGCATCTTTAATATTGGGTCGGGGGCAGTCACCTCTATGCTTCAGCTGGCGCAGGAACTGCTTGCGTTTTATCGTAAGGGTTCGGACCTGCTCCGCGTGCTTCCAGAGCGTTCCGGCCCCGCCGTTATTGGATACTCCGGCCTCGACGTTACGAGGGCTAGAACGGAATTAGATTATGCGCCGACGGACCTGCGAACCGGTTTGAGGAGATGGTTTTCTGAGGCTCTGTAGTCGTCCCGTTCTGGACGGATGGTCATTTGCTGCTTTTGGCTGGCGGTGCGATTGGGAGAGCTGTAGATTGAAATTCGGTATTGGCCGGGCGATCGATTTCGTCAGCCATCAACGCCGAGGACCAGAGTCACGTCGACCTCGGGACGACGAATAGCTAGAACCTATGGGAGGACAGCGGAAGGACCGTTCGGCAAGCCGAGGAGCCGTGCAAGACGACTGTCATCCTCGCCACCGAGGTCACGCGAGCCGTACCACCCTTAGTTACGGTGGTCGGCGTGACCGCTCGTCCAATCGCGCGAGGATAGCCCGCGCTACCGTGAAGCGCTGGGGCTCTCAGGGAATGCCTCGCTGGTTAGTTTGGCGATATACTCCCCGATTGCTAGCGACGCAGTGGCCGCCGGCGAAGGAGCATTGAGGACGTGGATGGCTCGCGGTGACCGAGCGATGGCGAAGTCGTCCACCAGTTTTCCGTTACGTGCCACAGCCTGAGCCCGCACGCCGGCGCCCCCACGCATCAAGTCGTCCGGTGTGACTTCCGGTACGAGGCGCTGTAGCGAACGAGCGAAGCGATCTTTGCTGAATGACCTGCTGAACTCATCCAGGCCCGTTCGCCAGAAACGCCTCGCTAGCCGCGGAAAGCCGGGATAGGTGACCATGTTCCACACGTCTCGAGGTCGAATGGTGAAGTGAGAATATCCTTCACGCGCCAGTGCCAACACCGCATTGGGACCTACCTCTACCTCGCCGTGTACGGTTCGCGTGAAGTGAACGCCCAAAAACGGCAATCTGGGGTCAGCCACGGGGTAAATGAGTGCTTTGACCAGCGATTGCCGCTCGGGCTTAAGGAAGTAGTATTCGCCACGAAACGGTACGATTCGCACATCTGTATCCGCCCCTGCCATGTCGGCGAGGATATCAGCCTGAAGCCCGGCGCAATTGATGAGGTGCGATGTGCCTATCTCCGCGTCCCGCGTGAAGAGCCGCAGGGCTGGCCCCTGCCGATGGATGTCCGTGACCTGATGATTGAAACCAATCTCCACGCCCACGGCTGCTAGATCGGCCGCCATCGACCGAGCCACCGCTGCGTAATCGACGATGCCGGTGGCGGCCGAATGGAGGGCCGCGACACCGGCGGCGTGTGGCTCAAGCTCGTGCAGTTCCTGGGGTGATATCAATCGCAAACCGGGGACGCCATTAGCATTGCCACGGCGTAAGAGCTCGTGCAGGGCGGGAACCTCTTGTTCCCCAGTGGCTACGATCACCTTACCGCACCGCTGGTAGGGAATGGCATGCTGCTCACAGTACTGGACCATGCGTCGCGCGCCGTCGATGCAGAGCATGGCCTTGAGAGAACCGGGCTGGTAGTAGATCCCGGCATGGATGACGCCGCTGTTGTGACCGGATTGATGACGAGCCACGGCGCTCTCCTTTTCCAGCACGCAGATCCGCCGGGACGGGTGAGCACGTGCCAGTGCCAGCGCTGTAGCAAGCCCGATGATTCCAGCGCCAACCACAGTGATGTCGTAGGTGGAGTAGTCGATGGCGAGATTCTCCTGTGCCGAGATGGTTTCGCGGCGAGTAGGGTACTGGATACCTTGCATTATCAATCCAGCAGAGGGGCAAGGGCCGGAGAACCGAGTGCCAGTCGTCCAAGATATGAGGCGGGCAATGGGCAAAACAAAATTGAACCTCCCCTGTTGGTCGGCCGCGACCGGTTGTGCACGCGCTCGAAAGGAAAGCTACACTGGCGAGTGGGTGAAGGCGAGGACCGTTGCCGGGCGACCTATGGTGATGCGTAGCTGCCACTGAGCAATGCGCTGTCATCGTGTCTGACGGAGTAAGCGCGAATCCCGCAATCAGTGTCGGTGGATAAAGGGCGGCGCGAGGTGCGTTCGCTCCTGGAGGATGAAGCATGAAAGTTGCGCCACGTGTCGGGGACGCGCAGAACGATCGACGGGAGCGAATCGCGATGGTTCGACCGGTCCTGCCCTCTTTTGACGAGTTAGAGCCAGGTGTTCGCAGTATTCTGTCCAGTGGTATGGTCACGAAGGGGACGTATCTGGCGGAATTCGAGCGGGCGGTGGCGGAACATCTGCAGGTGAGGCATGCGGTGGCCGTGTCGAGCTGTACCACCGGCTTGATGTTGACCTATCGAGCGCTAGGCTTGACGGGAGACGCGGTGGTGCCGAGCTTTACCTTCATGGCCACCGTGAGTTCGGCCGTGTGGGCCGGCCTCCGCCCCCGCTTCGCGGAGATCGATCCCCATACCTGCACTATGCCTGTGGAAGCCGCTGAAGAGGCGATGACGCCCCAGACAACAGCAATTGTAGCGGTGCATAACTTTGGCAATCCGGCGGACGTCGAGGGACTGCAAGAGGTAGCTCGGCGGCACGGGGTGCGTCTGATCTTTGATGCGGCGCATGGCTTTGGTGCGCTCCGCAATGGCAAGCCGCTCGGGCAAGGCGGCGATGCCCATGTCTTTAGCCTGAGTCCCACCAAGTTGTTAATCGCGGGAGAGGGCGGGATTGTGGCTACCAACGACGACGAGTTGGCGGAGAAGATCCGAATCGGACGCGAGTATGGCAATGCGGGCAACTATGACACGGAATACGCCGGCTTTAATGCTCGCCTCGCCGAATTCAACGCGCTACTGGGACTGCACAGCCTGAATTATTTGGAGGCGGCGGCGCGGCGCCGTAATGAGGTGGCGGCGCTCTTCCAACGTGAGCTGTCGGATTTGCCCGGGCTGCACTTCCAACGAGTGCGGCCGGTTGACCGGTGTTCTTACAAGGATTTTTCCGTCTCCATCGATCAAGCGGCCGCCGGTGTGACCCGTGATCGGTTGGCCCAGGAGCTAGACGCTGAGGGAGTGGACAGCCGCAAGTACTATGATCCGCCGGTCCACCGGCACACTGCGTACCAGCAGTTCGCGGATCAAGCCTTGCCGGCAACCGATCAACTTGCGGCGCAGAGCTTGAGCATCCCCATGTGGTCACACATGGACGACAGCACGGTGCTTTCGATATGCCGCGCGTTTCGGGCCGGGTGGGAACGGGCAGCGACGGGGTGAACGCCTGGCATGGCCTGGAGTAGGTCTTTCGCCCTGACGCTATCGGACAAATGGCGTCTCAATAGGAATTACGTACTACACTGGTGTAGTACGTAATTCTGATGGCGCACGCGTCTGTGGCTAGCTAGAGGAGTTTCGCCCTGCCTCATTTTCTTCGCCCGGTCCGCATGTCTTCTGCGATCCTCATTCGCGTTCTAGCGGACATGGTCATGATGGGAGTGGCGCTGCTGGTTGGAATCAGCGCCCGGTATGTATGGAATGTCGGCGTCGAAGGATATGGCTCGCACACGCGCACCACGCTCTTCAATTACATCCATTCGTACGCCCTGAGTGTCTGGATTCTGGTACTCATTTCCACGGCGGTGTTCTGGTTCAGCGGGCTCTACACTCGGCGGCGCGCGCATCGTCCGCTGGCCAAGATTTTGATAGTCCTGCGGGGTGTAACCCTCAGTTACCTCATTTTCGGATTTATTTTGCTGTTGCTCGAAGGCAAGCTCGGTGTGCCGCGGGTCGCCATTTTCATTGCGTGGGGCATCTCGACCCTGGCTCTGGGGATGGGGAGAGTCTGGTCCGGCGTCTGGAAAAATATGCTGCAGAGCGACCCGGAGTTCGAAGCTGTAAAGCGCTCAAATCAACGCGACCGGGTGCTGGTCATCGGGGGGGCGGGTTATATCGGCTCTGCGCTGGTGAATGAGTTGCTGGCCAAAGGGGTCAAGGTGCGGGTGCTGGACCTGCTGATGTATGGGACGGAGCCGCTCAAAACTGTACTGGATCACCCGAATCTGGAAATCATTCGTGCCGATTTTCGCCAGATTGATAAGGTCGTGGCAGCCGTGCGGGATGTAGATACAGTAGTCCATCTCGGCGGAATTGTGGGAGATCCCGCCTGCTCGCTGGACAAAGATCTGACAATTGATGTCAATGTGACGGCCACCCGAATGATCGCTGAAGTGGCCAAAGGACACGGCGTTGGTCGGTTCATCTTCGCGAGCACCTGCTCGGTGTACGGGGCGAGTGACGAGATGTTGGACGAACAGTCGCGCCTCAACCCGGTCTCCCTGTATGCGCAGAGTAAGATCGCCTGCGAACGCATCCTACAGAAAATGGGGGACGACTCCTTCGCGACTGTAATCCTGCGCTTCGCCACCATCTACGGCCTCTCCGGCCGTATCCGATTTGATCTCGTGGTGAACTTGCTCACGGCCAAGGCTGTGGTGGATGGGGTGATCACCGTTCGCGGTGGTGACCAGTGGCGTCCCTTCCTGCATGTGCAGGATGCCGCTCACGCGGTTAGCATGGCGCTGGAGGCGCCCCTTGACGTGGTGCGGAACCAGATCTTCAATGTTGGCTCCGAGGGGCAGAATTACACCATCTTGCAAATTGGCGAGATGATCCATCGTTTGGTGCCCGAGGCTCGCTTGCTGGACGAGGGTTTCGACCAAGACCGGCGCAACTATCGCGTGTCGTTCGATCGGGTTCGCACGCAGCTTGGCTTCGCTCCCCGCTGGAATGTCGAGCGTGGCATTCACCAGGTGATTGATGCAATTCGGAGCGGTGCTATTGACAATTACAAGGAGGCTCGGTACAGCAACTTCGAGTTTATGAGTACCGAGACCGTCCCTTCACTGTCCAAGAGCAGCAACGACTGGGTGTACGAGTTGCTACGGACTGGGGAGCCGGTTGCAGTTGGCAGTTCGGACCATGCCTATCGCGACTTGAATCAGGGCGATTAGTCTCGTGTGCCGTGACGCTTGCCGCAGCCAGCGATCACTGCTCCTGTTCCCGAACCACGTGTGGTTCGGTTGAGACTGCTCCGCGGGGCACTCCGTCCTGGTCTGGGCTCTCATGCTGTAGCCCTTCCATCTCGGCTTCCGCGTCCTGGTCCGCAAACGTCCGGGACCGAGGCCTGGTGATCGATGGTATGGCTTTCGGCAGGGACGCATCCACCATGTCGGTTACGCGCCGTTTGGCCCGCGTCAACGAGCTCTGCTGATGGTTTCGGTCATACCGGTCCAGCATCTCCCGCAGTGAGACGGCGAACGCTTCCTCCTCGGTCCATGCTCGCAGGATGTCGGTGTAAATATCACCGGCCGTTCGGCCTCCCGTGCTGGAGGTCAAGCCGCGCCGCCGGATTTCCAGCAGGGTCGGATCGTACTGGGTCCGTCGCCAGATCTGCGCAGCCGAGCACAGTGTGATCTCCCGCTCCCGTGAGCGCTCCAGGTACAGCCGGTATCCTTCCACATGGTGGTGCAATAAGTGGTATCGCCAGGGGGCAGTGAGCCGAACACCCTCCAGACAGGTGTAGCGCTCGAACTCTCGCCTGGCATAGAACGTGAGGTTGATCTCACCTTCTTTGCGCGGCAGCGCTTCCGTGACGTCCGCGTCGATGAATTCGATGCCGAGAGCTTTGGCGGCCGCCACTCGGGTATGTCCATCAATCACAAAGTAGCGATTGCCCAACTGATAGACGGTGATGGGAGGCAATTCCTCGCGCCCCTTCATCTTGCGCAGAATGGCCGTGTAGTTTCCCTGTGCGGGACCTCGTTTGAGGGGGAGAAAGGTGGGGCCGATCTTGCCCGCCTTCCCGGCGCTGCCCACAATTCGCTTGACGCGGATCGGCCGCACGCCAAGGGGCATCCGCGACACGACGCCCGCTTTGGCAGCAGCTTCCTCATAGGAGAGAGGATAGGAAGGAGAAGACACGATGGTTACAGGTTTTCGATCACGATGGGCTCAAGCTCTTCTCCCGGCTCGAACCCGAAGATCCGCGAATAGAAGTACAGCTCACCGTCGTGCATGGTTCGGATGTTCTTCGCCTTCCGAAAGCCGTGACCCTCGCCCTCGAAGGCGACGTGTGCAAACGGGATCCCTCGGCTACGAAGAGCGTCCGCCATCAGAACTGCCTGATTGGGCGGCACGACCTTGTCATCTAACCCTTGAAACAGGATGATTGGCCGGGAGATCTGGTCTATGCAGGGCAGGGCGGAACGCTCGCGGTAGAGATGGCGCTGTTCCGGCAGCTGGCCAATCAGTCGATCAAGATAGCGAGATTCGAACTTGTGTGTGTCACGGACAAATACCTCGAGATCGGCAATGCCAAAGTAACTGGCCCCGGCCGCGAAGGTATCGCGGAAGGTCATGGCGCACAGAGTGGTGTAACCGCCGGCGCTGCCGCCGCGAATGACGAGTCGTTCTGGATCCGCCAGACCGTGCTCAACCAGATAGCGCGCCGCGTTGACGCAGTCGTCTACGTCGACCACGCCCCACTGCCCATCCAGACGCTGCCGGTACGCTCGGCCATAGCCGGTACTGCCGCCGTAATTCACATCGACCACGGCGAAGCCTCGGCTGGTCCAGTACTGCACGCCGCCCAGTTGCAATCCGGTCGAGTAGGCGCTGGTCGGGCCGCCGTGACTGCCGACCAGCAGTGGCGGCAACTCGTGGGTAGGCGCTTCATACTCAGGGTTGCACGGCGGATAGTAGAGGGCGTGCGCGCTCGACCCTCCCGTGGTCGGAAATACAATCGACTGCGGACGGGAGAACCATGATTCATCAATGTCGAGTGCGCCAGATTGTTGCAGGACTTCCACGCGCTGGTCCGCCAGATGCAGCTGGGCTACCTCGGGTAGTTGGACCGCGGAAGCGCCGATGAAGACCGCGCGATTCCCAGTGCAGCATATGGAGGAGATATCGGTATACGGTGTGGCGATCGGCTGTAGGTCTTTGCTTTCGGTGGAGAGCATGCGGAGATCGTCGATCTCCTCGCTATTCGCAATGCAGAGAACGTGCTGGGGAGTGAGGATGGCATAGGTGGACCGGCCGAAAACCCACTGGGGAACGCCTAATTCCGCCTCTAGATCGGTCATCTGGGTGGTCTCGCCGCCTCTCAGACGATAGAGATTCCACCACCCGCTGCGGTCCGACACAAAGTACAGCGACCCGTCCGGCGACCACTCTGGCTGGAAGATGGAATCAGCGTCGCCGCCGGCGACGTGAGCGGCCGAGGCAAGCCGGCCGTTTGGATCAAAAGCGGCCACCCAGAGTTCGCAGCCGTCCCATGGCATATTGGGGTGATTCCAGGTGAGCCAGGCCAGCCGGGCGCCATCCGCGCTGATCCGCGGAGACGAATAGAAGTCGTTGCCGGAGGCGAGGATTATCTGCTCGCGCTCCCCGCCCCGATCGAGGGCGACCAGGGTGTTGACAGCTTCACGCGACGGGTCGGTGTGATCTTCGCGCACGGCTATCAATCGGTCATGAACATGGTCGGGGACGAAGTCGGCGTATCGCCACTCCTTCTCCGCGGTAATCGGGATCGGAGGCCCATGGTTGATCTGGTGGTAGAGCCGGCCATCAGCGAAGTTCGAGAAGAAGATCTCGCCCCGGTCGACGAGGTACGCGCCGCCTCCGTACTCGTGTACCCGTGTGCGCACGTTAAACGGCGTGGGCGTGACATCCTCGATAGCGCCGCCGGGTGCGGCACGAACAATCACTGTCCGGCCATCCTCTGCTGGACGACCTTCCGTCCAGTACGTCCACTCCCCATCCACCTGGGGCGCTGCCAGGCTTACTATGCTGGAGGTTACCACCTCGGATGTGATGGGCGACTTCCAGGCTCCATATGACGCAAGGTGCTTGGCTGCTACGACAACACTCCTCCGTCGATCTGTGGCCTGCACGGAAACTACCTTCAGTATAACGATGCACCGGAGCCTGTCCGTGATACCCCTCGTGCTGAGTCTACGTCCGCAGTGTATCGTGAAGGGGGAAAAGGGGGACACGCGTGCCAAAAGGAAAGCAGAAGCAGCAGCGAAAACGTCGGCCGCAGCGGCCAAATAGCGCCCGAAATCCCACTCCGGAAACTGGAGCGGCGGGAAACAGAGTGGCCCGACCGGTGGTGCCTGCGCCCTCCGGTCTCAACTGGCGAATCATTGCCGCCATCGTGGCGCTTGCCGTGGTGCTCGCCGTTGCCGCCTTTCTCATTTTCGATCGCCAACCCGCGGCCGCACCATCTCCCCATAGCTTGACGACGGGGGCCCTGAAGGGGACCGCTGCGCCGGGAGCCACGCCTGCCGGGACAGTACCGACACAGGCCCGCATCATCGATGGGATCCCCTGTAACGCCGAAAACGTTACATACCACGAACACGCGCATCTCGACATTCTGGACCGGGGCACGCAGGTAGTTGTCCCGGCGAACACAGGTATCGTGGACAACACCTGCTTGTACTGGCTCCATACGCACGACAACTCCGGTGAGATTCACATGGAGATGCCGCGCTACCGACCGGTCACCCTCGGGAACTTTTTCGACGTGTGGGGCCAGCCACTCTCACGCACACGCGCGGCACAGGTGCGGGTCAAACCGGGCGAAAGCATGCGGGTGTACGTCAACCTGAAGCGATATTACGGCGACCCGCGGGCCATCACCCTGCACCGTCACACGCTGATCACGATTGAGGTTGGGCCGCCTTTCGAGAAGCCGAACACGTTCGATTTCCGGGGTGACTAACCGTGCAGAGGATTGTGCTCTAGGCAAGTCGCGAGGCGGCCGCGGCGAGAAATAGGAATAGCATGGCGATAACGATGAAGGCCGTGGCTGTCTGGAGCACCGAAACAAAGATCGCGCGCACGACGACCCAGCGCGATTCTCGCTCGGCCGGGTTGCGGGGGATGGCGTCGTTGAGCGACCCCAGAAACAATTCCTGGCGCTGAACCCGCAACACGGTCGAGACGCAGAAGACGGTCAGCAAGGTCAAAAAAATGAGCCAGGCCGTACGGCCGTACTCGAAGCCAACCTGAATGATGAACAATCCCGAGAGCGGCAAAAAAATCGAGATGCCCAGCGTGATCCACTGCAGGGTACTGCGTGCCGGCCAGTGCGGCGACCGCGAAGGTGGGACAGCGGCCGGCATATTCATGGGCAGATCAATGGGCATCACGCCTCGTTGGGTGAGGTATTCCTCCATGGCCCGCGCGGGGTTGTGTTGCGCATGTCGGGCCCCATAGACCAGCGTGACAGTACCGGTCTCGCTATCCCGCCGCAACTGTTCCAACCACGTGGCCTTGTCCGGCCGGTCGAGCTCGGCCCAGTAACGCTGCTTGAACTCTTCCCATCGTTCCGGCTTGTGTCCAAACCAGGCAACGCTTTCGGCGGAGGGAGACAACTCGCGAATCCAGGTGGTGACGGCTCCGCTTGACTGCTGGGCGCCACGCGGCCAGTAGCGGTCGATCAGGATGCGTGGCCCATCTTCCGGTCGTGGAATCTCTGATACCCGCTTGACCTGTATGCCCAAGGCTTCCTCCCAGGACGTGTTGTGCGCTCGCTCCCCTATTTAGGGTACACCTCGTGGATCCGTGACTTGGTCTGGACGACACGTACAATCAAGCACTTCCTGCTGCTAGTCAGGGCTGCGCGGGCGGATCACGTGAACGATGGCATAGTAGACGATATCGAGATCTTCGATCAGGATGGTGCGCTGTCGCGCGAGTATCTCCTGGCACGTGGATACTGCTGCGGGAACGGCTGCCGTAACTGTCCGTATATACCCCGCCATGGCGGATTGGATGCCGTGGCGCCGGTGGTTTCATCGGAGGACAGCGCATCGGGCGAGCACCATGCGGATCGTTAGACTTGCTATCCTGGTCGCCTGCTCGCTCCTCTCCTGGCCGGCACCTGCGCAGCCTCAGCCGCCCCGTATCATCGCCTTTGGCGACAGCATCACCTGGGGAGCCAATGCGACGAACAACAGTGTGCGGCACTACCGCCCACTGCTCCCACTCATCTGGCATACACCAGGGAAGCAGGATACGACCTATCCCGGCGTCCTACAGTGCATGGCGCGGCGCCCGGTTCTCAACTATGGGGTTCCGGGCGAGACAACCGCCGAGGGACTGCCACGTCTGATTCAACTCATGGGCGCTATCCGACCACGGCTGGTGCTGCTGATGGAGGGCACCAACGATATGCTGGCCGCATCGCCGCTGTCCGGCGCCATAGACTCTCTGACGGCGGAGGTGCGCGCGGTTCAACATGGGGGCGGCACTGCCATCTTGATGACAGTGCCGCGCACCTACTATCCTCTTGGTAGCCCCTCGTATGCAGCAAACGCGCGGATTGTGGAGCTTAACACAGCGATTCGTCGGCTAGCGGCGCAGTTGGCGGTTTCGTTGGTGGACGTGGAAGCAGCCTTCCCGCCGACCGCGCAAGGAATCGCGCTGATGCGAAGCCGCAGCGGCGCCAACGACTACCTGCACCCAGATGACCGGGGATACGTGCTCATCGCGCGGGCGGTGATGCGAGCTGGCGTACTGCACCACCACGCGATGCCTTCCAGGCGTAACTGTGGCGGCTAACGCACCGAATGATTCGGCTTCTCCAGGTCCAAGATTATCCGCTGCACAGGTCACCGCGCAGGTAGCATGACCCGGTATCCAGTCTGCTACCTGCAAACCCAGGCGCCTATCCAACCTCCTCGATTGGACGGCTGCCGGGGGATCCCGCTGCCTCGGCCTCAGTATCTTCCGCGTCACCGCGACCATTCCGGCCGCGGCGACGTCGGTGCAAGATAAACGCCGCTACCACCACGACCACCGCCGCAACCACGCCGGCCACACCGAGCGTCTGTTCGACCTTGTGCAGCAGGGCTAGATTCTTGCCCAGCTCGAATCCCAACACTCCGTAGATCACGGCCCAGAGAATGCCTCCCGCCGCATTGAAGGCGCCGAATTTCATCCAGTGCATCCGGTTTAGCCCGGACAGGAAGGCAGCCCAGGCACGCAGAACGGCTACGAAGCGACCAAAAAACACGGTCTTGTCACCATGTTTTGCAAAGAAACGCTCGGCAGTCGCCAGCTTTGATGTGTCGACACGAATATATTTCCCGTAGCGCTCGACCAGCGCCCGGCCGCCGGTGCGGCCAACCGCGTAGCCCAGGTTGTCACCCAGAATGGCGCCCACGGCGCCCGCGACAATGACGAACCCGATGTTCAGATGGCCGGTGCCGGCATAGACAGCGGCTGCTACCAGCATGGTCTCGCCCGGGAAAGGGATACCGCTGGACTCGATGGCGACGAATCCGAGCACCGCGGCATAACCCCAGGTACCAAGTATGGTCTGGAGCGTGTGAGACGAAAAATTCATTGATCCTCCTGGGGCTAGCGTCGCGCCTGAGTGGCGATGATCTCCGCGGCGTCGGTCGAACGCGGCTAGCCGTCCGTCGCTTGTTTCGGTTTGGCCTGACGGGTCTGCGCTGTCGCCTGGGCCGGCTGGGGATCGCTGGCGGGGAAGGAGGCATCGTTCATGTGATCGACGCGGTCCTCGTCATAGTCCACCAGTTGATCGATGGAAGAGACATCGCTGACGGCGGTGGTACCGGCGCCGATCTCCTGTTCGTGCTCACGCAGATCATGGACCGTGACGATGCCGATCAGTGTACCGTTCGCGTCGGTCACCGGTAGCCGCGTGAGCCCAGCGCAGGCGGGGTTCCGATCGAGCCGATCGACCGCCTGGCCAATTTCTTCATCGTCACGGCAGCAGAGGATCTCGGTGGACATAACCTCACGAACGGCTTTCATGCCGCCTCCCACGCCCTCGATTGCTATCAGGTTCATGACCGCCTGTTCGCTCAGCAGTCCGGCGACATGCCCATCTTTTGTCACTGGTATAGGATCGAGGCCGAGCGACTTGATCGTCTCCACGGCGTCCCGAAGCGACTCATCCGGTGACACGCTGCCGGCGACCGGCGCCATGACTTCTCTGACTAACACGGTATCCTCCCTGGGCAGTGTGAGGTGCGTAACCCCTCTGTCCTATCATGCCGCACGGAGGGCGCCAGGCGAAAAGGGTTGCGTGGTTCGGAGCACCGTGGCACGGCTGACTGGTGGGCGATGCCGATGGTGGAAGTGTATCGACATCTGTCCGGGTACTCTACGAACTGCCCCGTGCCGGCGTGTTTGCGGCCCATGCCTCCAGCAACTCCCGCTCTTTATCCGGCGCCATACCGGCGGCCCGTTCCATGTCAGGTGGTCGAGTGGCATCCCACGTCAGGGTGTCGGCCACGGTATCGGCCAGCGGTCGGAAGGTGAGGCCCGCATTGATGGCGCGGCTGCAGTCAAAGGCGGAGAAACCCGCATACTCTTGCGTGTCCGGGACCCAGAGTGGCAACTCCATCCAGGGCTGCACCTGGTGTGCCAGTAGAAAGGACTCGTCTACCCATACAATCTCCGCCTTACTGCGGCTCTGCGCTTTACACTCCCACAACACACGGCCCATGGTGAGCGGACGCTTCGGTCCGGTGGCGTTGTAGATGCCGCGGCCCCGCGCTTCGGTCATCCGCAGCATCCACTCCGCCAGGTCGCGCGCGTCGATCAGTTGCACATCCCGGTTGGGATGGCCAGGAGCCAGAACCTTGCCTCCCTGGGCTAGACGATGCGACCAGTAGGTGAAGCGATCGCTCGGATCGAAGGGACCAACGATCAGACCGGGCCGCGGCACGAAAGAGCGGCCGGGAAAGGCGTCGAGTACCACCCGTTCGCAGAGCGCCTTCAGAGGGCCGTAGGTTTCGCCCGTGATCTCTTCCACGCTCTCGTCGTCGAGCGTGCCGACGGGAGCATCTTCCGTTATGCCAGGCCGGCTGATATCGGTGTAGACCGAGATGGTGGACACAAAGGTATAGTGATCAACCGCATCCGCCAGCAGTTCCGCCGATTGGCGTACTACTCGTGGGAAATAGCCGCAGGTGTCGATGGCCGCGTCCCACCGACGTCCCGCCAGGGGGCCCAGATTGCCGTCCCGGTCGCCTCGCAACTTCTCTGCCTCGGGGAAGAGGTCCGGATTGTGCTCGCCGCGAGTAAAGAGTGTGACCTCGTGGCCGGCCTGCAGCGCCGCATCCACCAGATGACGGCCCAGGAACACCGTGCCGCCAATGACCAGCAATTTCACGCGGGTGCGCCAACCACGAGGCTCGGGTTGATCATGTGCTGCCAGCTCATTTCTCGATCCGGTTCCCGTTTTCCCTGTGCGTAGTCGATGGCGAGATCGGCCATATGCTCGACTACCCACTCAAAGTTAGCTGGGGTGACCGAGTGTAGGTCCATATCCGGCGCCGGGTTCAAGAAGTCGATGGCATACGGGATGCCGTCGCGCACGGCGAACTCGACGGTGTTCATGTCGTATCCCAGCGCGGTACAGAGCGTCAGGCAGTCCTGCACGATGCGCGCGCGGAGCTCATCGCTAAAGTCGTCTTCGTGCGGACGGTAGCGCTCGAAATGCGAGCGCGATGGGTCGTATTTGGATACCAGCACGTCCGTGCGACCCAGTACCCAGCAGCGCGCATAGTTTTCCCAGCGGATGAACTCCTGCAAGATCATGGGCAGCACGCCGCTCTGATCGTATGCCGCCCACAGCTCCTCCAATGAATGCACCACGGTAACGTTTCGCCAGCCACCGCCCACTGCGGGTTTCAGCACGGCGGGCAGTCCGGTGTACTCAAGGATGTTCTCCCATGGCATGCGATAGACCAAATTGCGCAACGACTCGGGGACAATGTCTGCTTCGTACGTTTTATTGGGCAGGATAACAGTCTTGGGGACCGCGACACCCAGCCGGCCCGCCAGAATACATTCAAAAAATTTATCATCCGCGTTGAACCAGAATGGGTTATTGATCACGGCCACGCCGTCCGCGACCGCTTTCTTCAGGAAGATGCGGTAGTACGGGATCTCGTGCGACATCCGATCGACGATCACGCTATAGGGAATCTCGTCATCCAACGTGGTGCCACCCAGCTGGATCAGCTCGGCGGTGATCTCTCCACCGCCCTTGCTGTTGACCCGGTCGATAAATGCCTGAGGGAACGTGTTTTCCCGGCCGACCAACAAACCGATCTTCTTCATCGAGATACTCCCTTTGTGGTTGTTACCAGGGGCGCTGCACCGCATTCGCCCGTCTTACAGGTACTTCGTCACCATTTGCTGCCAGTACGGCCAGTCGTGGACCCAGCCGTCCCACACATCCAGCGTATTCGGCACGCCTTTGTCCCAGAGGATTTGAGAAAGCTGCTGCGCTTCGACCACGTGTGGATCGGTCGAGCCGGTGACGATGGCAATGTTCATGGTTCGCATGGCGTCCAGGTACCACGAGTCGCCGAGACCTGGTAGAAAAGCCAGAGGGTTGGTAAAGAAGGTCTCATTGTCGCTGTAGCCGTCGAGGAAGCCGCTGTTGTCGAACTTACCACTGAGTGCAAGCATGCCATTCACTAGCATGGGATGCCGGAAGGCCAGCAGGGCGGCATGGAAGGCGCCTAGACTGCACCCCGTGGTGATGAACCGATCCTCTGGATTGCCTTGATTGCGTATCAGCGGCAGAACCTCGTCCAATAGATACCGCTCGTACTGCAGATGTCGCTCGATGCGGTGGCGCGGGTGCGAACCATCGTTGTACCAGCTCGACATGTCCACGCTGTCCACGCAGTAAAAACGCAGCCGCCCCTCCTCGATGGGGCGAGCCAGCACGTCAATCATCCCGCGATCCTCGTACTCGAAAAAGCTGCCTCCCGAGGTAGGGAAGACCATGACCGGCTGGCCGTCATGACCGAACACCAGTAGGTCCATGTCACGTCCCAGGTTGTGGCTGTACCAGCGATGATACTCGCGCTTCACCACGGTCCTCCCGCAGTGGGCCGGTGGGGCGAGTGTTGGGTTGGCGAGTTGATCGACGTCACGCCGGCGACGGAGTGGCGGGTGTAGTCACGCCCCGCAGCGTTTCTTCGAGCAGATAGTCGACAACCGCCTTGGGGTCACCGGTTCGGTTTAACACGTCGAGCTGGCGGTCGGCGCCGGTGCCATCCCGCAGGATGTCGTGAATCGCGGTGAGCGCGTGGCGGCTGCCCAGATCATCAACCACGTCGTCGACAAACTCCAGCAACTCCATGGCCAGCTCTCGCATCGGTACTTCCACCCCCTTGCCAAAGTCGATCAAGCTCCCGTTTAAGCCGAAGCGCATGGCACGCCAGCGGTTCTCAGAGAGCAGCGCGCGCTGGTAGGTCCGGAAACCCAGGTTCTTGGCGCGGAGGCGAGTGAGCTTACAAATGATGGCCTGGAAGAGCGCGGCCAGGGCGATGGTCTCGTCCACCCGCGAGGGCATATCGCAGACCCGAAACTCCAGCGTGTTGAACTTGGGATGGGGGCGGATATCCCACCAGATTTTCTTGGGCTCGTCGATGGAGTTGGTAGAGAGCAGCGTGTCCACGAACTGCTGGTAATTTGCCCAGGAGGCAAAATGATCGGGGATGCCGGTGCGCGGCATGCGACCCCAGATGACGGAGCGATAGGACTGAATACCGGTGTCTCTTCCTTCCCACATTGGCGAATTGACGGAGAGCGCGAGAATGTGGGGTAGAAAATATCGAGCCTCATTCATGAGTTCAATAGATTGATCTCGATCGTCCACGCCCACGTGTACATGCAACCCGTAGACGGCGATGGAGCGGGCAATCTCTTGCAGTTGATCGGTGAGCGACAGGTATCGCTCGTCCTGTGTGATCTCCATATTCTGCCAGTGGGCAAAGGGATGGGTTCCGGAGGCCACCAGGCAAGCACCCTGCTTTTCCGCCAGCCCGCTCACTGTCTTGCGCAGGTGGATCACCTCGGCTCTGGCCTCCGTCACGTCGTGGCAGATCACCGTACCCACTTCCACCATGGCCTGAAACATTTCCTGCTTAATCTGGTCATGGAGGAGATCTTGGCCATCCGCCAGAATCTCGGTTACGGAGGAGCGAAGGTTCCGCGTCTCCGGGTCGATGATCTGAAACTCCTCTTCGATCCCAACCGTAAACTCGCTTTGCATCATTCGTTCTCCTCGTCCTTCACCACGAAGGTCGGTGTCGTACTGCCGGTTCCCGCCGATACGTTTAACAGGGCGCTGCCCGAGATGCGCGTCAAAATACTGCCCATCTGCCCACGGAACAGAAGCGGGTTGGTATCCAACAACATGGGCTCAATCACCAGTTCGTCGTCCTGCCACATCGGGAACTTGGCTTGCGGCTGATCGACTCGCTCCTGCACTACATAGGGGGCGCCCATGCTCGCTTCGATCGCGCACGCCCAATCCTCCGGGGTCGTTTCCCAGCCCAGCACCACGCCGCGCCCCCCATAGTCGTCCACTGGCTTCAGCACGAATCGCTCGCGCTGGTCGAGCAGCAGCTTGGCCAGCATAACGGTCTCGCCATGGAAGCTGGTGGTGCTTTCCATGAGCAGACGAGTCCATGGCACCGTCCGATCCACCACATCCAGCTCTTCCTCGTTCAGTTCCAGCCCAAAGGCGTGATCGCTCAGCAGTGCCATGACGCTCTTCTTGTGGAGCATCTTCGAGCGGGGAGTGTTCACCATGCACACGGCGCCGTCATGGTAGGCCTGCAAGAGCGCCTGTGCCTCGACTGCGTGATCCAGCAGCTCGTGCAAGAGACAGCGCCGGTACACGATGGAGATTTTGTCCTCGCCCAGCCACAGGTTGCCATTTCTGCATTCCAGCCGGCGCGGATCGCAAATCACGGTAGGGACGCCCTGCGCGCGGAAGACATCGGCGCACAGTTCAAAGTCGCGCGCCGTCATGACATCTTCCCAGTCAATGATGGCCATGGTCGGAGTGCCGCTCCCGCCCCACTGTTGGTACGCCCAGAGCATGGTATCGAGCAGGTGCTGCCGGCCGTCGAAGCGGTCTGCGCGGTCGATCAAGTGCCACTTCCGCATAGCGGGGAGTTGCAAGAAGATCTCGGTGAGGCAATCGGTATACCCGATGCCGGCGGGGCTTTCCGCGTTGTACTCCACGAATCGCGGCTCTTCGCCCACCATAAAGGCGTCGAGCCGCGAGGTATGGGTGAAGCCAGGGAATCCTGGGTCTATCTCCCAGATGCGCCGTTCCTCTTCGGACGCAAACACCAGGTCCAGCATCGAGTCCGATGACAGCAGAAAATCGCCTGCACGCTCGAACACCGCGGCCAGAATCGAACTCACCCGACCCAGCTCATTGACGCGCTCGTCGCTGATGAATCTCGGTCGCAGCACGTTACAGATCAAGCGGCCCTGGAAGATAATGTCGCGCTCTCGGTGGGCGCGGAGCATCGCCTCATGGGTCGATCTCGCCAACTCTCGATCGGACTGCAAGAGGTGATGGTAGCTGCTGGCCAGATCTGCTTCTTTTCGGTTGAATGTGCCGAGAACACCCTGCCCGAGGCGGTCGTCGTTCATCTCGCCCCCCTCTTTCAGCATTATGGCAGCGTTGTGTGTCCTATGTCTGCTCGATAGTCAATGGCTCCGAATGCACTGCAAATCGAGCGATGATTTCACAGAAACATTCCGGCCAGGCACAATGGCTGCACGGGGAAACTACCCCGGCTGTGGAAGCGTGGATGCGGCGAGCGACCAGGCGGTCGCTGAGTTCGGTTCCACGTCGGGCGCCCCACCGGAATCTCGCGGAGATAGTGTTGTTTGAGAGGAGCATGGACATGAGCATTCACCATCTTGGCATCGAACGCCGCACCCTCCACGGGCCGTTCGACCGGGACGCCGAACCGGCGCTGACCATCAACCCGGGCGACACGGTCATCTTCCAGACGCTCGACGCCGGCTGGGGCAAGATCGGCCGCGACCTCGGCGAGATCGTTCCCGAGATTCACGCGGACCAAGAGCGGGACCAGGGACATGCGCTGACCGGTCCCGTCGCCGTCCGGGGCGCCGAGCCGGGTGACGTGCTGGAAATTGGCATCAGGTCATTGCGTACCGGCGCCTGGGGCTGGACCTGGGCCGGTCCGCGGCCGTGGCTGACCCACTACGACCTGGGCCTTGAGCAGGAGGCCAGAATTGCCTGGCGGCTGGACCCGGACGCTGGAACGGCGATATCTCTGGACGATCGCGGCCTCAGCGTGCCTCTGCGCCCGTTTATGGGCGTTATGGGCAACGCCCTGGACGAGCCTGGCCGCCATTCGACCACACCGCCCCGTCGCGTCGGTGGCAACATGGACTGCCGCGAGTTGATCGCCGGCAGCACGCTCTGGCTCCCGATCGAAGTCGAGGGCGCGCTCTTCTCGGTCGGCGATGGGCACGGCGCGCAGGGGGATGGCGAGGTCTCCAGCACGGCGATTGAGTGTCCGATGGATCGGGTTGAGTTGAGCTTTGACGTTCGCAGGGATATGGCGACCGATCTACCGTGCGCGCAAACGCCTGCTGGCTTCCTCACCATGGGCTTCGCTCCAGCGCTGGATGACGCCGCCAAGTCGGCGCTGGACGCGATGCTGAAGCACATGGTCGAGACCTATGGCTTCGCCCGTGCGGAAGCAATGATGATGGCCAGTCTAACGGTGCAGATGCGGATCACGCAGGTGGTGAATCAGATAGCGGGAGTACACGCACTGCTGCCGCCGGACGCGTTTACGCGGCGCTGATCACCGTTCCCTCGCGGTTTGCTCCGATGCTACAGCCCGTACAGCGTGCCAAACTTGGTCTGAAGGTACTTCATGTATGCTCTCGACTGCAGCGGCTCGCCGGTGGCGCGCTCCACCAGTTCGGCGGGCTGGAACTTGCGGCCGTGCCGATAGATCTTTTCCGTCATCCACTCCCGCAGACCGGTTGTTTCGCCCCTGGCCAGTTGATCGCATATCTCGGGTCGTTCCTGCAACGCCTTGTCGTAGAGCTGCAGCGAGAGGATGTTGCCCAGGGCGTACGTTGGGAAATAGCCGAAGAGGCCGTTGGACCAATGGACGTCCTGTAAGATGCCCAGCGTGTCGCTTGGCGGGCGCACGCCGAGGTACGACTCCATCTTGTCGTTCCAGACGGCCGGTGCTTCTGAAACCGGAAAGCGGTTCGCCAGCAGGTCCATCTCCATCTCAAAGCGCAGCATGATGTGCAGGTTGTATGTCACCTCATCGGCATACACTCGGATCAAGGATGGCTGCACGGTATTGATGGCTCCATAGAACGTGTCTACGTCGACCGTCGCCAACTGCTGTGGAAACACCCGTTGGAGATCGGGATAGTACCGTTGCCAGAAAGGACGGCTGCGGCCTACCACGTTCTCCCACATGCGCGACTGGCTCTCGTGCACGGCGCTGGACGCGCCGCGACCCAGCGGTGTGTGGTCCAGTGCCGGCGACACACCCTGTTCGTACATAGCATGTCCGGTCTCGTGCATGGTTCCGAAGAGAGAGGGACTGAGGAAGTTGCTTTCGTAGCGGGTGGTGATGCGGACGTCGTTACACGAAAAGGAGGTTTCAAACGGATGGACCGTTGGATCGAGCCGCCCCCGCGAGAAGTCGTATCCCAGTATCGCGGCGATCTTCTTGCCGAAGGCCTCCTGCGGTATCTCATCGAAGGGCTGGTGGACGGCCGCGTCGCCGACCCGGTCGCTCCGCTCAGCGATGGCGGCTACCAACGGCACCAGCTCCTGCTTGAGGTCGTCGAAGATACGGGTCACCTGCGAGGACTTAATGCCAGGCTCAAAGAGGTCGAGCAATGCGTCGTACATGTTTTCTTGATAGCCGAGATGCTCGGCGCGCTGCCGGCTCAGTTCGATGGTTCGTTCCAGCCAGGGGGAGAAGGCGGCGAAATCGTCGTTCGCTCGAGCGCGCACCCAAGCCTCATGAGCGAGGGCGGAGTGGCGCGTGAACTGCGTCACCAGCGAGGTCGGCAGTCTCTTGGTCCGATCGTAATCTCGCTGAGAGACTCGCACCAGACTGGCGTCATCGTCATCGAACGGTAGATCAGCTGTCTCGTTGGCGGCACGGTCTAGCAATTCACCCGTCCTATCGGCGATAAACAGCTCGTGGCCCAGCCGCGATAGCGTTGCCAGCTGCTCGGCTCGCGCCCGCGCTCCGCCAGGCGGCATTTTTGTTTCCTGATCCCAGATCAGCAGGGCGCTGGCCTTATTGAGGTGTCGAATCTCCCCCAGTCGCTGCTTTAGCTGGTTGAGCTGCTCTCCCATTGCGCTTCTCTCCTCGTGCCACGTTTCAAATCACTATAGTGGCTGTCCGCGGCGCGAGTAGGCCCAGCCGCCCGGGTCCAGGTCCAGCTGCGCGGGTGTCGAGGTGGCGTTCCCCAGGTGGCGGACTCATCATCATCTCCGTCACGGGGCCACGCGGATGGAGGGAGCCTGTTACAGAACCAACCGTTCGCACGTCTTCAAGATGTGCGGCAGGCGCTTGCTGTACCCTGTTGTACGCGGAAAGCGATATCTGTCAGAAGATGAGGTTCCCATGCAATTTCGTTTGTTCTTGATCGCCGTTCTGGCGGTAGCGGCTCTTCCCTTCTTCCATGCATCCGCGAAGAGTACTGCTTCTCCGGAGGCGCTCGCAGTACTGCCGGCGGTTGGCGATCTATCGACCGTGCATCAGGTAACTGTTCAGCGTGTACCGGCGAATTCGCCGGTGACGGTAGTGCTGTTCGACCCGGCTGGGAATCAAGCGGTGCAGCAGCGAGTGGCCGATGCTAACGGCACGCTCTCCCTGGAATTGAAACCGGCCAGCGGCTCCTGGCAGACGGGAATCTATCGGGTAGTGGCCGCGGTCGCCGGCCAGGACAGCGTCAGCGCGACCTTTGTGGCGGGTGACGGCCAGCCGCATCTCCTGGTAGGTCCCGATCTCCCATCGCCCACGTCGGTCTTCATGCTGCAGGGAAGTGGCTTTCCACCCGGCCAGGCGGTACATGTGGTTGTCGCGCTGACGGGCGGGTTGGGGGAGCGGACGGTGCATGCCACCGCTGATGCCGCAGGGACCTTCGCCCTGTACGTCTGGCCAGAGCAGTTCGGTTTCTCATTCTGGTCTGCTGGACGATACGAGGTGCGAGCTCAGGTGGGTTCCGGCCCCGCCCTGTCGAACGTCTTCTATGTTCGAGAGCATCCCAATGGACCGGCGATCGACGTGCCGGAGACAGTCGTGGCTGGGAATCCCAGTCAGGTGGAGTTCCGGCACTATCCTTCGGTGCGGTACTTATGGAGCGTTTACGCCGATATGAGTGGTACGGTGGTGGGCGAGTTCCTGGCAGGACCCACCGACGGGATTGGACAGGTGATTGGGGCGGAAGACTTTGGCGGAGCAGCGAGTGGCACGTATCTACTGGCAACCCCCTATGACTGGGGCGAGACCAGTTTTGACGCCGTCGCTCCGACTGCCACGCCCACCCCGACGCCTCCACCCACTGCTATCCCCACGGTGACTCCAACACCGACCATGAGTCCAACGCCCACCATCACGCCGCTGCCAACGCTGACCGCGACGCCAATCCGCACGCCGGTGAAGATCGCGACGCACAAGAAATGCACGCGCAAACAGCGGCAGCACCATCTCAAGCGCTGCAAGCACGCGGGCTAGCCCCTACTAGAGCGCCCGCTCCTTGAGTATGTGCAGATCGGGGGTACAGGTGCGCTCGGCCCTTGGAGCCGGCTCATCCCGACCGCCGTCCATGATGCGAAGCCTGAGCAAGCGATCCAGGTCGGACTCGAAGCCTGATTTTATAAGCGCATAGCCCAGTTGTCGAAAGGCCTTAATTGAGGCTTGATAGTCAGACGTAGTCGAGTCACCGTCAAGCAACTCACGTTGCAGGTGAACGTACTGACGAAGCTGTTCCCGCCGGCTTTTCTGTCGGTCAGCCCGAAATTCTCTATCCAGAGTCACAGCGCACCTTTGCGTGACCAACACCTCGTAGTGCTATTGCAGCGGACATTGGTCAGGAGGAGATGGTCTTGCTCACTAACGAGAAGCAAGAAGCGTGCCGTCTGGCGACGGGCGCACGGGCTGGCGATGGCATAAAAGTTGCTTTGTGTCTACATTGCCGACCATTACGCATATTCTCTTTGTTCAATGTTCCGTGGGAGACCGTATGAAACGACCCGCCGTTGCTCTAGGCATAGCTCTCGCCGCTGCTTTCACCGTCATTCCAGGGCGGGGTGTAGCTGCATCGCGCCCGGTCGTTCGCGCTGCTGAAACTCAACTACTGTTTCGGCTTCAGGTGTCTGGCCCGCGAGATCCTGCCGCCACCTACTGGGTGGCATACGGTCCTCTGCACGGTCACTTCGGGATCAAGCGGCTCCAGCCGGTCGCCAACGGACTGTTTGAGGCGAGTCAACGGTTGCCGCTGCACACGCGCACCACCTTCGTCTACGTGGCGGGGCACGGCGCTATTCACACCCGGGCCGGTCTGGCTCCTGGTAATCCGGTGGCGACTATCCGTGTCTTCGGCCCGGCTGTCATCGCACCGGCTGGAGTCCCCCTGGTGCGATGGAACACGCCGATCGGGTAGTCGGAGAGGGTATGCGCTCCGTCGAGGACCTTCAGCCCTACTTGTCCGCCGCGGGATTGGCGATTCAGGAGTTGCCGGATAACACCAGTACCGCTCCGCTAGCCGCCAAGGCATTGCACACAGTGGTGGGTACTATCGTTAAGTCGTTGCTCTTTTGTGCGGACGAAGAGCCGTTGCTGGTGCTGGTGGCGGGTGATCGCAAGGTGAACCGCGCCCGGCTTGCCACCGAGCGCGACGTAGCGCGGGTTCGCCTGGCCAGTCCTGAAGAGGTGATTGCGACCACGGGATACGCGGTGGGCGGCGTGCCGCCCGTGGCACACCTGCGTCCCATAACGACGCTGATTGATCGGCGCCTGCTTGACCATGAAATGGTGTATGCTTCCGCCGGAAGCGCGCACGCTATTTTCGCCGTTCCTTCAAGCCGGCTAGTGGAACTGACGCATGGGGAGTTCACTGACGCCACGGAGTGACGGCTGGACTGCTGCGCGGAGGAACTGGAGGTTGCCCTGCGAGGCGATTATGACTTGGCGCCGAGCTTGACCTTCACAGTGAGCTTCTTCCCACTTCTCCAGATGGTGATACCTACAGTCTGGCCCGGGGTATGTTCGGCTACAACTTGCTCCAGGGAGTAGGTGTCGTTGATCGGCTGTCCGCCGATCTTTGTGATCACGTCTCGCTGACGCAGGCCGGCTCGCGACGCGGGCGAGTTGGGGCGTATCGCGTTGACGTAGGCGCCCAGCGGAAGGCCATAATAGGTTGCTTCCTGCTGACTGATGGGGTGGTATTGCACGCCGAGAAAGGCCGGAGGCTTGTTCTGGACGAGTCGAGCAGCGACGTTACTGACCGTGCTGCTGGGAATAGCAAACCCTAGGCCCTCGGCCACGACGGACGAGCCAGCGCCGAAGATGTTGGTCTGCTGTGCGCCGCGAGAAATCAGGGTATTGACGCCCACTACCTCGCCGCGATCGTTCAAAAGCGGACCGCCGCTGTTGCCCTGATTGATCGCGGTATCGGTTTGTAGCATATTGTGAAGCGAAACGCCAGCCGGGAAGTTCGCACTGGGAGGCTCTTGAATCGTGCGACCCAGAGCGCTGACCACGCCGGCCGTGACGGTATTGCGATACTCGCCGAGCGCACTCCCGATTGCCATGACTGGCTGACCGGGCTGCAACGCATTGCTATCGCCGAAACGCAGAACGGTGGTCACCGGAACAGAGACATGCACGACTGCCAGGTCGGACAGTGGATCGACTCGAACCAACTGCGCGTTCGCCTTCTTGCCGTTGGCGAACACCACCTGGAGGCTCTGAGCCTGGTCCACCACATGGTTGTTGGTGACAATATCACCCTTGTGGTCGATGACGAAGCCGGAGCCTTCGCCGGTGCCAGCTGGCGCGTAACCAAAGAGGCCTTGCTGCGGTTTCAGCTGGTTTACCACCGTGACCACCGCAGGTCCCGCCTCGCGCGCAACCTGCGCCCATGACATGGGGGCTGTGCTGTCAATACTGGCTACCGAACTCCCCGGATTACTGCTATTGCTGCTCGGTACTGCAGTTTGGCGAATAATTGTGGTGCTGGGAGTCGCGTTTTTCCCGGCCACATAGCCACCCAAAGCGCCGAAAATAAGGGCGAGCACGGCGACGGTCACCAGGCCGAGCACCCCAAGTCGAGAACGATTATTCATGCGGTCTTCTCCACGAAATGCATACTGTACTCCCAAAGTATGACAATGGAAGATTAAAAGCGGATGGGAAAGTGAGAGGTGGCGGAGAGGGTGGGATTCGAACCCACGAGGAGGTTACCCCCCTACGGTCTTTCCAGGACCGCGCACTAGGCCAAACTATGCGACCTCTCCGAGCGTCTCCTGTTCGGCGGTGCAAACCCCCGTCCGATACCGAGCCGGCCAGGAACTGCTTCGCACAGGCCCAGCCGAAGGAGAGGGCTGACTGGCGCCAGCCCATAAGAAGTTTAGCAATGCATCTTTCCGACCGTCAAAGGGGGGTATGGCTTCAGGTGGGTACTATGAAAGATACGACCCCCCCGGCAGGAGGATATGTAATGCAGTTCCATCTTGGCGCACAGGTGCGCAACCCGGATGGCGACGTTCTCGGCACGTTGCAGCGCGTGGTCTACCAGCCAGAGTCCAGCCAGGTGGTTTCACTGGTGGTCCTGCATACCGGTTGGAGCGAGCGAGAGGTCTTTGTACCCATCGGTCGGGTGAATGGAGCGGACGATGAGGCGGTAGAGATCGGGCTCTCGTCCGAGCAGTATGACGACTTGGATATCTATAGCGAAACCCGGAATGTGGCGCCCCCGCCTGATGCCACCGAAGTTTCGTCCGACCTCGTCCATGAGCCAATGGATGTTCCCGATGTTCTGCCTATCGGAGCGGCCACCGGCGTGGAATCTATAGCCTTTACGCCAATCATCGAGGAACTGTCGTACGTGGTACCAGGCGAGCAGGTTATCGACCACGCAACAGTGGTGTGGGCGATCGATGGTGAGGTCGGCCGAGTGTCTTCAGTGCTAGTTGATGATGAGACCAAGCAACTCAGCGGCTTTCGGGTCCAGCGGGGCATCGTATTCACCCGTTCCGCCCAAGTGCCCATGGACTGGGTAGAGAACATACTCCCGGAAACGATTGTGCTGACGGTGGACCGCGCCACGGTGGAGAGCGAATAGAAAGGTCGGTCCCCCGGCAACCCACCCCTTTGCTCGCAAACACCGGTGAGAGATCCAGGCGCCGGGACGATAATTCGCTAGGCGCGAGCTAAACGGCCACCGGTGTACACAGTGCGGCGAAGCAGCGAAGCATCCTCTCCCGCCATACGGTTGACTTCAACGATGTCTTCACCAAAGACCGTATAGTCCTCAAGGAGATGAACCAACTGTTCCCAATCAACGACGTAGGTGGTGCGAACCACTCCGCCTGGCACGTCGAGGCCGTCCGGGCGCTCTCCAACGCAAACGACACGATACAGATCCTGAAAGTACTCCTGTATACGGTCCTCGGCGATTTCCTCTTCAGACAACATGTGCAATAGAGCCACAGGTCCTCCTTGCCTTTCCAGGCCTCGAGCGATCTCGAATTTCGCACCGCTCCCTCCCCACAGACTTTGCAGGAACCGTGCCCAGGTAACACCACTCAGAGTTGTGACACGAAGAGAAGGCAGCGGCTATGGCGGCCAGGCAGGGCTAGTATGCCTCACCATAGGGACCATCGCGGCCCTCGCATTGAGCGGCGCGTCGCATAAAAAAGGCCCGCCAGAGGCAGGCTGGAAACTGGTAGCGGGGGTTGGATTCGAACCAACGACCTCCGGGTTATGAGCCCGACGAGCTGCCACTGCTCTACCCCGCGCTGCAACTGAGTATAGCCCGTGTCGAGCGCCTCCGCCAACTGTCGGAGTCGGCTTCACAGCGGGCTTGGTCAGGGCCGCCCGTTCCCCAGTGGTCTCGGAGCCATAAGCGCCATCCTGGAGGGAATAGTGCCAATGAGAGGACATTTCTGCGTGGTGGGAACTGGCCGGCTGATCCCCAGTAGACTGAGGGCACGTGCATCCGAGCGTGCCGAGGGGACGACGCTCCGGCGCTATCGTGAGCGGAAAGGACCAATTGTATGGAACATGCTGTGCCATCTCGCAGTGAGGTACCGGTAGACCGCACCTGGAAGGTGGAAAGCGTCTTTTCGTCCGATCAGAGTTGGGAGGACGCGGTGGCGGCGCTGGAAGCGCAGTATCCCAGCCTGGACCGTTTTCGTGGTCGTCTGGGCGAATCACCGAGCGTGCTGGCCGATTGGTTCGCGGCCGTGGCAGAGGTGCGGCGGCAGCTCGGCAAGGTGTACGTCTACTCGCATATGCGGCACGATGTGGATACCGCGGATTCCATCGGAACAGCCATGAACGATCGGGCGCGTGCTCTGCTGGCCCAGGTAGGCGCCGCCACCGCCTTCGCCGAGCCCGAGATTATCGCGCGCGGCTTCGACACGTTGCGGACCTGGGTCTCGGACCAGCCGGGACTGGCAATCTATGCCCACTACTTCGACGCCCTGGAGCGGCGTCAAGCACATGTTCGGTCGGCCGAGGTCGAGCAACTGCTTGGTATGGTAAGCGATCCCTTCGGTACGGCGTCTGAAACGCACTCGGTGCTGACGGACACCGACCTCCAGTTCCATCCGGCCCACGGGACGAACGGGGAGCAGGTGGCGGTGGCCCAAGGAAACATGGGAGCGCTGTTGACCGACCCCGATCGCGACGTGCGTCGCACTGCATGGGAGAGCTATGCCGATGCGCATCTCGCCATGAAAAACACCATGGCAAACTGCTTATCAGCGGGCGTCAAACAGCACGTCTTTGCCGCACGGGCTCGGCGCTACCCAAGTGCGCTGGACGCGGCCCTGGAACCGAATCACATCCCAACGGATGTGTTTCACAACTTGATCGAGACCTTTCGCCGCAACCTGCCAACCTGGCACCGCTACTGGAACATCCGTCGACGCGCACTTGGATACGACACCTTTCACGTCTATGACATCAAAGCTCCCCTGACGGCCGCCGCCCCTCGTGTGTCGTACGAGCAGGCGGTGGAGTGGATCGCGGAGGGCATGCAGCCGTTGGGCGGCGAGTATGTAGACGTTTTGCGCCACGGCTCCACAGCGGGCCGGTGGGTCGATGTGATGCCGAACCAGCACAAGAGCAGTGGCGCCTACTCAACCGGTGCGCCGTCGACGCAGCCCTTCATTCTCATGAGCTTCGAGGACGATCTCTATGGCATGAGTACCCTGGCGCACGAGCTGGGTCACTCCATGCACTCCTACCTGGCATGGAAGACGCAGCCGATTGTGTATAGCCGGTATGGCCTGTTTCTGGCCGAGGTGGCGTCCAACTTCAATCAGGCTATGGTTCGCGCCCATCTCCTGCAAGGCAATCAGGACCCGGACTTCCAGATCGCCGTGATCGAGGAAGCCATGTCGAATTTTCACCGCTACTTTTTCATCATGCCCACCCTGGCTCGTTTGGAACTGGACATTCATCAGCGCGTGGAGCGGGGCGAGGGACTCACTGCCGACGGTCTCATCGCGCTGATGGCCGATCTATTTGCTGAAGGATATGGCGACGAGGTAGAGATGGACCGGGAGCGCATCGGCATCACCTGGGCCGAGTTCTCGGGGCACATGTACGCGAACTTCTATGTGTACCAATACGCCACCGGTATCTCGGCCGCAACCGCACTGGCGCACGGCGTGCTGGCAGAGGGCTCTGAGGCTGCCGAGCGCTACCTCGCGATGCTGAAAGCGGGAGGGTCTCTGTACCCACTGGATGCCCTCAGCATGGCCGGTGTGGACATGGCGACGCCGGAACCCGTGGAGAAGGCGTTCGAGGTGTTAGCGCAGATGGTGGGCCGGCTGGGTGAGCTAGTCGAGAGTCGATCCGGGCATCCCGTGTAATCCTTATCCGGCCTTCTCATAGGAGGGGAATCGAAATGCCATCTCGGATCCCAGCATTCCTCCATGTCCAAAGGAGGCCAGGTCGGCGGCTCGAACGGGTTGTCCGGAGAGGAAGCGGGGCAGTAGCAAATCCAGCACGGTGGTTCGGGAGAACATGCCGCAGAGGGCCAGACCAAAGACCGGGATCGCGCCCACATAGGCCAGCCAGCAGGTGCTGCCGGGATGGGCCGGAACCCCACGTTGTTCGGTTCGGGCGCCTACCAGATCCAGCGCCTGCAGGGTGAGATCGAGGGGATCGGTCGAATTGACGCCCGCCGCCAGGATGAGATGCACGCGTTCGCCGGCGAACTGCTCGATCGCTCCGGCTATGGCTTCGATGCTCTCGGGAAGATAGCGAATGCCGGCCACCGGCGAGCCGAACCAGCCAATCTTCATCTGGATGGCCTCCTCGAACTTCGTCCGAGCAGGTCCGGTCAGGCTCTCGCGCACCACCACGCCGACGCTACCGCCCAGAAAGGGGGCGACGGAGGTCAGTGGCGCGGCGCGCTCGGCAATCTCCAGTGCCTCATCGAGAACGCGGCCAGGAATCGCGAGCGGTGTGATTTTAGCGGCGCCTACCGCTTTGCCCAGGTCCACCGGCTGGCTGTCGAACAGCGTGAAAATTGAGATGTCTGGCAAGAGATTGATCTCTTCCAGTATCCCAGCCTGCACACAGAATAGTCCCCGGTGGCCTGCGCGCAACACGGTCTGGCTCTCCACCGGACCAGACAGCTCGATGCCGTCGCCGGCCACACAGCGGGCTAAGCGCAGAGAAGCCTCGTCCTCGTGTACGTCCCCGGAGTCGAGCTGCAGCAGGTGCAGTTCACCGCCGTAGGTGCGCAGCGCCGGCACGTCGCGGGCCGAGAGGATCCGTCCCTTGCCGAGTTTGACCCGTCCCAGTTCCCCCACGGCGACGATGTCGTGGCAGAGAACCCAACCGTCGATAGCCTCGGCGGTTACCTGACCTGCTTCCAGGGCAAAGGGCTTCATTCTGACTTCTCCGCCGGACGCAGGAAGCCGCCGGACTTGCCGTGACGCACGGCGGTAACTTCCGCCAGAATCGCTAGCGCGGTTTCCTCGGCACTGCGCGCCCCGATGTCAAGGCCAACGGGGCCGTAGATGCGTGCTAATTGCTGCTCGCTGTACCCCTGCTTGCGCAGGCGCTCGAAGCGTTCTCGCTGCGTTTTTCGGCTGCCGATGGCGCCGATGTAGCGCACATCGGTGGGCAATACGATCTCAAGGGTTGGTTGGTCGAATTTGGGATCGTGACTGAGCAGCACCAGGTAGGTCGCGCTGTTCCAGCGCATGCCCGGCAGAACGTCCTGAGGCCAGCCTTTGAGCACTTCATTCGCGTCCGGAAAACGCTCTGCCTGGGCGAAGGCGGCACGCGCATCAGTCACTATCACGCGGTAGCCCAGCGTCCGGGCAAAGGAACTGAGAGGAATGGCGGTGTGGGTGGCTCCCACGATGACCAGTATGGGTGGCGCCGGAAAGGGATCGATAAAGACCTCGAACCGGCCATCGGGAAGGTCATACAGCACCGTGTCCGGTTGCTCGTGCTGAAGCAGCCGCATCGCGTCCCCAGCGACCCGGCAAGCCAACTCGGGCGGTTGAAACTGTTCTTCGGCACGCCCGTCGGCATGAACCAACATTTTGGCGCCGACGCCGGCCGGGCCGACCACGATGGTGGCCAGAACCACGGGAGTCTCGTCCGCCAGGTATCGCCGAAACGCGCTGTAGAGAGCCATAGTGTATCCCCATTGTAAGCGGGAGTGCCGGCAACATCGACGTGGAAAAGCAATGGGCGCCTGCTACGCCGCGCAGCAGGCGCCCGAGCGGATTTCTAGGGACCAGGTACCGTCGCGCTGTAGCAACGGCCGCCGTTGTTGTCGATCTCCCGTGTGCCGTCTGGGTGGGTGGTTACCGTCTCGTACCAGTAGGTGGCGCCGGGAATAATGCCGATGTCGCCTACCGTGCCGGGAAGGTCGTTTCCGGTCACAAAGATGTGGTGCTCGGTGCCGCCCCCCTGGTCTCGGGTGGCCACCGAATTCAAGCCAGTGCAGTTCGGGCTGGTACCGAACAGTACCTGGCTCTGACCCGGCAGCGAACTACGGGAGTTCACTTCGAACCCCAGCGTGCCGCTCAGGTCGGTGACACGCTGAATTAACTTCCAGGAAGCGTTGATCAGCGATTGGGCCTGTCCGGTGTCGATGGTGGCGCCGTTGAACTCCGCGTTTTCGAGCAGCGCTATCATCTGCGATTTCAATGCGTCGCGTTGCGCGCCCAGAGAGAGGAGCAGAGCTTCCGAGGATGCGTAGCTGGGGTCGCTTGTCGCGCTTCCGCTCTGCAGTCCTCCGGTCGAGATTTGGAGCGTGGCAAGGCCGAACTCTCCGACGGGCGCCTCGATCTGTTTGTACGCTCTGGCCAGGGCAACGATCATGTTCCTCTGCGACTGGACGGCTGCCGGCAGGACCGAGGGGTTCAGGTCTTCGTACAGTACCCGTCCGTCGTGCGCGTAATCGTCCTTCAATCCCAGGAGCGCCAGCATGGTTGGCCTGATATCGGTGTGGTCCGACCAGGTGCTGCTGTCGACACCCAGGTTCTGTATGCCGGGGCCGGCAAGTCCCAGCCAGGTGGTGGTGACGTCCGGGTGGACATTGCCATGCAGGTAGGCGTAGGCCGGGTTCTCTACCAGGCAGGACGGTGAATAGGTTGCTCCGGGCGAGCTGTTAAAGCCTGCCGAGCAGGTTGCCGTGACATAGTAATCCGGTCGGGCGAAGGCGGTGAAGGTAGGCGTTCGGGTTGGGTCGGCGGTCACGATATGGAGCAATCCCATCTCAACCGGATCGGCCAGGTATTGCACCAGAGACTCGACCCGCTGGGTGATGGGATTGGTCACGGTGATGGCCGCCGTGCCGCGTTCGAAGGTGCGTACGGATGGATCCGTTCGACTAGGCTGCCCCTTGAGATACACCGTGGGCGCGGTGTCGTTGCCAAGGTCGAAGGTGTAATTGTTGATGCCCTGCCGTGCCAACAGCCCATCCAGGCCGGCCGCAACCTCGCCGAAGGGAGGACCTGGCGGCGTCTTGGGGTCGAATGGAGCCTTGGTATAGGAGCAGTAATTACCGGGCGTCGCGACGGCCGGATTCTGGGTGGCATCGAGCGTGGCGCCGGTGCATCCCGGATTGCTCGGCACACCGCCCGTGTAATGGTCGTTCTCGTCGGACGTAAAGACGAACAGCGTGTTTTTGGAGGTGATGCCGTCCGTTTGAAGTCGGGAGAAAAATGTCCCAAAAGCCTGGTCGTAGCGCTGTAGTTGCTGCACGTACGCTTGCTCGCCCGGACCCAGGGCAGTGTGGGTGGCGGCGCCGGCTAGGTCGTGGGCATCCGAGATGTAGGCGTAGGTCACCGGGATGCCATGCTCCTGCATGGCCGCGACGTATCCCAGGGAGGTAGCGGCATTCGTGCCGTCGAAGCCTGGGAAGCCGACGTTTCCTTTGGCATCTTTAATGACGTTCCCATTCAGGTCGGTAACGGGGCCGGATGGACTGATCAGCGGAGCCACGTACTTGTGGCCGAATAGCGCGTTATAGCCGCTATACCCGCCCGGCTCGTCCGGGAGCACGTCGGGGCGGCCATGATTGGCCGAAGAACATGGTCCACTGACACTGCTATCTGCCAGGCTGCAGTGTACGGAGATGCCAACGAAGTCGGAGGTGCGCTGAGTTGGAGACTCCTGGGCCTCGAGAGAGGAAGCCCCGTAGACCGTGCCAATGTCATTGGCGCCGAACTTACTGTTGACGTTGTTATTTTCCAGCACCTGATTGGCTGAAGCGACGCCCCCCACATCGCAGCCGGCACGCGTGTAAGGTACCCACGGCGCCGGTGCATTGGTGCCGGTGGGTTTGGCGGCGGTGGGCGCGCCGGACAACATATTGTAGGTTCCGTTGCCGATGGTGTCGGTCCAATAGGTAAAGGCTGTGGTGAAGCCGGTGGAGGACGCGTTATTGGTATAGAAGTCGTAGCTATTCTGACCGACCGCTACGCCGTGCCGATCCGGATATACGCCGGTAAGCGAGGTCAGAATGTCTTCGGAGGTGTGCGAAATCAGTGGTGTGTGGTGATTCGAAAGCACGACGCCGTTGCTCTTTAGGAAGCCGAGCAAATGCGGCATTTGTTCAACGTCCGAGGGGACATTGGGGATGTCACGGTTAAAATGCACATTGTCGAACTGCAGATAGATAACGTGCTGGATGCCATTGGCCAACTGGCAGCCGCTGGCCGCGTAGACAGTACTGTTCGGAGCTGCGGCGTGCAACGAGGGTCCTGCTGGAGTTCGCTGCAAGGCGGCGACTGACCCGACCAGCACGGCGACGCCGAGCAAGCGAGCGCTTCTTCCCTGAGCTACCCGAAATCTTTGCATGTCTCCCTATCCTTTCTCCCCGGTGATGTTGACCTACCCGCCCAGTATCGCGCATCCATGTTGCGAAACTGTTGCAAACTCGCGACCAAATGGCTGCCGGTTTGAAAGCACTCACCTCTCTCGGCCCGCAGTCACGGTCCTCACCTGCCGATAGCTGAGGGTGGGCACGGCCAAGAACGGTCGTGGAGCGCCGTAATGCCGATCGCGAAGGCCGGAGCCCGCTAAAAAAATGAGGCCAGCACCGGACCGGTGCTGGCCTCACAGTGTGCGAGCCTGACGTCAGTTGGCGAACTAATCAGCCCCTAGGGGGTGGAAGTGCAGTCACAACCTCAAGTCCGATCGGGGGACCTGATTGGTGCGTAACAGTTAGTGCTTGCTGTGTTTCTTGTGTCCGGGAGGGCCACTGTGACAGTGATTCTTGTCACCGAAGCCGTTTCCTGGCTTGCATTGGGTCGACGCAGTCGATGTCGTACTCGCGGTAGTTGTTGTCACGGTGGTCGTCGTGCCAGTGGTCGTGCTGCCGGTAGTCGTGGTGCCGGTGGTCGTGCTGCCGTTGTCGTTGTCGTTATCGGTGTCGGTGACCGTGGTACCAGTGGTCGTGGTACCGGTGGTCGTGCTGCCGGTAGTCGTGCTGCCGTTGTCGTTGTCGTTATCGGTGACCGTGGTACCAGTGGTCGTGGTACCGGTGGTCGTGCTGCCGGTAGTCGTGGTACCAGTGGTCGTGCTACCGGTAGTCGTGGTACCAGTGGTCGTGCTGCCGGTAGTCGTGCTGCCGGTGGTCGTCATGGTCTGTCCGGGAGGGCCAAAGTGACAATGGTTTTTGTCACCGAAGCCATTTCCTGGCTTGCACTGTGTCGTGCTGTTTGCGGCCAGGGCGATCTGGCCGCCCATACCACTGCCCAGGCCACCTACGGCCAAAAACGCTCCCACCATGGAGCCGGAGATCACGGTGGCCATCGCCACCTGAGTCAAAGAACGTCTACGTTTTCGATCAGTCATACTTCCCCTCTTTTCCGAGTGTTCACCTGTCAATGCACTTCCACCATCGTTGACGTTGCATGATTCGTGCCCGAAACATTTCGTCAGACCTCGCATTGACAATCTACGTTCAAAGGGGGGCGAGTCTTTCAAAGACCGGCAAATTTTTTCCACTTCGCCGCTGGCAGCCCACCTCGGCGTCATCGTCGCCGGGACGGCGAGGTCGGAATCATCCGGCAAACAGAGGGCGTTCTACGCGGAGCCTCACGGCGCCGCATCCAGCACGCTCAAGACTTCCCCGGCGTGCCCATTGGCCTTGACCTTGCGCCAGATTTTCTTGATCGTTCCATCAGCGCCGATCCAGAAGGTGCTGCGATCGACGCCCATGTACTTGCGGCCGTACATGCTCTTCTCGGTCCATGCCCCGTAGGCCTCGGCGACCTGGTGATCGGTATCGGCCAGCAAGGGGAAGGGCAGGTTGTACTTGGCGGTAAAACGGTCGTGTGAGTCCATCGTATCCGGACTAACGCCCAGCACAACCGCGTTAGTGCCGGCAAATTGCGGATGCGCGTCGCGAAAGGCGCAGGCCTCTGTGGTACACCCGGGCGTATCGTCCTTCGGGTAAAAGTACAGCACAACCTCCTTGCCACGTAGACCCTGGAGAGTAACCGTTCCTCCGCCTGAGTTGGGCAGTGTGAAGTCCGGCGCGTCGTCGCCCTCTTCGAGTTCAGCCATGCTATTCGTTCCTTTCTGCTGCCGAGGGGTGGCGGAATCCGCACCACCATGCTATGCTACGGCGTCTTATGCCTTTCAGCTATCCTCTTCTTCGCACTCTCGTGATCCTCACGCTGGCCACGGTCCTTAGCGCCGTGCCGGGTGCTACTTCCGCGCAGTCTGGGCCGTTGCTGCTCTCCGGCTTCCCGTTTTTGCGCCAGCAGCACTCACTCACCTGTGAGTCCGCTGCCGCTAGCATGGGTACGCGCGGGCAGGTGACGGAGGCGCAGATCATGGCGGCGTTGCCACGCGACCCTGACCCGAATATCGGTTTTCGGGGCAACCCAAATGGACAGCAGGGAACCTCGTTGGTCGATTACGGCGTGTACGCAGCTCCGGTTAGCCAGGCCCTGCTGCGCTATGGCTATCGCAGCGATGTACTTCTGTACAGCAGCGACAGAGTGTTGCGGTCGTACCTGGACAGGGGTTGGCCGGTGGTCACCTGGGTCCCGTACTCGTTGCAGCCCGCCAAACCACGGTTGGTGCAACATAACGGGGTACAGTTTTTTCTGGTGCCCCACGAGCATGCCATCTTACTGGTCGGCTACGACCGGCTTACCGTGCTGGGAAACGATCCCTGGAATGGCAAGCTGGTGCGCTATTTCTGGCGAGACTTCAATCGCGGGTGGGGCGACTTTGGAAACATGGCGCTGGCGATTGAACCATGTGCCATGACGGTGCCGGTAGACCACGTTCGCGTCTCCAGCGTTACCAGCACCGGTGTCACCTGGTCCTGGAATAAGGCACTTCACGCGGCGACCTACGACGTGACTGTTACGCATCACGGTAAGAAAGATCTCGTGCTCTATCACCAGGTACAGTCGGCGTTAAGCGTGACGCTGAGCAATCCGAAGCCTGGCGCGACCTATCAGATCGCGGTTCGCTCCATGACCTCCTGCGGCGACGTGGCGTCTCCTGCTGCATTGTGGTTGTCGATCCCTCGTGTGCCAACCGTGACGCCAACGCCGCCCGTGACGCCAACGCCGATCGCCACGCCTTCCGGAACACCGCCGCCTATCCCCTCGCCGGAGACCACGGCAACGGTGACGGTGACGCCTGCAGTGGCGGCGCGCCCGGTGACGGCCACACCCGTGTTGACGACGACGCCTAAACCATAGAGGCGGTTCCGGGCACCGGGGTCGATTGCCCTCTGGTCCGGGAATCGATGGTTGCTTGGTGCAGATTCGTCGCGTGCTAGACCGTCCCGGGCATGGCAGGACCCTTTGATACAATGAGTGGCAGATTCGGCTCCAGCTATGGCCTGCGCAGTGTTACACAGAATCTGTGGAGGACGAAGGGTTGGAGAAGAAAACGCCGCTGTATGACGAGCACGTCAAGGCCAGGGGGCGTCTCGTTCCGTTTGCGGGCTTCGATATGCCGGTCCAGTATTCGGGCATCATCGACGAGCACCGGGCGGTTCGAACCGGCATGGGCGTCTTCGATCTGTCCCATATGGGCGAGTTCCGGGTCACCGGCGCCGACGCGCTGAATGCGATTGACTCCCTGGTGACGAACGACATTTGTGGGCTGGCTGAGCACCAGGTTCGCTATACACCGATGTGCTATCGAGATGGCGGCATCGTGGACGACCTGCTGGTCTATCGCTTCCCGGATCATCTGATGCTGGTGGTCAACGCGTCCGGCATCGAGAAGGACATGGCGTGGATTCAGAGCAACGCTCGCGGCGATATTCAGGTTGAGGATATCAGCGACCGGACGGCGCTGATTGCTGTGCAAGGGCCCAGGGCCGAGGACTTCCTGCAGCAGTTCACCGGCGCGAGTCTCACCGACATCGGGTACTACCACTTCACGACCGGTGCCTTCGCCGGCCAGAACGCGATCATCTCGCGGACCGGCTACACCGGTGAGGACGGCTTCGAGCTGTATGTGCAGGATGTCGATGCGCCGGCGGTATGGCGGACGATCGTGGAGCGAGGGACGCCGGAGGGACTCAAGCTGGTCGGCCTGGGGGCACGCGATACGCTGCGACTGGAAGCCGGCTACATGCTGTACGGCAATGACATCGACCAAACGACCAATCCGCTCGAGGCCGGATTGGGGTGGACGGTAAAGTTCGGTGAGCATGACTTTGTGGCGCGTGACGTACTGGAGCGGGTCAAGGCCGATGGAGTGAAGCGGAGGATGGTCGCGATTGATATGCGCGATCGAGGGATTCCGCGCCAGCACTCCCCGATTCATGCCGAGGGACAGCCGGTGGGTGAGGTGACCAGCGGTACCTTTTCGCCGTCCTTTGAGCACGGGATCGGTCTTGGCTATGTCGAGACGGCTCGCGCCAAAATTGGAGACGACATTCAGGTAGCGATCCGCGGCCAGGAACACCCCGCACAGATCGTGCGCAAACCAATGTACAAACGAGAGGGAGCGTAACCGTGGCAGGAGACTTTCCAGCAGATCTGCGCTACACCGAGTCCGACGAGTGGATTCGCCGCGAGGGGGATGAGGTAGTCACCGGCGTCACCTCGTATGCCGCTGAGCAACTGGGCGATGTGGTCTATCTGCAACTCCCAGCGGCCGGTAGCCACTATGCCGCCGGCGTTCCCTTCGGTGAGATCGAGTCGGTGAAGGCGGTGTCGGACCTCAACTGTCCGATATCGGGCGAGATCGTTGAAGCCAATGATGCGCTCGACCAGAATCCGGGGCTGGTCAATGAGGATCCCTATGGCGAGGGCTGGATCGTCCGATTGCGACCGGACAACTCCGCTGATTATGATTCGTTGCTCGACGCCGCGGCATACCAGCGAAGTACCACGGAGCGCCATTAATGTCCTACCTTCCCCACACGCCGGTTGAGCGGGAGCAGATGCTGCAGGCTATCGGCGTGCAGAGCGTTGATGATTTATTCGCAAACATCCCTGACGACCTGCGGAGTGGGCCGCCCGAGATCGAACAGGGAATGAGCGAGATGGAGGTGGCACGCCTCGTTAACATTCTTGCCGGCGAGAACTTGGATCTCGAGCATCGTCCCTCCTTCCTGGGTGGCGGCGCCTACCATCACTACATCCCGAGCGCCGTACCCGCCATTACTGGGCGCTCCGAGTTTTATACGGCGTATACGCCCTACCAGCCGGAGATTAGCCAGGGAACACTGCAGGTGATCTACGAATTCCAGACCATGATCGCCGAGCTAACCGGACTGGACGTGTCGAACGCGTCCCTCTACGAGGCGGCCACGGCGGTGGTTGAGGCGAGTACCATTGCGATCAATCAGACGCGCCGCGACAAAATCGTCATCGCGGGAGGTGTTCATCCTGAGTACCGCCAGGTGCTGCACACCTACCTGAACGCCCAGGGCTTCGAGCTGGTCGAAGTGGCCGAGGAGTGGGTGGCCGATCCCGCCAGTTTCCGCCCGTTCATCGACGACTCAGTGGCCGGCGTCGTGGTGCAGTCTCCCAACTTCTGGGGCGCGATCGAGCCGATGGCCGAGCTGACCGCGCTGGCCCATGAATCCGGCGCGCTGTTTATCGCGGTCAACAATCCGCTCTCACTGGCCCTGCTGGCGCCGCCTGGACAGTATGGGGCCGACATCGCGGTGGGCTGCGGCCAGCCGTTCGGCATTCCGATGATGTATGGCGGCCCATATCTGGGCTTAATCGCGGTGCGAGCCGGCCTCGAACGTCGCTTACCCGGTCGTATCGCCGGTGGAACGGTCGACAATCAGGGACGCAGGGGGTACGTATTGACGCTGCAGGCCCGAGAGCAGCACATCCGACGTGAGAAAGCGACCTCCAATATCTGCACCAATCAAGCGCTGATGGCGCTGGCGGCGACCGTTCATCTCTCCCTGCTGGGCAAGGAAGGGGTGCGGGAGACGGCCAATCTCTGTCTGCAGAAGGCCCACTATGCGGCCCGAGCGATCGACGAGATTCCCGGCTTCTCGCTGGCTTATGAGGCGCCGTTCTTCAACGAGTTCGTGGTGCGGACCCCGGTGCCGGCGGCGGAGGTGAATCGACACCTGATGAGCGGGAGTGGGATCGTGGGTGGTCTGGACCTGGGCCGGTTCGATTCGGCTCATCGGGATTGCCTGTTGCTGGCCTGCACCGAGCTGACGACCCGACAGGAGATCGATGATCTGGGTGCCGCGCTACACGAGTTGCAGCCGGCGCTGCAGTCCAGCTCCCGGCCCAAAGAACACGCCGGCGTGGTGGGAGGCGCATCGTGAGTGAGCCGCTGGTCTTCGAGCTCAGTTCGCCGGGCCGCAAGGGCTACTCGCTACCGGCCTGCGATGTGCCGGAGCAGCCCATCGGCGACCTGATTCCACGGGAGTACCTGCGGGAGAAGCCGGCCGCACTGCCGGAGCTTTCCGAGCCTGATGTGGTGCGGCACTTCACCCATCTCTCCACGCTGAACTACAGCATCGACCGCGGTTTCTATCCACTCGGCTCCTGCACCATGAAGTACAACCCCAAGATCAACGAAGCGCTGGTCAGTCAACCCGGCTGGGCCTCGATCCATCCCTATCAGCCGGAGGCGACGGTGCAAGGCGCGCTGCACCTGATGGACGAGTTGCAGAACAAGCTCTGCGCCATCGCTGGCATGGATGCCTTTACGCTGCAGCCGGCGGCTGGGGCGCACGGCGAGCTGACCGGGCTGCTCATGATCCAGGCCTACCATCGGGCGCGCGGCGAAGGTCACCGTAACGAGGTGATCGCCCCCGACTCCTCCCATGGCACCAACCCCGCGACCGCCGCAACCGTCGGCTACAAGCTGATCACAGTCCACTCCGACCCGCGCGGCCGGGTTGATCTGGCCGAACTGAAGTCGTTGGTCAATGAGAATACCGCGGCGTTCATGCTGACCAACCCCAGCACGCTGGGGCTGTTCGACGAGCAGGTACAGGAAATGTCGCGGGTGGTACACGAGGCGGGCGGCATGATGTACTACGATGGCGCGAATCTGAACGCCATCATGGGCGTGGCTCGGCCCGGCGACATGGGCTTCGACGTGGTCCACATCAACCTGCACAAGACTTTCACCACGCCGCACGGCGGCGGCGGCCCCGGCGCCGGCCCGGTTGGCGTAAAAGAGGTGCTGGCCCCATATCTGCCGGTTCCCACTGTCGCTCGGCGCGACGAACACTACGTGCTGGACTACGAGCGGCCGGACTCAATCGGCAAGATTCGTAGCTTTTATGGCAACTTTGGGATGCTGGTGCGGGCCTTTACCTATATGACTCGCATGGGCAGCGACGGGCTGACCCAGGTGAGCCGCGACGCCGTGCTGAGCGCGAACTACGTGCGCGCCAGCCTGAACGACCTCTATGAGGAGGCCTATCCCGGGCCGAATATGCATGAATGCGTGCTCTCCGGCAAACGGCAAAAGAGGCACGGCGTGCGCACCATGGACATCGCCAAGCGTCTCATGGATTACGGCTTCCATCCGCCCACCGTCTACTTCCCGCTGATCGTCGACGAGGCCTTGATGATCGAGCCGACAGAGACGGAGAACAAGGACACTCTGGACACTTTTATCGAAGCCATGCGGTCCATCGCGCGCGAGGCCGAAGAGACTCCCGAGCTGGTGACCAGCGCCCCGAGCACCACGGTCATCGGCCGCCTGGACGAGGCCCGCGCGGCACGCCTTCCCGACCTGCGCTGGCATCCGCCGGACGGTCATGAGTTGGGTCCAGAGCCTCAAGACCCGGGCGAGAAGCCGCTGGGGGTATAGGACGGATCGCCGATGAAGGCAGAGACCGGCGTCACGGTCGTTGCCGGCTTCGCTGCCCGTGTGGCCGACAACATCGAAACCGTCATCATCGGCAAGCGGCCACAGATCGAGCATCTGCTGGCGGCGCTGCTCTGTCGCGGGCATGTGCTGCTGGAGGATGTGCCGGGTACCGGCAAGACCATGCTGGCTCGGGCCGCCGCCGCCACCATGGGCCTCTCCTTCAATCGGGTGCAGTGTACCCCCGACCTGCTGCCCAATGACATCACCGGCCTCTCCATCTACAACCAGCAGACCGGCGGCTTCGAGTTCCGAGCCGGCCCGGTGCTGGTCAACATTCTGCTGGCCGACGAGATCAACCGCGCCACGCCCCGTACCCAGGCGGCGCTGCTGGAGGCTATGCAGGAGCAGCAGGTGACGGTGGACGGCGTGACCCATCAGTTACCCGACCCCTTTCTGGTTCTGGCCACCCAGAACCCGGTGGAGTACGAGGGCACCTTCCCCCTGCCCGAAGCACAGCTCGACCGCTTTCTGATCCGAATGTCGTTGGGCTATCCAGCCGAAGCGGAGGAGATGCAGCTGCTGCGCAACTTGCGCCGCAGCCATCCCATCGACGCCATCGGTTCCACGGTGGACGCCACTCAACTGCCCGCGCTCTATGAGGCGGTGAGCGAGGTACACGTGGAGGAGTCGCTGGAGCGCTACATCCTGGATATTGTGCGGGTGACTCGAACCCATCCCGACATCTCAGTGGGGGCCAGTCCGCGTGGCTCGCTGGGGCTGTACAAGAGCGCGCAGGCGCTGGCGGCGATCCGGGGGCGAGACTACGTCAGCCCGGACGACGTCAAAGAGATGGCGCCCCTGACGCTGCCCCACCGGCTGATGGTGCGCCCGGAGAGCCAGCTGCGGGGACGGGATGCGACGGTGATCGTGGCCGAGATTCTGGAGAGCATGGCGCTGGATATCGGCGAGGCGAGATAGGGGAGAGGCCGCCGTGGGGTATGTGGTATCGCTGCTCCTGTTGCTGTTCGCTCTGTTTGCCCTGCTACTGCAGGCGCAGTTGAATATCTCGTTTGCCGGCGAAGAGGTGACAGTCCAACTCCGCCTGGAAAACGCGGGGTACCTGCCTGTGACCTGGCTGGAGATCGAGGAAGAGGTGCCGGCGCGTCTCGCCGGTGAGCAGCGCAGCCTTTCCCATGCGCTGCGCACATCCCGTGCGTACGCTGGCGATCTTCGTGGATGATAAGGCGGCACGAATATTGGAGTCGCGAGGTTTTTAGTGGTTGGAACAGGGAGGCGGATGATACGAGCGGAATTGCAATCCTGATCCTGGCGTGTATGAGACCGCTGTCGCCAGCAATCCGATAGCGTCCGGTGGGAGGGGGAAATGGGACAAGGAACCCTGCCCCGTTAGCAAGGGGACCGGGGCGAGGCTTTGTCGACGAGCGATAGCGTACCCGCCTTACGCAAAAATAGGGCGAGGACCCGATTACACCACGCGGAGTGGTGACGTACACTGAAGACGCCGTGCGACCAGCAGGTATTGTGACGAGCTGAAGGAGAGAGGCCCTTGAGGATGGAAAAGAACGAGCTGATTGGAAAGACACCATGCGCCGAATGATATTTGTGGCCGCCATCGCCGCTTTGCTGGTGATCGCCTGGCCAGTGGCCCATGCGGTCTACCCCGCGTCAAACCAAAGCACCGGCATTGCCTTCAACACCGATCAAGCGGTAGCTAACCCGTCGCAGCCCAGCGCGTTTGGGGTGCAATCGCTCGAGCCTGGCATCAAGACCGATTCGGCGGGCGATATCTACATCAACGCGATCCGTGGCGTTCCGGCCGGTACCGACATATGGAAGACGACAACGGCACTCTGCCAGAATGCGGCCGATAACCAATGTCCGATCAACTATGAAGGACAGCCTGAAGGGCTGATTACTACCGGCGCGGGCGCCGGTGGCGGCGACATTGATATGGCCGTTGGCGCTCCGTACCAGCGCGGCGGCCTGAACAGCCCCAACTGTACCGACCCGAATGCTGTACCGCCGAACCCTGGTCCCTGCTCCGGCAGCGCCACCGGGAACCTGTACATGGCGAGCCTTACTCTGGCCAACCAGACCGCTGTTACCTGTAAGGATGGCAATCTTGCGGTTTCGTCCTGCCTGGTGCAGAATCCCGCCAGCACTGTTCAGTCCGACGAGGATCGCGAGTGGCTCGCCGCGGAGGGCGCTCACACGGCATACCTCTCATTCCATGTCGTTGGCCCCCAAAGCATTTCGGTCTGTAAGTCCACCAACGATGGCCAGACGTACACGGCGTTTGGCAGCTGTTCCAAGGCAGATGTCTCAACACCGGCACAATCGACTGCGAACAATCGCCTCGGCAATATCTTGACCGATCAGACCGGCTCGACTCATTACCTGTACCAGATCTTTTCCAGCGTTGCCACCGCACAGCAGAATGTGGACGGCTGTCCTTTGAACACGGTCTATATGGCCGTTTCGACCGACAACGGAATTCCCGGGACGCTGGGGCTGGTCTGGACCGATCACATGATCTATCAGGCGCCGGTTATGGATTCCGGATCGCCGGTTACTGGCTGCACCGGTACGCGGACCGATACGCTGTTTCCGGTCGTGGCCGTGGACAACGTCGGCAACGTCTTTGCCGAGTGGTCCGACGGGATCAACGTGTTCTACGAAAGTTCCAGCGACCATGGTACAACCTGGAACGGCAAGACGGACGGCACCGGTCCACCGACCCAGGTGAGCCTTCCCTTCGGTACAGCCAATTGCACCAACACCACCGGCCCGGTATGCGGACTGCACACTGCCCTGTTCCCGTGGATGTCCGCGACCGGAAACGGGCACGTGGATTTCGTGTGGTACGGCTCGCCAACGACCGTCCAGCCAGGAACCAACCCGGATTACGGGGATGCGACCTCTCCATGGTCTGTGTTCTTTGCGGAAACGTTCAATGGCCTGGCCAACGTGAATGGGAATGCCGCGGCCCCCATCATCTACCAGACGGTCGCCAATAAGAACCCGAACCACATTGGACCGATCTGCGTGGCCGGTACCACCTGTATGAGCGGTCGCACCCTGGGCGACTTTTTCCAGGTGGCGATCGAGCAGTCAACCAGTTGCGCTGTTATCGCCTACGCCAATGATCGAGCCATGTCGGGTGGTACGGCTTTGCCCACCCAGGCCTACTTCAACCGGCAGCTCAGCGCGTGCACCTCGCCGCCGACCAGCATGGCGAGCACCACCGTTCATCACGGGAAGGCAGTGCAAGCCCGTGGATACATTCAACTGCAGCCCAGCGTTGCGCGGCCCCGAGTCAGCGGGTTCAACGTATTTACCGCTCGTGCCCATGGCGGAATCCATCAACTCAACTCGCGACTCATCGTGGGGCAGAACGTTTCCTCCGATCTGCTGTCGCAGGCCAGTCGCCTGGCTGCTCGCGGCCATGCTCACTGGTTCTTCATTCAACGTGTTCAATCCGACGGCCGAGTGGTTCGCTTTGGACCATACCTCGCCGGCCGGCACTACCTTTAACAGGGAATGAGGAGTATAGACATGCGTAAGTTCATCTACCTCGCCCTGGCAATCGGGTTCCTGGTGGCGGCATTCCCCCTGGCGCGTACCGTCTTTCCAGCGGTGACCAGGACCCAGGGGATAACGTTTAATCCGGACCAGCAATTGGTTAATCCTTCACGACCGAGTGTCTTCGGTGTCCAGTCGCTCGAGCCCGGCATCAAGACCGATCAAGCCGGCAACATTTACATGAACGCCATACGCGGGGTGCCAGCTGGTACTGATATCTGGAAGACTACCACTTCCGGCTGTCAGGACGCCGTCGACGCTCGCTGTCCCATCTTTTACGAGGGGCAGCCAGAGGGCCTGGTCACCACCGGATCCGGGGCTGGCGGTGGCGACATCGACATGGATATCGGCCGGCCGTACAAAACCGGCGACTGCAACGACCCGGGACCGGCGCCCACCAACGGTACTGTCTGCTCTGGCAGCACCACAGGCAACCTGTACATGGCCAGCTTGACGCTGGCGGATCAAACGGTCATAACCTGTAAGGACGCCAACCTGGCGCTATCCTCCTGCACTACTCGCAACCCAAAGGGTACGTCCCAGACCGACGAAGATCGCGAGTGGGTGGCCTCGGAGGGCAAGCATACCGCCTATCTCTCGTACCATGTGGTCGGGCCGCAAAGCATCTCGGTCTGCAAATCGACCAACGATGGCGCGCAATACACTGCCTGTTCCAAGGCAGATACCGAAACTGCTGCCATGTCGACCTACCGCAACCGCATCGGCAATATCCTCGCCGACCAGAGCGGAACCACCCATTACCTCTACCAGATTTATTCCTCGGTCCAGACCCCCACCCAGGTAGCGGATCTCTGTCCCCTCAACACTGTGTACATGGGCGTGTCGGACGACTCCGCCGGCCCCGGCACGCTTGGCGTGGTGTGGCACGATTACCCGGTATTCAGTGAGCCGGTAACGGACGGTGGCTCTCCCGGGACCTGCACCGGCACGCGTACCGACGTGCTTTTCCCGGTGGTGGCGGTTGACCAGGTCGGCAACGTCTTCGCGGAGTGGTCTACTGGCAAAGACGTATTCTTCTCCAGTTCGACTGACCACGGCCAGACCTGGAACGGCAAAAAGGACGGAACGGGGCCCCCCGCCCAGGTGGACCAGCACTTCGGTACGCCGGATTGCAAGAACACCAGTGGCCAGGTGTGCGGTCTGCAAACCGCGCTGTTCCCCTGGATGGCGGCCACCGGCAACGGCCATGTCGACTTCGTGTGGTACGGTTCGCCAACAACCGTCCAGCCAGGAACCAACCCGGACTACGGCGATACAACCTCTCCCTGGGCGGTATTCTTCGCCGAGACCTTTAATGGCACAAACGCAAGTCCGAATGTCTTCCAGACGCAAGCCAATCACGAGCTTAACCACATCGGGCCGATTTGCATCAGCGGTACCACCTGTATGGGTGGTCGCACCCTGGGCGACTTCTTTCAGGTAGCGATCGAGCCAACCACCGGGTGTGCAGTGATCGCCTACGCCAACGACCGAGCCGTGGACAGCAAAAATGTCGCACTGCCCACTGCCGCATACTTCAATCGTCAGCTCAATGCCTGTACCAGTCCTCCCAGTGCACCGACCGCAGCGCCACTCTCACGGGTACATGGTCACACCAGTAGCACTGGCGCCCATTTCAGTTGGCACGCGAGTACGGTCAACACCTTGGGTTTTAACATCTATGGGGCGGCAACGGCGCGCGGCGCCTTGCACCGGCTGAATGCTCGTCTCATCCTGGCCAAGAATCTCAAGGCCGATCTCACCGCCGCCTTCCTGTACCGCGCTCCTGGCGCGCATCTGCGATGGTTCTACCTGGAGCGCATCCAGGACAACGGTAAGGCGGTACGCTACGGGCCGTACAGAGTAGGACACAGCTACCTGTAGGGAGCACCAACCCATATGGCCCTCTCTCGCACCACGCGGGAGAGGGCCTGGTGGACTTCCCAGTGACACCTGCTGGAACATCAGCAGTGCTTCCAGTCTCACCGCGGAGTATCAGGGGTGGGCGTCTCGCGGTCTGGAGAATCGTGGCGCTGACGGCGCCTTTCACCCGGAAGGTGCTCGCGATGTGGGGGCGTTACCGAGTATGGCATCAAGTTGGAAGATCCGGGTGGAGGCAATCACATGTGTGGTCCGAATGCCACGGCAGCGACACGCCCCGTCGCCCGGGTGTATGACCATCTGCGATTCATCGTTGACGACAATCTCGGACAGGTGATTGAAGCGACTGCCGGGTGAGCAGGACGGTGTAGGGGATCTGGCGCTCTTGGTGCGATAGGCCCGACACAGCCCCTGGTCCGCTCTCCTGATATGCTGACTTTGTGCGTTTTGCACAGGTATGCCCGATGCGCGCATGGACAAGGAGCACAGAGAGTGGACACAAGTACCCTGCTGCAACAGGCCGAGGCCGTTGCCGGCAATCTGGCATCGCAATGGAATGGCGGTCGATCGGTTCTGGATCGCCTGGTGGCAGCGGCGGGAGACCCAGTGGCCAGCCCGCTGCAGGCCGCCCGAATCCTGGGCGCGGACGGGGTGGAGGCGCTGTTCGCGGATGATGCGGAGTACCAGCGGCTGCAGGCCGCCTTCCAACAGCTCACCCGCTACTTGACGGCCGAAACCTGGTTCGAGCGCGCGGTGCGGGACGACCCGCGGCTGACGTCGCTGCGGGAGAGCCCGGTGGCCTATCTCTGCATGGAGTTTGGGCTGGCCAACTGGCTGCAGATCTACTCGGGCGGCCTCGGCATGCTAGCCGGGGACATGGTGAAAGAGGCCAGCGACCTGGGACTTCCCTTCGTGGCGGTCGGGCTCATGTATCGCCGCGGCTTTTTCCATCAACGGCTCGACGAGTCGCGCTACCAGACCGAGTACTACCAGCCGCTCGATCCCAGCCGGCTCGGATTGGAACGGGCGGTGGACCGGCACGGTGATGACTTGGTGGTCGCCGTGCCTATGGGCGATAGGACGATCTCGGCCTGCGTCTGGAAGCTGCAGGTTGGGCGCGTGCCTCTGTATCTGCTGGACACCGATATAGCTGAGAACAAGCGTGTGGAGGATCGCGAGATCACCGCTCACCTGTATGGCGGCGACCAGACCACCCGGATACAACAGGAGATCGTGCTGGGCATTGGGGGCGCCCGTGCCTTGCGAGCGCTGGATGTCGAACCGTCGATCTACAGCATGAACGAGGGACATGCCGCCTTTTTGGGACTGGAGCTGCTAGCCGGCGCCCTGGAAGAGGCCGATTTCTCCAGCGCGCTGCACCGAACCAGGCCGCGCATCGTATACACCAATCATACCGTGGTACCGGCCGGCAATGACGTATTTCCGTATGAATTGGTGGTACGCTACCTGGGTGCCTATGCGGAGAGCCGGGGCATCGGAATCGAGCACCTGATGGGCTTGGCGACCGATCCCCACGGCACCTTTTCGATGGCCCTCCTGGCCTTCCAAATGTCCGGCAAGGCCAATGCGGTCAGCGAGCTGCATGCCAGGGTCATTCCCAGCTCATGGCCGGGCTATGGTGTGGAGGCGGTGACCAACGGGGTGCATGCACCCACCTGGCTTGGCCCCCAGGTTCGAGCCTTGCTGGATCAGTACGTGCCCAATTGGCAGAGCGATGAGCCGAGCTGGGAGGCGATTCGAAGCATCCCAAGCGATGCGCTGGCCCTGGCACGCGATGCGCAGCGCGCATCCATGATCGAGTTTGTGAACCGCCGCCAGGACGAGGTGCAGCTCGACTCGAAAACGCTCACGCTGGTGTGGGCGCGGCGTTTCGCCGAGTATAAGCGGGCCTTTTTGATGGCCACCGATCTCGAACGGCTGGGGAATTTGCTGGACGACCCGGGGAGGCCGGTCCAAATTGTCATTGCCGGGAAGGCCCATCCCCGTGACGAGGGTGGCAAGCAGGTGTTGCGACAGCTGCTCGACCGGCTCCGGGGCGACCGGCGCATCTCGCCGCACGTCGCGTTCGTTCCGGACTACGACGAGGAAATTGGTCGCTTTCTGACCATGGGCGCGGACGTCTGGCTGAATACCCCACGTAAGCCGCTGGAGGCCAGCGGCACCAGCGGAATGAAGTCGAGCGACAACGGCGGCCTTCAACTCACCGTCCGTGACGGCTGGGCCGATGAGGTGGATTGGTGGGAGGTCGGCTGGGGCATCGCCGGCAGCGACGACGAAGCCGACGCACAGGAACTCTACCGGTTTCTGGAGGACGGCGTCGTTCCTACTTTTTACCAGCGTGATGCCAACGGTGTTTCAGAGGAGTGGACGGCGCGGATGAAAAGCAGCATGATTGTTACCTTGAGCCGCTACAGTGCGCGCCGCATGCTGCGGGACTACCTCCACAAACTGTATCTGCCGTTGCTTGAGGAGCAGAGTGCCTGCACTATGGTCTGATTCAAGAGTTGGCATGCCTGGCACGCGTTATGCGGAGCATAGGGTATCATGACGCGAAAGCACGGCTCGCTTGGAGTTGATGGAGGTGCAATTGCACGCGGACACTGACCAGGGAATCGGGGCGGCGGTGGGCCATGTACTGAGTAGCGAGCCTCCCGCTCAACAGGACTCTGACGACGCGGGATTCGATCTTGCCGCCCGCCAGGCCGAAGAGTTGCGCGTGCTCCTGCTCGGATTCGGTACCGGACTGAGTATCGCTGTCATCTTTTTGATCTACATCGTGCTCGAAGCGGCCGGCGCATTGCCATAGGTCCTGGAAAGCACGCGCTGCGATAGAGGTGTGACCGGGCCTGCCAGATCAGAGATGGGGCTGTGGTGGATGAAGTGTCGTGGTTAGTTGCACCTGGTAGGCGTTGGTAATTTCCGCGGCGCGGCGATTCTCAACTCCGACGACCTTGATGCTGTCGCCGGCTTGAAAGTCAGCTGCCGATCCCTTCGCGCCGCCGGGGAGAAGAATGACGGTCTGCGGGGTGATAACAACCAGGAGTGTCCGGTTACCGAACTGGACGGTCAGCGTATCGCCCCGTTCCCCCACAGTATTGATCATCCCCTCCCGGGTCTTAAAGGTGTGCAGGTCGTGATCGCGTAAGATGCCGGCCGCATAGACCAGGGCACGCTCGGGGTCGGGTCGGGCGGTGGCGAAAACGCGGTCTCCCGGAAGGAAGTCCTGGAGCCGTACCGGTACGCTCCGTTCCATTCGGTACGACACCGAGGGGCCGATCAATAAGGTCACGATGCCGCCTCCCTTCACACGCACCAGCATCTCTTTACCGTAGGTGTGGACATTGAGTTTGAGGAAGGTGCCGCTGACGGTGAGATGAATCTTCCGGGCGCTTGCCGGGCAGGTTCGAGGCTTGAGAATGAGGGGCGCGAGCGGGTGCTGCGAGAGGTTGAGGGAGGTGGTGATCGACGGAGCGGTCCGGTCTCGGGCGGTGAGAGACGGCAGAGAGAAGTCGTCCTCGATGAAGCGGAGAATCGAGTCGAACTCCAATACGTGATGGTCGACGTAATGGGGGCGGGCGAAGGCTGAAATCATGACCGTGGGCACTCGCGGACCAAGACTGATGTAATCGCGTACCGGCGGCGCTACGTGATCGTAAAACCCACCGAAGTCATCCCAGGTCAGAATGATCAGGGTGTTCTTCCAGTACTTTTTGCTGCGAGCCACGGCGTTGATCTGGTCGACCGACCAGTTTTCGCCCACACACATACTGTAGGGCGGGTGTTCGCTCTGCTCCTCTGAGGTCACCAGCCAGCTGACGGCCGGTAGCTTTCCTGTTTTGACATCTGTCTTGAATGAGGTCTCGGGGACAACGTTGGTCTTCCACAAATTTGAATAGCGAATGTGGCGGATGGCGTCGAATGACGACCATACGTAGCCGGACTGGTACAGGCCCGGCGCGTAGTACTTCCATGAGACGTGCGCCCTGCCCATCGTATCGGCCAGCGTTGGAATGTCGAAGCAGGGCTTGGTGAGGTAGCGCCGGCCGGTTGCCGGGTCGATCGCATCGACCAAGGAGTAGGGACCGCCGTCACATCCCCAGGCGTGGCGGGTTTGACCTCGCGGATTGTCGATGGTGTTGGCCGAGCTGGCGGCGATTGTGACCAGGTGGTTGGGAAAGCTGGGACCCAGGATGGTGGCGAAGAAGTGGTCATCGACGGTGAAGTGCCTCGCGTACCGCCAGTAGTTTGGGATGTCCGACGCTCGATACTGCGAATCGGCGATGTTTTGCCCATCCTGCAGGGCGCCGGCGAGATCGCCGAATCGGTCCATGTGCCCCTGGTCAACGGCAAACGTGGCCGCGTCTCCGGCATGAGCGATGTCGAGTAGCGTGTGGTCTGGAGTGTGGACCAGGTCGACCACCTTACCGCTCGAGGTGATCGCCTCGGTCGTACCGTCGACACCGGGCAGCCGACCGAAGATGTTGTCGAAGCTGTGGTTTTCCTTCTCGATGATCACCACGTGGGTAATCGGATATCGCGCAGCATGTGACTCTCCCTGCGGACCGCTCCGTTGAGCGGCCGCGGGGTATCCCAGGGCTAGCGTTAGGCCGGCCAGGAGCAGGGATGCGGCGAAAAAGGTTGCGCTACGTCGAGGCCTGAGCCGGTGCGCGTCGATCAGGCGATGCGCTTTTTCTGCATGCGCTCGAACGAAACACGGCGTACGTCACGAATCAGCTTGAGCTTCTCGAGGGCAAGTATAAGGTACCCAGACAGATCGATCTGATACCACTCCATGCCGTGGAAGGCCGACTCGGGGAAGGCATGGTGATTGTTGTGCCACCCTTCGCCCAGACCGAACAGCCCCACGATCCATTGATTGTGGCTCTGATCGGGCGTTTCGAAGGCGCGCCGACCGAAGCTATGACAGATAGAGTTTACCGACCAGGTGAGATGATGGGTCAGGAAAACGCGGACCAGTCCTCCCCAGAGGACGCCCCGCCAGCCATCTATCAAGAATGGCGCGGCAATGCCGATGGTCGCCCAGAGAACAAACGTTTTGCTCATAAAACGAGCCATTGGATCTTTCAAGAGATGGCGTGCGTCCACTTCTGGGACGCCTCGATTGCCCTTGAAGAACCAGCCGATGTGCGAATGAGCCAGGCCCTCCAGTGGGCTGTGGGGGTCGCCCGGCCGGTCGGAGAATTTGTGGTGTTTCCAGTGATCTGCCACCCACTGGATTACATCACCCTCGACCGCCATGGAGCCCAGCGCGAGCAGCACAAATTCCACGATTCGGTTGCTTTTGAAGCTACGGTGAGTCGCGAAGCGGTGGAAGCCGACGGTGATACCGAGGCCGGTCAGAATATACATGCCGATCATCATGACGATATCGACCGCCACGACCTCGCGTTGCCAGAGCTTGACAATGGCGAAGACAGTTGCCACGAATGGCACCACCACGACCATGACCGTCAACGCGCGCTCTATCAGCCAGCCAGAATCCCTGGTAGGCGCCTGGGTGGAAACTTCTCGCATTGGGGGACTTCCTCCATTCGGAACTGTTGCGGCCCGAGGACCATACAAAGCCGGCACCGAGTGTGCAGACTTCTTATCTTAGATGACGGCGACGCTTTGTGCTCGCTCCCCGTTGAAAGTTGGGGCGCGCTGCGACATCACGAGAACGTCCTGCAGCGCAATACGGGTGACTGTAGCGGCTTTCAAGCGGACGTGCGCCACGGCATTCGTACCGCCGCCTGCCTGTGCTCCCATGTCGGGATATGCTAGCCGGGCTGGAACCGTGGTGTCGGCCTGCGGGCCGATACCGCCCAGAAGGGAGCGGGCTACCTGCCAAGAGGCACGCCACGGCTTCGGTAGCCCGGCGGTCCTGGCCGGGACTGGCCCGCAGGCCAGCACGTTCGGCTCTATAAGTGCGGGTGGGGGGGGGGGGGGGGGGGGGGGGGGGGGGGGGGGGGGGGGGGGGGGGGGGGGGGGGGGGGGGGGGGGGGGGGGGGGGGGGGGGGGGGGGGGGGGGGGGAGGAGG
>JAABUL010000922.1_pt1 | contig 59744 bp, 50 predicted proteins | sample 5559151 | NCBI WGS metagenome assembly JAABUL01 (sample SAMN10711876, study PRJNA513368) | rock metagenome | isolation source: Antarctica rocks | place: Antarctica: Victoria Land, Pudding Butte sud
CGTACCCTCCATGCAGGCCTACTGGATCCCCACCCGCTTATTCATAGCATAGTAGCGACGTTTCAACATCTCAATATCAGTCCACATCCCATATGTGGGGAACTATCGCAGTAATTCATAGACGCGGCTGGATGCATGGTAGCTGACGGGAACAACAGCCCAATCATTAGTCCGTTTTCATGAAGCTCGACAATCTAGACAAATCCAGATGTTGTTTATTCGACCGTAACATACCGCAGGATATGTTGATCACATAGGCTCGAGCCGCCACCCTTCGCCTGTAAGATTGTAGAAACGTATTCGTTGTTGATACCAGACCGTATTTGCATGCTGCATCGAGCTCATTCCTCTAAGAACGAACAATTCGAGACCCGAAAAGTCTTTCAAGCGACGTGTGGTTATGATTGCTAAATACAACAGAGCTTTTCCAAACTGTTGGGGGGTGCGGCAAAAAAGTCTTTGCGCTCCAAGTACTACATATGAGACTGCCCATACAAACACGGTCCGAGGGTCTCTTGATATATTCGGCACCTACCTATCTATCTACTCATCTATTTATCCACCAATCTACTCCTCTGACTACTCACCTATCTACTCATTCATCTACTCATTCATCTACTCGTCCATCTACTCGTCCATCTACTCAGCATTTTAATCAGCAACCTACACGACTGACTTCGTACGCGATTTTCTACGAAGCTTCTACATCATTCTTTATCAAGCGTCTTAGAGATTGAATTCAACAGTGCGAAGTAAATTTTGCTGTGCGAAGCCAAGTTTTGCAATATTCAACGATTGTAAATCTTGAATATTCGCAGGTAAATTAACAACATGAAGCTAGAATTGAATAAAATATAATATAATAGTTCATAGTAAGAAAAAATACGATGAAGTATGTATGTAAGATACAGAGATATTAGCATATGCAGAAAGCTATGAATTTCTTGACATCGCAATTGTCGCGCTCTCTCTCAAATTTACTATTGAATTCAGACATTCTTGACATTCTCAAATCTCAACGCTTTATTGAATAAATCAATAGAAAAATCAAATTGATAAATTTGAAGCTGTTTAAATCTTTCACAGCTGACATTCTTTTAGCTATGACAGATCAACTGACTTTGACTCTTCGCTTGAAGATACTACATCTTCTGCTTTTACATTAAATCTTCTTCGTCATCGTCGAAGAGATTCACTGTCATCGTAACATCGTTTATACTATGCAAGAGAATTTCTTCATGTATGACTTTTTCTTTAAATTTCAGTTTCGTTCAAAGAGCGTTCTTTGAAAGATCTTTTCAGCAGCTGAAGATGTTCTAATTACATATTTGAAGCAACAGTCATGAGTCATGCAGAAAGAGATGATGTGATTTCTATGAGAAGAATGAAGATTAAACGTGCATCAGTTCATGATATTGAGAATTCTGAAGAGAAGACGCTGAAGCAATAAAAAGAAACAGCGTGTGAGCATCAGACAGAACGATAAGCTTCATTTGAACTGAGTTGTTGATCTGTTGCAGCTGATGACTGAGCAGCTTGTCTTTGTTGATGAGACTTTCTTCAACGAGACTACGAGATGATGTCATCAAGTCTACGCATCAGTTGATGAATCAGCTCGCTATCAAGTTTCTAGAAAAAGAAAGCATTGCTGAAGTGTTCTTTTGACTTACATAATAAATGACTATCTACTCTGTATCAATATTCGTGAAGATTGATTCAATGACAAGACTTTCTTTCAATGACTAGCAGATGAATTGTTATCTTTATGCAGTCTTTTTTTGACTTTGAAGAGTGTCATCATCATGAATAACGTCAGCATACATTGTAACGCTTGTATCAAGAAACTCATTATCTCACATGAGTGTAAAATATGATATTTGTCATCATACTCTTCAAACTTCAATCTCATTGAACTCAGTTTCAGTGTGCTGAAGATCTGAATCAAAAAACATTTCAAGAAGATATAATCTCATTTTGAAGACACTTTTGATGAGTTTCTGCACTATGCAATAGCTAGAAGTCGCTGTGATCAATTTTCAAGACAGCATTTCAAGCATAGCATCAATGATTATATATTTGAGATGAATATCAAAGCGTTGAAAAGAAAATTAAAAACAAGTAACATAGATTTCAATTCTATTTAAATTGAAGCTTGTTTTATATGTAGATGTCAGAGACTAAACTGAACTAGAAATTCTATCAATATAAAGAATTGATTATTATATTACTTGAACTAAATACAGAACAATACATCAAATAATGTATAAGATGAAAGACAAAGAGCAAAAGAAAAGAATGAAAGCTTGACTTTTATATACATGAATCAAGCAGAATCAAGACTAAACAATAGTTTTATAACTTAAGATTGCAAAAATTTGTACACATGATTGAAATGATTGAAACAGAATTGCTGAGACTAAATTAAAATGATGATGACTAGATTGATGACTTGATTCATTGAACTGCAAAACAGATTCAATGAATTGAAATTATTTAAGACATCAACTATTTATATTTTAAATTGAGTTGATGATCTGACATCATGACAGTAGCTTCTCTCTTCAAGACTGAGCTTCTGCAAAACAATGAGAAGAAACAAGATAAAATGAGAAAGAATTGAAGACAAAGACTGAAACAAGACAAGAATTGATGTAAATGCATTTTAATATGATGAAGTATAGATAAAACTAGAATAAATCTGAGTCACATCTGAGTTAAATCTGAGCAAGATGTCTGAAAAGTAAGACAAGATGAGATGCATTTTAACATGATGATGCACAAACGAAATTGAAATGCATCTAAATCACATTTGAATCAGATTTAAACAAGATGTCTGAATCAAATTTAAACAAGATTTGAGTCAGATCTGAGCAAGAAAGAAATGAAATATAGTTTAATGTGATAATGTACAGATGAGACTGAAATAAATCTGAGTCATATTTGAGTCAGATTTGAATGAAATGAGACAAGATGCATTTTAACATAATGATGTACAAGCAAGACTAAAATACATCTGAATCACATTTGAATCAAATTTAAACAAAATGTCTGAGTCAGATTTAAACAAGATCTGAGTCAAATCTGAGCTGAGTCAAAATGATGAAGATTGAACTTAAAGTTCTTGATATTAACATTAAGATATTACACATGACAGTATATGTGATTCTTCAATGACAGAGTTGACGAGATGATATTTATTGAGCGCTTGCTCACAATTATTCAGAAGATGAAAAGACTTTCAAGTAGAAAAATGATCTTCTCAATCAACATAATACTTGAGCAAAGATGAATTATAATGTTTATTATGTTTGAAGTTTATTATGTTTGAAGTTTAATATGCTGTTTATATATCAAAATCTTTCATCATTCTTGATGACAATGAGTTTTTAAGATTTCTGACGTTGATTTGAAAGAAAGTCACTTGCGATATGATTCAGAAGAATGACATGAAAGATTGAATGAATCTTCATGAATGTTGAAAGATTTAACTCAATGATCAGAGAATTATTCTTGAAAACACGTTTAATCTTGAAGAAGTCAACATTATGATCATTTAACTTAACAGTAAGATGAGCGATGCTGAGATTGCAAGCATTCAATCAGACTTCATCTTTGACGAAGTATCTAGAACAAGAACAACAAGAGAGATTGACATTGAATTCATAAATAATCTGAGCTATAAGCATCTCATCATGTAGATGCTCAGTTAGTTTCTTCATCTTCTTGATGAACTTTTTGACATTGATTAACTTGTCTCAAGCTTGAAACATAAGATTCTTGAACAGAAACTCAGAAGACTTGAAGTCTAAACATGAATTCTGACTCAAATTGATCAAGAAGAATGATGTTAAAGTGATTAATGATGATGCATTATTGACAACAAATTTAACTTCAGAAAGTCACTTAACTCAGTCATTCTGCATGTAGTTGATGAAGACTTGAAGATAATGCTTCATGACAACATTGATTTTCTCAATTTGATCATTGATTTCAGAATGATACATTGTTGATAACTTAACATTTATCTTCAACATTTTACACATATGCTTTTAAACATCAAAGATGAATTGTATATCTTGATTAAACATGAAGAACTTGAGTAAATCATGATGTTTTCAAACATGAGCATAAAAGCAGTTAATAACTTCTTCAACTTTCATAGAAGTGATGAGAACTAAATGTTTCATTTTGATAAGATGATCAACAAAGACTAGAACATATTTATAAATGATACTCATAAAGATATTGAGCAATAAAGAATTTACATAGTTCATGAAGACATCATGTCAATGATGTTCAAGAATTGAAAGAAAATACAATTATTCTTGAGTTTGTTGTTTAAAGAGCTTGAAATGTGTGCACATGTGACAGTTTTATACGAAGCATTGAACATACTTATAAATGTTTGATCATCAATAGACTTAACTGATTAGTTTATAGCTTTTTGCTCTTTCTGAATAATCATTGATGACACTATTATGAGCGAGCTGAATGATATGAAGACATAGTTTATCTGAGTTGAGCACGTACTTTCTTTCTTGAAAGTACAGATGATTCTCATGTTCTTCACACTCAACTAAAGAAATCTTGTTGTGATATCATGCTTTATTGCAAAGCACTTCAATTATCTGAGCTGCAAATTTGTCATTGATTTTGACTTACTTTCACAATGTTTGAGTGAGAATGTCAGCAGAATCTTCATCAAGATTCAGAGTGTCTTGATTTAGCTGAGATTCAATGTTTTCAACATTGAATTCTTCAATTTCTAGATTCATAAGAATTAAAATTTGCAAGAATGCTGAAATAACTGAAAACAAATGTAACTGAACTGAATTTAAAATGATGATTTGTGATTGAAATTAAATCTATCATTGAGTTAGAATTGAGTTGAGTTGAGAAAGATCAATTTAACTCAATTCTGAGTTTGAATTGAGATTGAGTTGATCTTTCTCAACTTGAGCTCAACTCGAGCTCAACTCAAGATCAAGTTGAGTTGCTTGAACTCAATTTCTAAAAATAGTATACTTACTCATATGTACTGAGTTTTCATGCAAACTGAATTTAAACTCAATTTCTAAAAATAGAATAATTACTTGTATGCACAAGATTTTCATGCAAACTGAGTTTTCACGCACTCTAATCTAGAAAGATTAGCAACAAATAATATTAAGTTTGATGTGCTAAAATGACATCAATATAAATAGTTTTAATTAACGTGCGTGAAAATCTCGTTTGCGCTGAAATCTCATGCATACAAGTAGTTAATCAATTGACTTTACATTTAAAAAAAAAAAAAACTAAAGTTCTTGATAAAAGCGATAAGAATTAACTTGAATTATGCGCGAAAGCAATAGTATCACTAACAGTGTGACAGTGCAAAAATTGTATTTACTATCTATTTGTCTTGCAATAGCGTTGCATTCTGATTGCATAGTAACATGATTATCTACTTTGTCATGTAATTTGAACAAGCTTCAAATGTAAACTTTTCGCTTGTGAGATGAAAAACCAACCTTATATTCTTCGCTTGAATGATTACATGCTTTGCATGAATTGCATAAAGATTGATGTTTATTAAGTAATCAGTATTTGAATTGCAAAATTGATTGCAAAATTGATTGTGAAACTAATTTTCATACATTGCAACAAGTCATGCTTCTGTCATCTTCTGCAATGTCTTTATAGCTTTTGATTGAAAGCGAAGATTAACTTCAATCAATTTATGACACACTTCGCAAATCACATGCTGAAACAACAGCTTTGAAATAAGTAAGTTGATTATTCTTTGATATTGATGAATTTCACGAAGTGTCACAGTTTTTTTGCAATATTTTCGCATTTTCTTGAGCTTAATAAGATCACTTTTTATGATGACATTAATAACATGAGCTGATTCAATGAATCAAACATTCTAACATATGATCAGCGTCTTTGAAATTACTTTTGCAATCATTTTTGCAATCTAGTAAGACTCAAAACTTACTCTGATGAGTTTCAACTTTCTATCATCAGTTCTCGACTTCATTGTTGACTGTTTTCAAGACATCTTTTTGACAAATTGCTTGTTATGAGATTTTTTACTGAATGATGATGAGAATAATGATGATGAGAATGATGATGATGAGCTTGACAATGATGATTCTGAGCTGCTTGACAATCGCGATCTATTGTTTGACTCATGATTGAGATTTAATCTTGTAAGCTTGAATTTAGAATTTACTGTGATATTATTTCTACTTTGCAATCAGTTTTGCAATCAATTCAAGAGTAATAAGAAATAAAATACATACATAGATTCATGCAAGTTGAAGAATTCATTTGAATTCAAAATCGATTTCAAAATCTCGTCAGTTGCAAAATCAAAAATGCTGAGTAGTGTTTTGTCATTAAAATTAAGCTCATTATTTCTGTATTGCAATCAGTTTTGTGATCTTCTATAAACTTGTAAGATTGATACATAACTTATTGAGTTGTTGCAATCATGATTGCAGTATGTTGTTGTTGTTGTTGTTTGAAAATAAAAGAAGAAGAAAGTTGATGATTACATGACTTAATTAGTGTTAAAATGATGATGATCTAAATCTTAAAATCTTAAATCAAGATATCAAAGTTTAAATTTCATATCTCATCATTGCAATTAATCTTCACTATTTCATCTCATTACTTAGATCACTACATCATTGCTTTTACAAGTTAACTACTGTTCTGCATTTGCAATGATATTTACATACAAACGCAAGACTATTGAAGATTATTTTGACAATACATATTCAAAAAAGACTAGAACTTATGTGCAAAATATGATAAACAATGAGAAGAAAATTGAAAATGCGAAAAACAGAGATAGAAATATTCATTTCTATTGAATCAAGCAATTCAAAAAATCAAATGTCTATCTACAAGCATTGAATGATGATCATGAGTTTTTGTTGACTGCGCATGTGAATAGCAAATGAAATCAACGATATTTTTTGCAATCTTTTTTGCAATCAAATATTAATAAATTCATAGAATTGCAAAAGAAAATACGATGAATCATGTAAGAACGCATCTCAATGTCACAAGTCTTAATCAAGATTCTTCAGTACTAAGCGCTCATTTCAATATGAATGTAAAGAATTCTCAATGAAAGAAACTCTCTGACATCAATGATGTTTAAACGAAAGAACAATATCAGATGAATGACTTGCTTCTGAAAGAAAAGCTCAAGATGATGATGAACGAAGAAATGATGAATGATTCAAATGTCATCAAAGAAGCATTGATAATGAAGATTCTTTGACAGTTTCAGAATTTCTGAAAAGACGTAATGCATCATTTTATTGTGTAAGTTTTTGACAGTTCTTTTTGTAATCTTGTTTACAACATGATTATTATTTCTTTTACTATCTGAATTTTGCTCTTGATTTTGCTTTTGATTTTGCTCTTGATGTTGCAATCAATTTTGCAATCAATTTTGCAATTAATTTTGCAACTTGTATTTCAATATTTATACTAACATTGTGATATATAGAAAAGCAGAGAGCGATCAATATCATCAAGTCTTCTTCAGAAATTATCATATTTCTTAAGATTGCAAATTGACATTAAAGCACTTTCAAGAATCATTCATTACATTTGAGAAAATTCTATAACGTGTAGTATGATTGAAAAGAAAGATAATTAAGAACAAGTCATGCAAGTAAATTGTACTATCAGATCAGACTGAGAATTGATTGACAAATTTTGACTATGACAAGTATGAATGAACATCAAATATTTCACACAAATTGACATGTGAAATCTGAAAAGTAATATTCAAAATTAAGAAGCTCAGTAATTTTTTTGATTCTCTTAATACTCATATCTTAGAAATCGAGTGTTTCTAAATCAATGATCTAGCTAGTTTTGCAGTCACAAACTGATAGATAGAATCATTTATTGCATGCAGCATCACAGCATACTCTCATGTAATGAATAAATAGCAGAAGTGAACAGAAGAATTAAACATTCTTTTTGCATAATTTTGTGCAACGATCAACAATTATTTTGTACTTCAGTTCATCTTTGTATAATTATTTCATTGTATTTGTAATAAGCTTCTTAATCAATCATGATGTTTGAAATCTATTAAAATGTGCTAGTTTTTAGAATAATTAACAGTTAATTTAAAAAATAAGAATCAATCAGTCACAAGTCAACAGTGATGCATGATTTGCATTGATCTTCAAACTTTAAGCTTAATGATACTTAAAAGATCAAACTTGTTTTTAATTTTTTTTGCAACTCTTTTAGCAATTCTTTTTGCAATTCTTTTTGCAGTCTCTTTTTCATTTAACTTACTTATCATGTCATTTTCTTGAAAAAGAATATCGAAATTGCAAGCAAGTATGAACAGTTTATTCAGTTTTATAAATATATCTTCAGAGAATCTTGACAACAGCAAGCATGATAATGCTCAATCTTCTTTTTCTAATGTTGCTTCTGTCGTGCTCGTTGAACTGCAATCATTACATGATGAACAATATATGTTATATGATCATGAGCAAGAATATCAACATATATTTCTGAATTGATGAAAGCAAACTCAATATGCAATGCAAATAGAATGAAAAGTATCAGACTATCATCATTCAAAGTGAATTTTACAAACATGAACAGATGAAATATAAAATAACTTTTATCAGACAGCTTTAGTTGAAAGCGAAAGACTCAAACTCATTTATCATTTATATTTGCATATTTATGAGCATTTTAACAATAGAAGCATTAATAACAGCATTATGAAACATCATCTGAATAGCAAAGATTGTGATAAATGCACAAACTTAGCAACTAAGATCACGAAAGTTCAAGACATTCATAACTTTGTTAGAGTTAAAGCTTCAATAAGTTGCTTTTTAGCTGCAAATTACAAAATAAATTGCAAAACAGATTGCAAAAAAGATTGCAAAAGATTAACAAATCACAGCATTGCATTTTTCATCAAGAATATACTTCAGAAGTTTTTGTACTACTGTCAGAATCATGTCTAGATGTGTTACGATTCTAGCTACGCACCTTCGTTGATGGCTATGTTGATGACTATGTTGATGGCTATTCTGAGGGCTATCGCCGATCGCTCGCCGCTAGGGCATAGGTTTGTTTCGAAGCCAACCCTATTCAGAATTAGCTTATGTTCTTCTGAGTTATATAGATAGTCGGCCCTTCTCTTCTAGATACTTTCCTTCCTTAGCATTTATATACTCGTTACATTACACCCATATGACTCGCTCTATGCTGGCCCCTAACATTATATAAATGCTTCTTCGTTACAGGCGAAGAGAAATAATCTGCATCGACTTGCTCTGCTCGATTCACACGACTATTGACTTTGGTCTAGCCGACTCGCGACCGTGCAGGCACTCACTCTTCTCCCTCGTGGGCTGACTCAGCGAGAATAAACAAAAGATTCGGACTCGTGCGCTGGTCAGCGAGTATAAACAAACGATTGGAACCATCCGACTAGGTCAAAGATCAGCGGATTAACCGTTCATTCAGATTCGCAAGGGATTCTTCGAATTTGTTGAACAACCAAACGGGGCCAGTCATAGAACTGCGTGAAGTCTCTACCTCGAGGAGCAAACCCCCAGTGAGCCTGCTTCAATGGCACCGTCAATGCGATGACCTACCTTCTCATCGTTCTACCTACCAGTGAACCGGTCCGCCTACCAGTTCACGTGCAACTAGTGAGCCTGCTTCAATGGCACCTATCCTCAATGCGATGGCCTACCTCCTCATCGCCCTACCCACCAGTGAACCTGGTCATACGTCCACGTGCAACTAGTGAGCCTGCTACAATGGCGAGCCCAAAGTCGACCTCTTCGATGAGCAAGTCGACCAGTGAGCCTGCTTCAATGGCACTGTCAATGCGATGATCTACCTTCTCATCGTCCTACCTACCAGTGAACCGGTCTGCCGACTCGTTCGCGTGCAACTAGTGAGCCTGCTTCAATGGCACTTCTACCTCGCATAGTGAGCCTGCTACAATAGGCATTTCGATTCTACACAAGGCTAAGGAAATACATTCATGCGGACATGAATCGTTGAAGAGAGAGGGGTAATGTTACGATTCTAGCTACGCACCTTCGTTGATGACTATGTTGATGACTATGTTGATGACTATCCTGAGGGCTATCGCCGATCGCTCGCCGCTAGGGCATAGGTTTGTTTCGAAGCCAACCCTATTCAGAATTAGCTTATGTTCTTCTGAGTTATATAGATAGTCAACCCTTCCCTTCTAGATACTTTCCTTCCTTAGCATTTATATACTCGTTACATTACACTCATATGACTCGCTCTATGCTGACCCCTAACAAGATGAGTCAATCAACGAAAGTCAGAATTGAATAATGCTTGATCTTTAAAAATAACTATAACTGAATATTAAGAATACAGAAGAAGATGAGTACAAAAGCTTCTATTTAAGTAATATTCAAAGACTGCGTTAAGCTCAAAGAAAATGTGTTTGTGACATGAGTAGAATGTGATGTAGAAAGAAAGATGATATTGAACAAAGAAATGTTGAGAAAAGAAAATAGAGACTGAGTCAGATCTGAGTCAGATCTGAAACACTGACTAGCTTTATTCAGTCTTGATACGCTCATAACATTATCTCTTTCTTCGAAAATTCATGTTTGCATGAATGTTACTCATTTGCTTGCTTTCTTATTGAGTTATTTCGATACTAGCGTGACTTTCTTGAGTATAACATATGAAATTTGTTCAAAACTTTCTTGAAGTCATCGAATTCATCTTTATTGACATAGTATCATTCATCGTCTCTATCTAGATCTTTTCATTTGACCTTGTACTGTATTTGATCTCGATAGCATCTGAAGTTCAGAATGTCATTTACCTTTCAGTGTTCATCATCATCATCATCAATAATAATGAGTCTGAAGAGTTTTGCATGCTGTTCTGATAAAAAGTCTTCTGAATATGATCGCAGTAGCTTTGAGCTGAACATCGAATGCAGATGCTTCATGCTGACTGATAAATGAAGATGATAAAAGACTTTCGCTTTGACAGTGATCTGATACAATTCTAGTTGTTTGTCTTTCAAATCTTTGCATGATCTCGTGATTTTGACGTTTCTGAAGAATAGTCAAACTCAGTCATTTATCTCATAAATGACGTCTCGTCTATGTTTATTGATCTGTGCTTCAATGATCAGCTTCGTCTTTTTCAATTGTTGATGATCAAAGCTCAGTAGCTCTTTCATTTGAATGATAATATCATCTGCTTTTCTAGCTTTTAATCGTTCATGAGTGATTTTGTAGTCAGTTGTATCTGAATCAAAACTCATTCGAAAGTGAAAATCTTTATTAAAGTAGAAAGAAGTCATTGAGATGATTGAGAAGATATTGAAATTGTCGCTGAATTTCATCATAGATATTCATTTGACTCAGTCGTTCTGCATGTAATTGCAATAGATTCTAAGTTCGCATTCAACGTCTTGATTGACTCGTTTCATCTGATTGTTGATTTTCAAATGATAGACTGTGAATAAACTAGCTGTGATTCTCAGTCGCTTGCAAAGACTCTTTCACATAGTTGATATGAATTGAGAGTCTCTGTTTGAAACAATAGAACTGAGTAGATCATGCAGTCGATAAACGTTTCATAGCATGATTCAAACCGTTTCTTTGACTGAGATGTCATCATCTTCTCAATGACAGAAAACATAGTGACATTCTTTGATGAGATAACATATGATTGTGCAAATGACGTTATAGTCTTCTGACAGAGATAGTTCAATGATGAAGTTCATAGCTATATCTTTTCAGCGTTTCTGTGAAATCAAGAGAGAATGATGAAGTTCATTGATGCTATCTTTAGAGACTTTGCTTCGCTGACAAGCATGACAGTTTTGAATGTATCATCGAATAGTAGCTCAATGATCTGATCAATAGTAGAAACGCTGAACTAGATTGATGATTCGTTTATTATCGAAGTGAGAGATTGAAGATTGATCATGCACTTCTTGTAGTAATTTCGTGTGCATGTTCTCAGAGATTCACAGTAAGTCTTTTCTAAAGAGAACGCTGTCAATGATTTCACAGTTCTTCAATTTAGTGATATGAAATTTGAGCTTGTTCTCGTTCATAGCTTGTTTATATTCATTGCAGAGCTCATTCATTTAATTGATCATACACATTCGCTGATAGAGATTTGCTTTCGATTCAATGAGTAGAACATTGACTTTATTGAGAGTCAGAATAGTCTGAAAACAATCTTCAAGTCGTTGAGCTAATTCAGAGACGTCTGCTAGAAGCATTTGAGTTAAAGCATCAACTTTAGTATTCATTTTGCCTGATCTAAAGATGATCTGAAAGTTGAACTTCAACAAAATGTTCAGATAGTTGACTTGTCATTGACTCAACTGTTTATTTTTCATGAAGATCTTCAAAGCTTGATGATTGATGAATATCTGAATGAGTAGTTCAATGCACTTCAGCTCAAGTCGTCAGTGTTCAAAACATCAAATAATGACTAGCAATTTCTTGTCATAGATGTGATAATTGATTTCAGCGAGAATCATGCTTTTACTGTAGAAGATCATCGAATGAAGAACTTTCTCGTCATTGTACTGAGATAGTATTTCACCTTTTACATAGTTTGAAGCATTGATCTTCAGAATAGCTTGTCGTTTGAAATCAAAGTGACGAAGTATTGAGATCAAGCTGACTTGTTTCTTTAGATTGTCAAAGACTTGAACACAGATCTTATTTCAAACAAAAGACGTGTTTTTTCTAGTCAGCTGAGTGAATGATTTAACTAGTTTCGAGAAGTTCTTAATGAAACAACGATAGAAGTTAACAAATTTCACGAAGCTCTGAATTTCTTTTAGATTGATCAAAGTGATTCAGCTGACTATGACTGTCACTTTGCTTGAATTCATACGAAGACTTAGTTCTGATACAATGACTTCTAGAAAGACAGTTTCTTTTACATTGAATTCGTACTTTTGAATATTCATTTGCAGTTCAGCTTCACGTAGTCGACTCAATACTAGTTTGACGTGATTTCTATGTTTCTTTCTCATTTTGCTATAGATGAGAATGTCATTTAGATAGACTTGACAAAAGTCGTTCAGAAAGTCTCATAAAACATCATTTATATATTGCTGAAAGAAGATCGATTCATTAGTCAGTTCAAATGATAGCATCTTGTATTTATATGCTTTTAAAGCAGTGATAAAAATGATGTAATTTTTGTTATCGAGATGCATTTGAAGTTTGTTGAACGCTGATATGATGTTCAATCTAATCAGATGCTTGCAACTCACTATTTTATCAATGATTTCGTCTATCAACGATAGAGAATATCTATTTCTTTTGAAAATGACATTTAGCTTTTGATAGTTCACGCAGAATCGAAAATCTTCATTTGCTTTGAGAATGAATAGAATGAGAAAGAAATAGAAAGTCTGGCTAGAAGTGATAAATCTCTTCAACAGATTCTCGTTTAAGTACTTCTTTATCTTCAGAAGTTTGACAGAAAACATTCAATAAACTCAACAGCAAGAAGACGTTGAATCATTGATGAGTTCAATTTTATGATTGTAAAAGCGATGAAAGAGTAGTTTATTCAATTGAGCTCGATCAAAAACATTTAGAAACTCATGATATTTTGATGACAGCTTCGTTTTAATATCTTTCAAATTCTGAGTCATTTCATTGATTGAAGAAACGTTTAAAGCGTTCAAATCGCACTGAGTATTGTACGCGATTTTTCTATTGATGTCTGTCATGAATAGAGCAAATACTTCAGTCTGATTCTTCTTTGAATGATTCAACAATGTTTTAAACGAAGCTGCGTTTATGCTTTGAATCGAGAATGACTCTTTCTGAGCAGTGATTGAAATGAGTCATTTGAGCATCATAAAGATCTTAGTCTGAGTGATTGAAGAAGACGAAGTTGATCACAGTTAACTTGAATGCTTTGAGTTGAGAAGAATCGAAAAAATCGAAATAGAAGTATTCAATTGATTCAAAAAAACAATGACGTCATTTTGCATATTCAGTAATATTTCGTTTTTGTTCATTCAGAGCTTACTCAATATGACTTCATGATGATTGATATCAGCTATCAACATTGATACAGTCAATTTCTTATGACTTTCAATGATGAGATTGAATAGAATTTTATGAGTGATGATTTTCTTAGATATCTTCTCATCATAATCTCTTATTAGCTTTTCTTTTGTCAGAAGTATAGATTGAATTTCTAGTTTCTCGCATACTTTATTGACTAAATTAGCGTGTATAAGTGTATGAGCGACTGAATCACTGTTTATTAGCAAACGAAGACTGAAGAATTGATTTTGCGAGATGAGATGAGTATCAATTAGAAAAGACTTTTCAAAGTAATTTTCTTCTGATAAAATTTCATCTAGTTTGCACAAAGATATAATCTCTATCTTTTTAATGACTTTTGAAGAGATGACTAGTTTTTTGAATCGAAATTCGAATTGAAATCGAATTTGAAATGATCATATTCATTGTTCATTGCATTGATTCTGATAGATCGATCAAAGCACTCTTTAGAGCTATGATCTGATTTATGATATATGAAACAGGTTTCAACTAGAACATCTGCTTCTTTGACGTTAGTTAAAATCACGTCATGCAACTTTAAATGATCAGATTTTGAATGATTAACTGACTGAGTAACAACAGCTTTATGAAAGATGATCTTTGACAGATCATTGATGTGTTTAATGAGATTGACTTTGTTCTTGATTTCTCGAATGACTCACTGATTATTATTCAAATGAATCAGGTAGAAATGAATCTCTTTGAGAAAATCAGGTTGAATTAATTGATCTATTCAAATGAATCGAAGACGAGAGTTTATTTTGTCTTTCAGATCAACAATCAGTTGCTTTTCGTGATACTTCAGATAGAAAGATAATTGTTGAAACTGAGTGTAGAACTCGCTGAACTTTTTTGATTCTTGAATTAAGTTGTAGTATTTTCTACGAAAGTTAACTTTCTTATCTGAATCATTGAACAACTCAGCTAGTTCTTTCAAAAGATCATCGATGATCTTATAAAGATTGACACAGTTACGTTCACGTTTAGATTGAGTGACATCAGCTGCGTCATTGAATAATCTGAAATGTACATAGCTCAATTTGACTCGTTCATTTGAAAAGAGATTGACGTTGATCTCTAGTTTATTCTGAATTTTGCCGTATCAGTTTTTCCAAGTAAAATTCTTTTCATCAGTAAATCAGAAAGAATCAGGTATTTTCTGAGATTTAGAACGCTCAGAGTAAATAAAATTAAAAGAAGTGATTTCTTTAGTTTGAAGTCTAGTCTTTAACTCTTTGATTTCATCATCTCGTTGTTTATTCAGCTCGTTGAGTTGATCTGTTTCTTTGTCAAGAATCATGCATCAAGTCTTTCAGTTTTCGATAGAAACAAAGAGTATTACTGTTTCAGCAAATGACTTATTGTCTTCATTGATGAATGATTCAGCACTAAAGAATTTCAATGAATCAGTCTCAGAGATTTGAGAAAAGCAACTTCGAAATTTTTCAAAACATTTTTTGATAGATGAACGTTTTGACATGATGAAATTTGAAGAAAGAACGAGATCAAGCGAATGATGATGCTCGACAGTATTAATGAAGACGTATGATCAAGTGTTTAATCTTCAAAGAAGAATGTTGTTGATTAAAAGAGTATTTTTGGTTTGCGAGTTTTTTGAGTGATTCTCAAGCAATTCACGAAGGTTCTTTATCGTCAATTCTCTTAATCAAGTTGAACAGCTTATTTTCACTGATCTGTTTTATGAGAATGAGTTGATTCTCTTGATTGAGTGAACTTTGCATACTTAGTGAGCAATAAGTTGTTTAACGATTTAAACAGTCTCGTTGTTGATTCTATCAAACTTTCTAGTGTTGTTCAGTCTTTCAATTACGTCAATCATCAAATAAATGAATTTCTTTAAACTCGTTCTGTCTGTACGAGTATGTTGAATGAGTAATGAGATCAGTATCGTGTGATTAACAAATTCTTAATATAATGTCAGAATCGTGTCTAGATGAGTCAATCAGCGAAAGTCAGAATTGAATAGTGCTTGATCTTTAGAAATAGCTATAACTGAATATTAAGAATACAGAAGAAGATGAGTATAAAAGCTTTTATTTAAGTAATATTCAGAGACTGTGCTAAGCTTGAAGAAAATGTGTTTGTGACATGAGTAGAATATGATGTAGAAAGAAAAATGATGTTGAACAAAAAGATGTTGAGAAAAGAAAATAAAGACTGAGTCAGATCTGAGTCAGATCTGAGCTAGAGACACTGACTAGCTCTATTCAATCTTGATACGCTTGTAACAACTACAACTTCAAAAGACTTTCATTGCTTTAAATATTTCTCATGTCACTATTAACAATGTTTAATTTCGATGAGTATTTAAAATAACATAATCAAGTATTATTCTGTTCCACAAAATTAAACTTACAATCTCTTTCAAGAATTGAGTGACTGTTGTTCAAGTCAACATATTTAAGAATTTTGTTGAGAAGTGCAATGACAGACTTGTTTCTAGCAGCTTATTGTGATAATTCTGAATTCAGTCTGAATTCAGTCAGACTTGTTTCTAGCAGCTTTCTCTAAACTAGTGTCAGAAGTAAAGTCGTGTGTCACGACTTTGTCATGCATGACAGTATATAGATAGAGCAGTCTGTGATTTCTATTCATAATCTAGATAGATTTCATCATATGTAATACTGTTCACTCTATTCTTTCAATAAATTATGAGCTCAATTAGCAAGAAACTTTCAACGTAATTAGATTAAAACACTCTAAGCATTTGATGCTTGATAACTCGATACGAAATCTATTTAAATGAGCAATCAACGATCACTTACTACACGTTTCACAAGAAGACAAATAAGTACACTGACTTAAAGAAGTTCAGTGAAATTTGACAGCTTACTACGCATCTCACAAGAAGGTAAATAAGCACTCACATCAAGTCAACAGTTTACTACGAGTTCTCAAGAAAGTAAACAAATAGACACACTTGATCACGTTGAAGAACGCATAAATCTTCATCATCACTGACGAGATTAAATTCTTTTCACTTCACTCGTCAATCTATCTAATATCTTTATTTTTTTTTCTTCGATTCTAACAACAAGCTGAGTCTACATCACACATCATGAACTTTAATGACTTCTTTGTCAAACGACGATCTGTTCTCATTCTCACTTGCAAGAACTGCAATCAATGATTTTCTCTCATGAAGAGATGACTCATTAAGAAAGACTTGTGATTCATTATTGAAGACAAGTCTGACTTGAACACACTTGACAGCATCATCAACATTATCAGCGAAATTCAATCTCTTGACTTTGAAAGTCAAAAGATCGATGCAAAAGCTCATTACTGACTGATCATCTGCATCATCATTAATGATCAAGAACACATTGCAGACAAGACATCAGCAAAAGAGATTTGAAATGCTCTGAATTATAAATACAAAGAGAAGTTACAAATCACTGAAAGACAATATCTGACAAACTTCATTGATTACAGAATGTTGATGAATATCTTCATTGAAAAGACATGAACACATTTCATCAAGTTGACTTGAAAGATCATCATAACACAGAAAGACATAAGCAATTTATTCAAGTCAGAACGTCGCTTTCAGATCTTACTTCAATTGCTGTCAGATGAATACACAGTCATTCAAGATGTCATTGATGCGCAGAATAAGTCAAACATCAAGAAGAAACTTCAAAAACTATAAGAGAAGAAAGCACAATTGAAAACAATAAAGACTGCGCTATGAGTCAAGCGAGAAAATGAACGCAAGCACATTGATCATGAGCAGAACAAACGTAAAATCAGTCATCATCACAAAAGTCTTTCAAGCTTTGACAGCAATCAATTGCATCATCGTCAGTTGCAATGATTTCTAAAATGTTTTCTCTGTGAAGATGAACATCATTTAGTTGATTGCTCTCATCTGTCTGCAGCTTAAAAGCTTGTGAAGAAACACAAAGACAAAGACAAAACAAAGCACAAAAGTGCTGATAATTTTCAAACTTTCATTGAGCTTCTGAAGAGCAAGCACAAGAAACACAGAGTTTACAACGTGAAAAGCGACGACTTTGAAATCTTTGATGACAATGAGAAAGATGAGAATGAGAAGAGCGAGAATATTGCAGCTTTGTCAAAGAACATTGTCAGTTGTTATGAGCGTATCAAGGCTGAATAGAGCTAGTCAGTGTCTCTAGCTCAGATCTGACTCAGTCTCTATTTTCTTTCATCAACATCTCTTTGTTCAACATCATCTTTCTTTCTACATCACATTCTACTTGTGTCACAAACACATTTTCTTCAAGCTTAGCGCAGTCTCTGAATATTACTTAAATAAAAGCTTTTGTACTCACCTTCTTCTGTATTCTTAATATTCAGTTATAGCTATCTCTAAAGATCAAGCACTATTCAACCCTGACTTTCGCTGATTGACTCACCTAGGCATGATTCTGACATTATATTAAGAATTCGTTAATCACACGATACTGATCTCATTACTCATTCAACATACTCGTCTAGACAGAACGAGTTTAAAGAAATTCATTTATCTGATGATCGACGATAATCGAAAGATAAAACAACACTAGAGAGTTGAATAGAATCAACGACGAGACTGTTTGAATTGCTAGACTACTTATCGCTCATTAAGTACGCAAAGTTCATTCAATTACAAGAATCATGATAAAGAATCTTCGTGAATTGCTCAAGAATCAAATCGATCGATAGATTCAACAATAAAGAATCTTCGTTGTTTGCTAGAGAATCAATCAAACCAATCAACAAACAAATCTCATCTTCTTTGTTGAAGATTAAACATCATTCTATACGTCTTTCTTCTTCAATCGTCAAGCATCGTCATTCATTCGACCTTCTTTCAAAACAAACCTCATCATGCCTAGTCGTTCGCTCACTGAAGAGCGTTTCGAAGAATTTCAAAATCGTTTCTTTCAAACCTCTGATGCTGATTCATCGAAATCACGAACGAAATCATCAAGTGCTGCATCATTCATTCATGAAGATGATGAATCATTCGCTGAAATGATAATACTTCTCGTGTTCTACGAAACCTGAAAGGCTCGAAGTCTAGCTCTTGATGAAGAAACAGATCAACTCTACGAGTTAGGTAAACAACAAGAAGACGAAATCAAAGAGTTGAAGACTAGACTTCAAGCTAAAGAAAACACTTCTTCTGATTTCATCTACTCTGAGCGTTCTAGATCTCAAAAAATACCTGATTCTTCGCTGTTTACTGATGAAAAGAACTTTACTTGAGAGAACTGATACGGAAAAATTCAGGATAAACTAGAGATCAACGTCGATCTCTTTTCTAATGAATGAGTCAAATTGAGCTATATACATTCTAGATTATTCGATGATGCAGCTGAGATCACTCAAGCTAGATGCTAACGTGACTATGTCAATCTCTATAAGATCGTCGACGATCTTTTGAAAGAGCTAGCTCAGTTGTTCGATGATTCAAATAAGAAAGTCAACTTTCGTAGAGAATACTACAACTTGATTCAAGAATTCAAGAAATTCAATGAATTTTATACTCAGTTTCAACGTCTATCTTTCTATCTAGACTATCACGAGAAGCAACTGATCGCTGATCTGAAAGATAAAATACACTCTCGTCTTCGATTCATTTGAGTAGATCAACTAGTTCAACCTGATTTTCTAAAAGAAATTCGTTTCTACCTGATTTATTTGAATAATGATCAGCGAGTCATTTGAGAGATCAAGAACAAGATCAAACGCGTTGATGATCTTTCTAAGACTATCTTTCATAGAGCGACTGTTGTCACTCAGTCAGTCGATCACTCGAAGTCTGACCAGCTAAAGTCGCGTGACGCGGTTTTAACTAGCGTCAAAGAAGCAGACATTCTAGTCGAAAGCTGTTTCATATGTCATAAATCAGGTCATAGCTCTAAAGAGTGTCTCGATCGACCTACTAGAATCAATGCAGTGAACAATGAATATGATTGCTTCGATTTCGATTCGAATTTCGATTCAAAAAACTAGTTATCTCTTCAAAAGTCATCGAAGAGGTAAAGATTATATCTTTGTGCAAACTAGACGAAATTCTATCGAAAGAAAATTACTTTGAAAAGTCATTTCTAATTGACGCTCATCTCATCTCTCAGAATCAATCTTTCAGCCTTTGTTCTCTAATAGACAGTGATTCAGTCATCTACATGATCATACATTTTAATCTAGTCAATAAAGTATGCGAGAAACTGAAAATTCAATCTATATCACTGGCAAAAGAGAAGCTAATAAGAGATTATGATGAAAAGATATCTAAGAAGATCATCACTCATAAAATTCTACTCAATCTCATCATCGAAAGTCATAAGAAATTGACTGTATCAATGCTGATAGCTGATATTGATCATCATGAAGTCATATTGAGTAAGTTCTGAATGAATAAAAACGAAATATTATTGAATATGCGAAATGACGTCATTATTTTTCCGAATCAATTGAATACTTCTATTTCGATTTTTTTGATTCTCTTCAATTCAAAGCACTCAAGTTGATTGCAGTCAACTTCGTCTTCTTCAATCACTCAGACTAAGATCTCTATGATGCTCAAACGACTCGTTCGAAAAGAGTCATTCTTGATTTGAAGCATAAACGCAGTTTCGTTCAAAACGCTGTTGAATCATTCAAAGAAGAACAAGATCGAAGTCTTTGCTCTATTCATGACGAACATCAATAGAAAAATCGCGTACAATACTCAGAACGATTTGAACGCTCTAAACATCTCTTCAATCGATGAAACGACTCAGAATTTGAAAGATATTAAAGCAAAGCTGTCATCGAAATATCATGAGTTTCTAGATGTTTTTGATTGAGTTCAATTGAATAAACTACCTTCTCATCGCTTCTACGACCATAAAATCGAGCTCATCAGTGATTCAATGCTCTCTCACTGTTGAGTCTATTGAATGTTTTCTGTCAAACTTCTGAAAGTAAAGAAGTACTTAAACGAGAATCTGTCAAAGAGATTCATCACTTCTAGTCAGATTCTCTATTTCTTTCTCATTCTATTCGTTCTCAAAGCAAATGAAGATCTTCGATTCTGCATGAACTATCGAAAGCTAAATGTCATTTTCAAAAGAAATAGATATTCTCTATCGCTGATAAACGAGATCATTGATAAAATAGTGAGTTGCAAGCATCTGACTAGATTGAACATCATATCAGTGTTCAACAAACTTCAAATGCATCTTGATAGTGAGAATTACATCACTTTTATCACTGCTTTAGAAGCATATAAATACAAGATGCTATCATTCAGACTGACTAATGAATCGATCTTCTTTCAGCAATATATGAATGATGTTTTATGAGACTTTCTGAACGATTTTTGCCAAGTCTATCTAGATGACATTCTCATTTATAGCAAAATGAGAAAGAAACATAGAGATCACGTCAAACTAGTATTGAGTCGACTACGCGAAGCTGAACTGCAGATGAATATTCGAAAGTGCAAATTCAATGTAGAAGAGACTGTCTTTCTAGAAGTCATCGTATCAGAACTAGATCTTCGTATGAATTTCAGCAAAGTGACAGTCATAGTCAGCTGAATCACTTCAACCAATCTAAAAGAAATTCAGAGCTTCGTGAGATTTGTTAACTTCTATCGTCGTTTCATTAAGAACTTCTCGAAGCTAGTCAAACCGTTCACTCAGCTGACAAGAAAGAACACGTCTTTTGTTTGAAACAAGATCTGTGTTCAAGTCTTTGACAATCTAAAGAAACAAGTCAGCTCGACCTCAATACTTCGTCACTTCAATTTCAAACGACAAGCTATTCTGAAGATCGATGCTTCAAACTATGTAAAAGGTGAAATACTATCTCAGTATGATGACGAGAAAGTTCTTCATTTGATGATCTTCTACAGTAAAAGCATGATTCTCGCTGAAATCAATTATCACATCTATGACAAGAAATTGCTAGTCATTATTCAATGCTTCGAACACTGATGACTTGAGCTGAAGTGCATTGAACTACTCATTCAGATATTCATCGATCATCAAGCTTTAAAGATCTTCATGAAAAATAAACAGTTGAGTTGACAACAAGTCAACTATCTGAACATTCTGTTGAAGTTCAACTTTCAGATCATCTTTAGATCAGGCAAAATGAATACTAAAGTCGATGCTTTAACTCAAATGTCTTTAGCGAACGTCTCTGAATCAGCTCAACGACTTGAAGATCGTTTTCAGACTATTCTGATTCTTGATAGAGTCAATGTTCTACTCGTTGAATCGAAAGCAAATCTCTATCAGTGAGTGCATATGATCAATCAAATGAATGAGCTCTGCGATGAATATAGACAAGCTATGAACGAGAACAAGCTCAAATTTCATATCACTAAATTGAAGAACTGCAAAATCATTGACAGCGTTCTCTTTAGAAAAGACTTACTGTGAGTTCTCAAGAATATGCATACGAAACTGCTACAAGAAGTGCATGATCAACCTTCAATCTCTCACCTCGATAATAAACGAACTATTGATCTAGTTCAGCGTTTCTACTATTGATCAGATCATTGAGCTACTATTCGATGATACATTCGAAACTGTCATGCTTGTCAGCAAAGCAAAGCTTCTAGAAATAGCATCAATGAACTTCATCATTCTCTTTCGATTTCACAGAAACGCTGAAAAGATATAGCTATGAACTTCATCACTGAACTATCTCTGTCAGAAGGCTATAACGTCATTTGCACAATCATATGTCATCTCATCAAAGAACGTCACTATGTTTCCTGTCATTGAGAAGACGATGACATCTCAGTCGAAGAAACGGTTTGAATCATGCTATGAAACATCTATTGACTGCATGATCTACTCAGTTCTATTGTTTCAAACAGAGACTTTCAATTCATATCAACTATGTGAAAGAGTCTTTGCAAGCGACTGAGAATCACAGCTAGTCTATTCACAGTTTATCATTTGAAGATCAACGATCAGACGAAACAAGTCAATCAAGACGTTGAACGCGAACTTAGAATCTACTGCAATTACATGCAGAACGACTGAGTCAAATGAATATCTATGATGAAATTCAGCGACAATTTCAATATTTTCTCGATCATCTCAATGATTTCTTTCTACTTCAATAAAGAATTTCACTCTCGAATGAGTTTCGATTCAGATACAACTGACTACGAAACAACTCGTGAACAACTTGAAGCTAGAAAAGCAGATGATATTGTCATTTGAATGAAAGAGCTACTGAGCTTTGATCGTCAACAATTGAAAAAGACGAAGCTGATCATCGAAGTTCAGATCAATAAACATAGACGAAACGTCATCTATGAAGTAGATGACTGAGTTTGACTATCTTTCAGAAACGTCAAGACAACGAGACTCTGCAAAGATTTGAAAGACAAACAACTAGAATCATATCAGATCACTGTCAAAGCGAGAATCTTCTATCATCTTCGTCTATCAGTCAGCATGAAGCATCTGCATTCAATGTTCAGTTCGAAGCTACTGCGATCGTATTCAGAAGACTCTCTATCAGAACAGCATGCAGAATCTTTCAGACTCATCATTATTGATGACGATGATGATGAACACTGAAAGATAGATGACATTCTGAACTTCAGATGCTATTGAGATCGAATACAGTACAAGATCAAATGAAAAGACCTAGATAGAGACAATGAATGATACTATGTCGATAAAGATGAATTCAATGACTTCAAGAAAGTTTTGAACGAATTTCATGTGCTATACTCAAGAAAGTCACGCTAGTATTGAAATAACTCAATAAGAAAGCAAGCAAACGAGCAACATTCATGCAAACATGAATTTTCAAAGAAGAGAGTAATGTTACGAGCATATCAAGACTGAATAGAACTAGTCAGTGTCTCTAGCTCAGATCTGACTCAGCCTCTATTTTCTTTCACCAACATCTTTTTGTTCAACATCATCTTTCTTTCTATATCACATTCTACTCATGTCACAAACACATCTTCTTCGAGCTTAGCGCAGTCTCTGAATATTACTTAAATAGAAGCTTTTGTACTCATCTTCTTCTGTATTCTTAATATTCAGTTATAGCTATCTCTAAAGATCAAGCACTATTCAATTCTGACTTTTGCTGATTGACTCATCTAGGCACAATTCTGACATCAGTAAGATTTCTGAATTCAACTGAGTTGCAGATTCTGATGTTTTTTTACACATGACTGATTAACTTCAACTTTTTAATGATTCTTTAGTTTGCATTAAAAGATGCATCATCAAAGTTGAAGAAGAAAAATTGTATGTCAATCACTGTGACACAGCAGTCATGCAAGATCATCATAAAAACTCAGTCAAACTGTCTTTTGTTCTTCATGTTTCTAAGCTCAAGATGAATCTTCTTTCTGAAAGAAGAATGTGTAAGAAAGATCTGCAAGAAAGTTTTGATGATAAAGATTTATACATGCATGACAAGTGAGAAAAGCAAATGATTGAAACTTTAAAATGCAAAGATGTTTACATAGTAAAGAGAATTGCAAATGATCTTGATGAATTTGCATTACTATCAGTTATGCAGCGTGATGTTTCATCAGCATTTTCAGCGATGCACAGTTCAATGAATCTTGATGATTTAATGAATCTAAATCACTTCATGTCTCACATTGACATGATTCATCATGAGAATGAGGTCGAAGTTGATCACGATCAACTTAGTTTTGCAAATGACAAAAGCTTCAAGTTGTACAAGCTGTGACATCATCATTTTGCTCATCTTGAATCAGCAAAGCTTCGTCAACTTCATAAGATCATCACTCTGAAAAAATCTATTTTCATCAACAACAGTCATGAGAATGTGTGTGAAATATGTGCGCTCATCAAGTTCATCAACAAACGAGAATACAATATCAGCGATTGAAAGACAAGTATCTTGACTTTCATTTTCATAAACATTTATGAATCACTATCATCATTTCTTGATAGCGAGTCATACTTTCTAGAGATAGTTGACAATCACTTCAGAAAGACTTGATGCATTTCTTTGAAGCAATGATTTGATGCATCAGATGCTCTGCGAAAATGAAAACTCAGCATAAAGCTTTACAGCAATGTCAAACTTCTCTCAGTACGCAGTGACAACATCATGAAACTTAAAGTCATCTTGAATGACTGATGCTCATCAGTTGACATTGTCTCTTAATACATTGTTTCACACATGTTGATTCAAAATAAAGTAGTCGAAAGAATTATACACATCATAGAAAACTCAATGCAAGTCATAATCAAGAATGCTGAACTTCTCATTGAGTTCTGAGCAGAAGTTGCAAAAACAGATGTTTATCTGCAAAATTGAATCATCACAAGACTTTTGATTAATGAAGCTCTCATGATTTCAAAGAAGACATTCATCGAGATCAAGCTCTCAGTTGATCATGTATGAGTATGAGAATGCAAATGTTACTCATATGTTGATCTCAAGTCATTGTCAATCAAAGACAGATGAGACAAATTCATGAACAGAGACAGACTCAACATTTTCATGAGATATGTGAAAAATATCAACAAGCAATATCATTTCTGAATTTCAGATCTTGATCAAGTCATCAAGAGTCACGCTGTCAAGTTCGCTGAAGATGAAAAGAGTGAAAACATGAACTTGCAACTTTGCAAGCAGACATTCAACGTTCTTTCAGAGCAAAGATCTGTGAGAAGATCATCAAAGAATAACGTTTCAACTAACGTTTCAAAATCTGATGCTTTCATAATTGATGTTTCATCTGAATCAACTGATGCACTGAAGACTATTGCAGTCAACTTGAATGCACTCAATTTTAAAATCACGTCACATACGTCAAATGAGCATGAAGTTTACGTGAATGTTCAGATAATTCAAAAAGTCTTTGCATCAAGCATGTTTAAGTCAGCAGCTCAAACATTTTTGCATGTAGTCATCTCAAAGAGAAAAAGAGACAGCGAAGATCAATAATTGAAAGAATGCGCATTCAAGATCTTGCAAGCTATGATGATCTGATTCATCATAAAGAAAGTTAATGATGATGAGAGTGATTCTGACATAAGCATGTCATAAGCATTATTCAACATCGATGAATCTGACTTTTTTAAAGCAATAAGAATTCTCACGTTGAACATTTACAAAGATGCAATGCAGAACTCAGTTTGAGAAAAACTTTGAAAAGAAGTGATCAACGCAGAACTTGTGATGCTAGTCATCAATGAAATCTGACAAGAAGAAGTGTCGCTCAAAAAGATCAACATCATGACAAGCAAATGAGTTTTCAAGTCAAAGATGTACATCAACGATTTTCTTGACAAACTGAAGACAAGACTGATAGTCAGAGATTTCTTTCAAATTCATGAAGTTGACTATGAGAATACTTTTGCGTCAATCATCAAGTTTGACACTCTGCAAGTCTTTCTAGTCATTGCAACAATGAAGAATCTTGAACTTCATCAAGTCAATGTAAACAATGCGTTTACTGAATCGTTTTTCAAAGAAATCATTTACATGTTTTCTTTGTCAGAAGTGAAAGTCAGACTCAACTGTGCTCTGAGAGTTCTTTGAAGTCTTTATGATCTCAAGCAAGCTGCATAAGACTGACATGATCGTTGTGTAACAGCATTGTCTGAACTCGACTTCGCTTAATGCATTGCAGACTCATGTCTTTTGATTCATGAGTCAAAAGAAATCATGTTGCTACTATACATTAACAACATAGTCATCATTTTCAAATCATTGAGCAACATTAAATGATTTAAGCATGAGTTTCAATGTGTTTTCAAAGTCAAGAATCTGAGAAAAATGAAGAAGATTCTTGACATTCAAATCACTTGCAACAGAAAGACATGAATCTTACGAATGAATCAAACTCACTATCTTCATGATGTTCTCAAGAGACTCAACATGAAATAAGACAAGCACAAGACAACAGATCTTTCAATGAATGAATATGATGCTTTTTGCTCAGCTGAACTTGAAGATGTGAGAATCAATCAGCATGAATATCAACAAGTCATTGAAAGTCTCATGTATGCTGCAATTCACACTCGTCTCAACATCACTTTTGCTCTTAATCAACTAAGTCAATATCTCAGTGATTTTGCAAAACATCATGAACACACTTTGAAGAAGTTGATGCAATACATTCGTTTCATCATTGATTTAAACATCATGTATGAAGTCAGTGAAAGCATGAAGTTAGTAGAATACTCTGACTCAGACTACGTCTCAAACAGACTAGATCACAAGTTGATTCTCATCTACATCTACATGCTTGATAAAGAATCAGTCTTCTGAATGAGTTGAAAGCAAAAGTTCATTGTCACATTGATCATCAAGACAGAGTACATGATTCTATCAATCTGCGTCAAGAAAAATCTATGAATCAATCAAGTGCTCAAGAACATGAATCTGACAAAGTATCTGAGCATCAGTCACAGTTACGTTGATATTCTTGAGAAGATTACTCATCAATCTGTCTCACTTACACAGCTCAAGAAAGATAATCAAGCATCTCTTATGCTGATTAAGAATGCTCATATTTACGAAAGATTAAAGCACATTGACATCACTTATCATCACATTCGAAATCTGCACAAGAAGAATCAGATTTCAGTGAACTTCGTCTTTAGTCAAGATATGATAGCAGATGAATTGATCAAGTCACTATCTCAACAGAACTTTAAGAAATTCATTGAACAATTGAAACTGAAAAGCAGTGAAAGTTGAGAAACTTGCAAGCATTGAGTAAAAATGTTGAGAAGTTCAATGATAAACTTGTTTCTAGCAACTTATTGCAATAGCTTTGAATTCAGTCTGAATTCAGTCAGACTTGTTTCTAACAGCTTTCTTTAAACTAGCGTCAGAGATAAAGTTGCACGTCACGACTTTGTCATGCATGACAGTATATAAATAAAGCAGTCTGTGATTTCTCTTCATAATCTAGATAGATTTCATCATATGTAATACTGTTCATTCTACTCTTTCAATAAATTTATTAATGAATTTTAAAATCTTTATTAGTCTAGATGAATGAAGTAGTTCTAATAGATTATCTTTTCTAATCATCATTAGATTTTACTACATTGAGTTTTAAGAGTATTGAAAAGTCTTGTTGAGCTTTAAACAAATTGAAAACAAGCATATCAAAAGCAATCTAAGCAGTATTACTGAATAAATATTGCAAGAACTTGATATTCAAGATTGAGTTATGACTGTAATCACAAATAATGTCAGCAATAACAACATCATGATGATTGCATTAAATGAGACTTTGCAAACATTCTCAACTACTTTACATTTATCATGTTTAACACATGTAATTCAGTTAACTGTTAAACAGTTATTCAAATTGCTGATTTAAGTCTTGAGAATGAGAATAAGAAAAAGTATTGAATACTCAAGATTAGTCTTCAAAGCATGTTTATACAAGAGAGTTTATTCTAAACATTGTTCAAGATAATTAATAATTTTTATTTATTATGTTAGTTTGCTTTGCTATTATTTTCACAATTAATTTTACAATCAATTTTGCAATCAATTTTGCAATTGATTTTGCAATCACAATCGAAAATACAAAGTACACTCTTATTCATGACATTATAGTAATGTTTAATTAGATTTAAAAGCTTTCTGTTTATATGAATAAAAGTTCTCAAAGAATAAAGAACTTTCACAAGTCTCAACGCAATTTTTAACTTCGTCTTGTTATGATTTTAGTCTTCGTTTATTCTTTCTAGCTTTAACCTGAGTTTCATTCTAATTGAGTCTAGTGAGCATTCAAGCTAGTAGTGATGTCATTGAGACTCTGCATCATATGTGTAAGATGTCAATTCTTTCGAGTCTAGCACAGAGCTGAGAAGAATACATATAAGAACTCAAGTTCTTATCTGTACATACTTTTCTTTCTTAGCATTTATTTATTAATTAAATGACACTTTTATGACTCATTCTAAATCAATCTCTAACAATATCGAAGAGTGAGAAAACAAGCTAAATCAATTCATCTTCAAGCTGATCAGCAAGCTGAAGTTGAATGCAAATCATTATTCAATCTTTGAGTCTCGTCTTCTGTATGAGTACAGTCGCTTATCAAAAAACGCTGTCGCTCAAGCGTTGTCGCGTATGACTGTTCAGCATGACAAGCTAGTCACGATTGAGCAATTAGTTGTCTTGTTAAGACAAGTCTTCGATGATTCAGACAAGCAAGAAATCGCTCAGCAATTCATTTCAGCTCTAAGAATGCAAAATCACATCTTCATTGAATATCTGTTTAACTTTCAGCAGCACATTGATGCAATTGAATATGACGTCGTAACTCGAAAATTCAATCTGAAGAATGAACTATTCAGCGAGCTTAAAGCTCTATTGATTCAGATGAATGTCAGCAATCTGAACTATGAGCAGTTGATTATCAAATGTCAGCAATTGAATAGTCAATATCACGTCACAGTACAGAATCTTTTCAAGTCAAAAGCAGTAATTCACTCTATCTTTATAATTTTTACAGTTTTCGCGTATCTCGTCAAATATGCAACACTTTCAACAAATTCAAAAGCTACGATCTTAAGCTCAAGAAATCTCATGAACTTATCAATCATCAACATGAAGAAATGAGACTCACTGATTCTTGAGAAGCATCAGCATCGCATGATCAATCATCTGTGTCTATACTGCAATAAGTCTGAGCATCAGACTGCAATCTGCAATTCAAAGCTCAAGATTCAGCTACAAGTCATCTCATTATTCATCTTTGCAATCTCTATCAACAATCTCGCTTTCAATACTTCTCTTGCCTTGAAAAAAGTCTAGTCTTTGCATACAGTCACTTGCAGAGACAATTGAATAGTCTGAAAATCTTTGCACTCTCAGTTAACTCGATTCATTAATTAGAAAAGAAGATGAACAATGATCATTTCATGCTCTCAGATAATCTAGAAAGCAATAAAATCAATGTCAATCTTTCTGTTTTGATTGACATCGACGTCATTGATTATGCATTTATTGATGACTCTTTTGTGCAAAGACATTCTCTGCTCTGTTTTTCTTTGTCTGAAATCTGTATTCTTCAGAGATTTGATAATCAATCAGTTGTATTCAATTCAATCACTCATTACGCTCTTGTCAAATTTTGAGTCTCAAGCAAGAAGCTTGAAGAAACTCTCTTTTATGTCACTTAACTTTCGCAATTCTCAGTTGTTTTAAATCTGCTCTGATTAAAAAGTCATAAAGCAATTATAGATCTGCGTCATAATCAGCTCATCTTTGAATCTCAAGTCAATTCAGAACTCGTACTTGAAACTCTCTCAAGCATCTCGATCTCGACTGTGTCAGTATCAATCTTCTTGACGTCTTCGTTCTTAAAACATCTGAAAATCTACGTTATAAATAGTGCTTCGTTTCTGCAACTCACTAGAAAAAAGAATCATGATCTGTTTGTCATATTCATGAGAAATATCGACAAAGCTCTGAAAATCACGTCTTTCATTGACTCTGTCACGCTATTGTCTTTCGAATATCACAACTTTCTAAATGTTTTCTCTTGCGAATTGATGAACACTCTATCTGAACGACATCTCTATGATCATAAAATTCAGCTGCAGAAAAGCAAAACTTCTATCTTTGAGTCTTTATATGACATGTTTCAAAATGAGCTTCGAGTACTAAAGAAGTATCTGAAGAATAATTTGATCAAAGACTTTATTCAAGTCAGCTCTTTTCTTGCGATCTTTTTGATACTCTTTGTTAAAAAATCAAGCGAAGAACTCAGATTTTACGTGAATTATTGAAGTCTGAACGTCATGATAGTTAAGAATCAATACTCATTACTTCTCATTTGAGAAACTCTGAATCGACTGACTAAGATCAAGTATTACATCAAGTTAGATATCATTGCAGTCTTTAATAAATTGCGAATGACTTATGAGAATGAGTGAAAAATCGCTTTTCAAACACGTTATGACTTATACAAGTACAACGTTTTGCTCTTCAAACTCACAAATGAATCATCATCATTTCAGAACTTTATTAATGACATTCTGCATGACTTTTTGAATGTTTTCTGCATCATGTACATGAATGATATCTTGATCTATAGCAACAGCAAAAAGAAACATACTCAGCATGTTCATCAGATACTGAAGCGACTTAGAGTCGTTGAACTACAGATAAATATCAAGAAATGCGAATTTTCAGTTATCAAGATCAAGTATTTGAGCCTAATAATCATCATTCACGAAATCAAAATGAACTCTGAGAAGATTAATGTTATCATGAATTGAGCTTCATCTTAAGACGTCAAAGATGTTCAAAGCTTTCTGAGCTTTGTCAACTTCTATAAACAATTTATTAAGAAGTTTTTCAAGCTGATTGACTTGTTGACTGTCTTAATCAGAAAAAACCAGTCATTTAATTGAACTCAGAAGTGTCAATTCGTCTTCAATTGACTCAAGCAGACGTTCATCACTGTCTCTATCTTAATGTACTATAATTCAAATCTACTTGTAACTGTGAAAATCAATGTCTTCGACTATGTTATGATCGAAGTCATGTCTCAACAAGATGATAATGAGCAGTTAAAATCTGTAATCTATTTCTCTTTCAAAATGCTACTTGCAGAATGCAACTACGAGATTTATGACAAGAAACTTCTAGCTATAATCAGAGCTTTTGAGAAATGAAGATTCGAACTGAAAGACACGTTAGATTTCGTTGAGATCATTTTCGATCACAAGAATCTAGAATATTTCATGTCAATCAAGCTGCTTAGTCAAAGACAAGTCAGATGATCAGAATTTCTCTCTTAATTTAACTTCAAAATCATGTATCATTTAAGTGAATTGAACACTTGAGTCGATGCACTTACATGTTGATCAAAAGATCTTTTCTTGAACGAGAGAAATAGTCATCGAGAACATCAGTGACAGATCATGCTAAAATCAAAAAATCTGAAAATTCAAGTCTTAATCAATGTTCTCGATGATAGTGATTCTGAAGCACTTGAATCAAGTGACTTGAAAAGCGAATCAGTGATCTCTGAACAGTTTGAATCATCAGAGAAAATGTCTATGAATGAGCTAGAAGAACAACTTTTCGCAGTCTATTTCAATGATGAATGAATACAGATCATGATAACTGCATTAAAAGATGATCAACGAAAGCTTAAAGAATTTTCGTTAGCGAAATGTATACTGCGAAATGATCAAGTTTACTATAAAGATAAATTATTGATATTTAAAGATGAGAAACTGCGACTACGTCTGCTTCAATTAAGTCATGACACGTCTATTGCAAGTCATTCAGAAAGAGTCAAGATTTATGAAATACTCAGTCGTCATTATTACTGACTCAAAATGATAAAGACAGTAGCTCGCTTCGTATGTAATTGTCATTTATGCTCTCAAGTGAAAATCTCTAGAGAAAAATATCAGAGAGCTTTGAAGTCTCTTGATGTACTCAATCGTCGCTGAAAAGACATAGTCATGAATTTTATCATGATAGTATCTGAAAGTAAGAATCTGAACGAAAATTTGATGATCAATATTCTGATAGTTGTGAACAGACTATTTAAACAAGTGCATTATGAGTCTATGAGTGAAATTACAGCTCTAGATACAGCTCAAGTCTTTTATCATGCAATATGAAAACATCATGAATTATCTGATTCAATTGTCTTGAATTGTGAAACTCGATTTATCAATCACTTTTGAGATGAACTTTGTACTCGATTGAAGATTTAAGTTCAATTGTCAACTGCGTTTCACTCAGAAACAAATGATCAAATCAAGAACATCAATGATGTTTTGAAACAATATCTTCGAGCCTTCGTGTTCTTTATGCAGAACAACTGAGCTGCATGACTGTCATCAGCTGAATTTATCATCAACAATCACTTTTTCGAAAGCACTCAGTGCACGTCGTTTCTAGCTAACTTTGAACAGCATTCACGAATGAGGTTAAAATCAAAGAAGACTCAGAAGAACATTATTGAAAATTTGAAATGAATACATGTTAATCTGTTTATTCAGAAAATGAATTGAATCAATGAAATTCTGCGAGAACAAATAATTTTAGCTCAAGCATATCAAAAACAATTCACTAATGTTCATCAACAACATGCTCTCAAGTATGCAATTGATGATATGATTTGATTAAATGCTCGCAATTTGATGATTCATTGACTCAGCAAGAAGTTATTTAATAAATTCGAGAAATCTTTCAGAATCATCAAAATTGTTAGTTCTTATTCTTATCAGCTAAAGTTGCTCAATGACTGATTCTGTTTCGACATTTTTCATACTTATCTGCTTCATTCTGTGATCAACAATCTCTTATTTAAACAAATATCTTCTGCGTCGTTTTTGATAGTCTTCGTTGAAGAAGTGCTTAGCTGAAAGATGAACGAAATATTGAACTTTCAAGTAAAGAACTCTCAGCTAAAGTATTTAATTAAGTGAACTGAGATAGAAGAAAATAGTTGAGTAAAGTTTGCGAATGTGATGAATGTCATCGAAGTCATGAACGTTTATCACGCTTGAAATCTCAATCAATCGAGTAAGAATTCATGAATTGCTTACGTGCAAGAAAGCAGCGACTCTGAATATGAGTCAGAGAATTAAAAGTCTTGCAGAAGCTTTAACTTCAAAAAGAAAATTTATTGTCATGATTTTAGCATGTGTTACTTGAAAAGATGTTGAGAAAAGATATGTTAGATCACTTAGATGATGTTGAACAATATTATAGATGATAATAGACGTGAAATTATCAGTGATGTTATGAGAGTCTCTCGATACGAATGATACTCAGCGTTTATGAGATATAAGAATCTTTGAATGATCTTTTTCTTTTCTTTCTTCTTCATGCAACATCTTGTATCTAAAATCTAGTTATTAGAATTTCATTCTGATTTCATTCAGCTCTCAGTTCGTGACACATTCTAAAGAAAATCAATGTTTTTTTGAATCTTGAATTAATTTCATCTTCTAGTTCAGATTCTGATAAGTCAAAACTGCGTCATGCAACTTTGACTGTTCATTCAAAAAACAGTTCAACTCTTGCTCAGTTCTTGTTTCGTTCTCAAGACAGTATGTATGATAATAGACTGATCATCAAGTTGAGTTTCGAATTGACATTTTGAATTTGACTTGACTCAAAGTCAAGTTACTCACATTTTCAACTCAACTCAAGTTGAGTTGAGCATATTTTCAATTCAATTCAACTTGACTCAACTAGAAATCAAGTCAATTCAACTCAACTCATTAAGAACTTGAGCTTGATGTCAAGAGAGCTAAATATAGAAATTTAAAACAACATGTTCGCTTGTTCTTTGCATTATCTTTTCGCATTACTCATTGCATCGTTTATATATTGCATTAGCTTTTCGCATTACTCATTACATCATTTATATACTATCTTCAAGCTATTAACAACTATTGTTGTTAATACAAACTATTCTATAAAATGTCTAGTTCGTTAACAACTTTCAATCTGTCTGACGAAAGCATTTTGCATAGTTCATCTTTAAATAGTCTTCATTCTGAAGACTTTGCAAGTCAAGTTCAATGATTTATAAGTTCTTCACATCATTCTGAAAAGATGAAGACTAAACAAGAAGTGATTGACAAAATTCAGCAGAATTTTTCACAGCTCAAGCTAAGAGAGAATAGCGAGTATGTTCAATAAACTTTGAATACAGATAACTCTTTTCTACAATGATGATCTTAAATCTCTGTTGTCGAGAGTATTCAAAACAAGACTCAAAAAAAGATAAACAATTCACTCTGATTCAAAAAGACTACAGACGATAAGCAATCTGATATATGAAATCACTTTATACAGTTGACTTCGATTGTTGAAGAATTGTCTAAAATCTCATGCAAAATCTGCAATAAGATTATGAATCATTCTACAGCTTTTGATAACTTCAGCACATCTGCTATGAAAAAGCATCTTGAATCAGGCTTTTGTGCAGCGACAGAGCAAAAACGCAAACACTTGCAATCACAAGTTGAACTGACTTTCGAACAAGTAAGTCATATCTGATAATGCAAATTAATAATGCAAAATTGACAAATTATTAAAAGAAAAGTCATATTGAGTTAATCTCTGTCTTCAATCAAGAGAATTGAAAAAATCAATTATACAAGATTTTTGTTGACTTGAATTTATTCTTTCAAATCGTTGATAATAAGCAATTTCGAAAGCTGCTACAAATGCTTCATTCAGATCTGCAGATTGCACATTGTACAAAGATGATAATCATGATTCTCTCACACTATAAGAAGATTTGTGATAAGATCAGATCAAATCTTACAGAGTCACAACATGTCTTTATTGCTTTGAACGCATGATTTAGTTCTCAAAGAGTAGCGTACTTAAGAGTGTTGATATACTGAGTCGATGTTAAATTTCAGTTTCGTGAACATTTTATTGAATTTACGTCTCTCAATATTGAGCATATCGATTGTCAATTGATGATGAAGCTAATGAAAATTCTGAAGAACTACGTTATTAAGAACAAGCTTTTCAAGATTGTTATCAATAATGCAAGCAATAATAATATCTTAAAAGAAAAACTTGAAAAGATCATGAGTTGTCGTAAGTTTCAATGAAACAGAACACAGAATTTCATTAATTGCTTGACTCACATCATCAATCTTATGATTCAAGATTTTATTCAAGCTCTTGAATCAAAGACAATAGTTGATAATGTTATTGCTCAATTAAAGAATGATCAAGTGCAAGATATTGAAACAAGCAAAGAATTATCTGTTGTGATCAAAAAGATATTGCTTCAAATGATAATGCAACTGATAACAAGATTCATCTGTATGTGATGTTGACTATGAATCTTTTGATTCTATTCTGTTTTGAATAGAAGTCAGAAGAGTCAAGAGATCTCAATTCAACGCAGTTCAAATGATGTTAGAACGTTGCGTGATCAGAAAAGTCATCATGCAGAGTTTTCATTCATGCAACAACACTCTCTTCTAACAATCACAATTGATTTATGAAGAGAATTAATGACATGTTGATGTCAGTAAAAGATGAAAAGATACTACTAGTAAAATAGTCAACTCAGATAAAGAGTCTGAAAGTCGTGATTACAAGTGATTGAAGAATTTGCGACTCATCAACTGCGTCGATATCAAAACATCTTCATCACATCGACAATGCTGTTGAGTAATTGATAAAAAGATATCAGATAGAATAGATGAATCAGGTGATGAGTTTTGAGTTTGTGACTACATGTGCTCGAAGAAGTAGTGACTCGTCAATCACGCTGATATACTGAAAGAGCTTGAACTCATCTTCTTTACTTGACATCAAGTCATACATCTATCTACGTGAAAAATCAAGAGTGCATGAGAGCGATCAGAATGCATCTCTACTATCAATCAGCTAAGCATTGAACAACTGCAATCGCACATCTATATTACGAACTATCAACGTTTACATGACACAAGACAAGAGCAGAATAGAATTATTTGATACAATCACACTTTATCTTCTCATCATACATGTCTCTCTTTCACGCATATTTTCTTGCTTGATGAATGATAATCATTGAGCAAAGAACACAGTTTCAACATTACAATCACAAGCATCACGAGTGCAAAGAATCATGATTTTCGCGATCGAAGATCAAGACATTGTTGTATAGAATATCATCAATGAAGAGCAGAGCAAAGACGATGCATTGCAAAGAAACAGCATAAACACGCAGTAAGAGTTTACTCGAGCGTCACATGCTGAATAGAAACTATAGATTTATTACTGAGTACATAGTCTCAGCGTTATTGTTTCGACAACGTGCAGTCGTTGTATAGTCGACGAGCGATTTTCTCTCTCAAAGAGTTTTGTTCATTTGATACACATAGCATAGTGTTTCTCATGAATCGATTCAATATTGATGTCACAAGAATGTATGAAATAAATCAAATTAAATCAAATCAAATGATAATGCAAAAAAGTAATGCATTTATTAATCATGAAATTAGATTCATGCTCTGATAATAGCTGTCAATGATTCTTCTCAGTGATTGATTCGCTTCAGAGCTTTTCAAGAGCAGAATGACAAAAGATCTAGAAAACTGATACAAGATATTTGCATTTGTTGAAATTTTACATACTTGATGCTTCGTCAAGCATATCAACTACGTGAATTTGTTGATCTTTGAACAGAGAAATACTGCGAAGATTTCAAGATCGCAAAGATCAAACTTGATGAAAGCGAGTGATTCATGATTTTGCTTGTTGACAATCTATTAAATTTCTTCTACGAATGCACTTTAGTAGTGTCATGAACAATTAATGCAGATATTCACTTGAGATTTCGAATATTTGATGCACTTTTCAATCATCTTGAGCAGATTGAAAAGAATATAAGAAGAAGTACTTGCTCATTGAGTGCTGTTATAGTAAAGACTTGTGAAAAAGTTTCAATCAAACTTGCGAAGTATTATGTCAAGATTGAAAACAACGATGAAACAATATATAATCTTGCAAATATTCTGAATTCTACAATGAAGTTAAATCTTTACAAGACTTAAGACGACAAAGACAATGAAGATACAGATCATGATGAAAAGTCTGTTTATTACAAGATCAAGTACAAAACAAAGTTCAAAAAGTATTTTCATCGTTATTATAAAGATTCAGCTGTTGATTTGAGAGCAGAAGCACAAAGAGCAAGAAGTGATACTGACAAGATAATGCATTATGATAATACATTTGATCATTTACTAATAATCTTGTAGTCTGTTGCAACTGTTAGAAGATCATTGCTTTGACAATCTCAGCATGCTCATTCTTTTCAAGACGAAGATGATTGATATTTTCGCACTGATGTTATAAATAAGAAATGTTCAACATGACAATTTTGAAAAAACAATGCTTTGAATTTTTCTAGATTGATGCAAATGACTAAAGATGTTCTTTCATGCTTGATATTCTTACTAAATATTGAACGAACTTTCAGTCTTGTTAGAAGAGTATGTCGATGAGATTGATCATAAATGAGTTTGAAAACGATGAAATAAATAATGCTGATGAAGTATTACAATCGAACTATAAATTTGAATTCAGACGAGACTATTACTGAGCTTTGAAATATTTATTGCAAAGAGAAGAATGATGATCAAGAGATCAACAAGTCTGCTGATTCATTTCAAGTATCTTTGAAGACTGTTCTGACGCAGATTTATTCATAAATCTGCAATATTGTCTCATCTATTAAAAGTCTTGCATTTAAAGCAAGTACTTATTAGAAGTACAATTGAGTCAATGCACAAGAGTAATGCACATTAGTAATGCAAATGTGATTTCAAGAATTACACTGTTTATCTAATTAATGAAGACAGATATTTTCTAATCTGTCTTGAAAAACATGACATCAAGATTCATCATGAGATTCTTCATAAATCTCATATTTCTATCTTGAATGATAATGCATTTGACATGAATTGTCATCAAGTTGATGTCTGCATAGAGCAAAATGTCAATGAAAATTCTACAAGAGTGATAATGCAAAAGAGTAATGCATTTACTTTTCATGAATGAAATCATAAAGTCTTCAACGACTTCTTGCAGAGCACTCAAGACAGAGTGCTGAATGCAATAGTCATAGAGTAACATATTTGCTTTAGCACAATCATGCATAATCTCTCTCACAAGTCTTTCAAAGATTATTTTTGAAATAAGATTTTCAAATGACTTTTGATATTTTTGAATCTCATGCAGTGTGATTTGTAACGTCGTTTAGTTTTCTGTCACAAAGCATTAGCATGTCAATAAATAATGCATTATCAATGTGCATTATCTTTTTAGTAGATTCAAATACTGAACTTGTTTTTTTGATAGCATAACTGTCAGTTGAATTCATCAAGCTCTTGCATGCTGATGAACGTTTTAAAAAATAACTTGTCAGCAACAATAAACAAGTCATATTGCATTATCAGTATGCATTATCTTTAATATGCTTGATGCATGTCATAGTTTATGATGTCTATCAAGAATTCAAGATTCAAGAATAATTATTTTGATTTTGATGTTTGAATGTGTTATTTCTTGAAGCATTAATTACTAAATTCTAAAATCATAAAATGATTCAAGAAATAGTATGAAAAATGAAAATGAAAAAGTGAAAAAGAAATTGCAAGAAATATTGAATATATGTTAAGAATAATAATTATTTTTTTCTCGTTGCACTCAAATTCATCTCACTTTGTGCATTTTTCCTTACTTTACAAAATTCTCTACAAGTTCATATTCTATCAAACTATTCAAATTTCATTGATACTATTGCATTACTCAAATGCATCATCAAGAGAACAATGCTGACTTCAACAGATAATTTTCACTCTGTTTGATGATTCAGAAATAATTCTTCGTCAAAATCAATTCATCTCACTTGATGAATTACTCTCTACTTTACAAAATTCTCTACAAGTTCATATTTTATCAAACTATTCAAATTTCAATGATACTGTTGCATTATTCAAATGCATAATCAAGAGAACAATGCTGATTCTAACAGATAATGTTCACTTTATTTGTAAACTCAAAGTCTATTGCAAGTTGAAATCGTGGTGAAAATTGGTTCAATAAGATCAAAGAACACTACAAGTGATAAAACAATGATCATGTAACTCTGTTTAAATAATTACACAAACTTAAACTCTTTAACATTTGAAAAGAAGTGAATGAGATCAACAAAGCAGCAATGAAAGACAATATCAAAGACGAGATAAAACAAGAGTGAAAGAACAAAGATATTCATGATAATGCATCTCAGTAATACAATACTAGATAAAGCGTTGATCTGTTTATAGTTGAATGCTTTGAGTTGAAAATCAGACGCAAAGCGAATGCTGAGATTGTCGCTGAGACAATAAAGCTTTTCAATATAACTGCTGCGACACAAGATGCAAATACTACTGCAAAGAAAATTGCTTTGAAAGCAACGAAAATATGCATTATCTGCATGCATTATCTTTCAGTTGTAGAAACTAATATCAATTTTAAAAGACAACAACAGATGAGCTGAACATGAGCGAAGAAATATCAAAATTTATGATTTCTATAGTTCACTTAATTCAACAAAGAATTCTTCATTATGATGATTTGAAGAAGTTAAAGCAGACTGACAATACTAATTCTATGACAGCTTTTCAGAATTTTACAACAGAATTCATCACTTTCTCAACTGTCAAAGAACGAGAAATTCAGAATTCAATACATGCAATAAAGTCTAATTTAAATGATCTCATCATAGTAGAAAATGATGATGCAGAGATGTGTTATGAAGCAAAGAAGAATGAGAAGAAACTACAACATGATGAATATGAGATTATCAATAGTGAGAAGAACGAGAATAATGAAAGTGAAAAGAAAATAATAGAGCTGTTCAACTAGCGAACAGCACTTATCTTACTTTCTAAGTTCTAATCATAATTTATAATCTTATAAATTCATAGTGCACTATCTTTTTGCATTATCGTGAAGAGTGTTCAATAGAATCATAGAAAGTCATGATGAAAATTATAAAGTCTTTATGATAAAGATTGTTGAATCAAGCTATTTACATTTATCTAATATCTTGTCAAATCAAGTCGAGTTGTTGAATCAAGTTGTTGAGTCAAGCTTTTCAATTCAACTTAAGTTCTTAAGTTCAACTTCTCAATTCAATTTGACACTTTTTCAAAAAAATTTCAATTCAACTCAACACTTTTTGAGTCGAGTACTTGACTTGAACTCAAGTACTCGACTCGACGCAATCAGTTTACTGTTCAATCACTGCTTTCTTCTCTTCAGATAATTCAATGAGACTGAAGTGCTGTGACTGAGACGATGAAGCGAAGAATTGTTGAGATCATGCCTAGAATCTAATCACACTGCAGCGAGATAGTGCGTAGCTGAATAGAATGTTTGATCAATAGAGATAGCTTTAACTAGGAAACTAAGAATATAGAAGAAAGAAGAAAGAAGACGGTTTCGAGCTGTATCTATAGTAGAGCGAACAAAGAGACGAAGTAGTCGATTTGTCAGAGCTTGAATAGATGAAATGTTTCAGCATATTTCGATTCAAAACATCGTTGTTTCTTGTTCACATATCGAAATTTCTAGAACCTATTGACTAGGCTCTATTTCATCTCGACACGCTTTGTAACATTACTCTCTTCTCTTTAAAAGTCATGTCTCTATGACTTGTAGTGTAGTTCATAGCACTGACGTAGAGCTCGACGCTCGTCTTTCTATCAACCTTTCTATTGATCTTTCAGACCATCGAAATGCCTATTGTAGCAGGCTCACTAGAAGAGAATCGACTAGCTCATCGAAGAGGTTGATTCTGATCATGTCATTGAAGCAGACTCACTAGTTGACACAGAAACATGAGGTAGGTCGATTCACTGATAGATAGAGCGATGTGAGTAGATAGATCATTGCATTGACAGCGTCTTTGTAGCAGACTCACTAGAAGAAAATCGACTAGCTCATTGAAGAGATCAACTATTGACTTGTCTTTGTAGCAGACTCACTAAATTGACCTGAATTTGAATCAAGTCGAATCGAATTTGATGACACAGATTATTTTGACTCGACTGATTCACAAGCTTTTTGAGAGAAAGAGTTGAGGTTTGTGATTCTCTAGCAATCAATGATCATATGTTTTCGTTGATTCTATTGATCGAGTGAATCGATGCTACTGAATGAGCGATAGATTCTCTAGCAATTCAACAGTCTTGTCGTTGATTCTATTGACTCTCTGATGTTGTTCTGTCTTTCGAAGTCGTCGATCATCAGATAAACAAATTTCTTTAAACTTGTTTCGTTGTTCATCGAGTGTCTTGAATGAATATTGATACTCGTATCGTAGAATTAACGAATTCTTAGTTTAATGTTGAAATCGTGCCTAGAATCTAATCACACTGCAGCGAGATAGTGCGTAGCTGAATAGAATGTTTGATCAATAGAGATAGCTCTAACTAGGAAACTAAGAATACAGAAGAAAGAAGACGGTTTCGAGCTGTATCTATAGTAGAGCGAACAAAGAGACGAAGTAGTCGATTTGTCAGAACTCAAATAGATGAAATGTTTCAGCATATTTCAATTCAAAACATCGTTGTTTCTTGTTCACATATTGAAATCTCTAGAATCTATTGACTAGACTCTATTTCATCTCGACACACTTCGTAACAAGAATAAGAATGAAGAAGAAGCTTCTTGTCGTTGATGAAGCAAAGAAATTGAAACTGACTGCTGTCACTGTGAGTACAATGATGATTGATATGCAGAATATGAACTGTTAACAGATGACTATTGTCACTGCAACTGTTGTTACTGCAACTGAGATAAAGAAGAAATCAACTGAGAAGATGAAGAAGAGATCGACTGAGAAGATGAAGAAGAAATTGACTGAGAAGATGAAGAAGATCTTTGACGAGACGTCATTCTTTTCATCTGTTCAATCATACTCTTGACTAAACGCATTTTCAACTGTTGTTCATTGAATCTCATGAATTTACTCATAAAGTTCTTTGATTCTTTTTTATCTGTTCACGTCTTCAGTCTTTTCTGATGCATCAGTGATCATCGAGAGTTCTGAGTCATCTTCATCGACAAAATCGTAAGGCGAAAAAAGTTGGTATTAGCTGATTTTTGCCAACTTTTCCTGAGTTAGCTGTTAATCTCATGTGTCAGCTAACGATTGAAATTAGCTGATTCTCTCAGTTATTAGCTGATTATTAGCTGTCACTTAGCTGATTTAACTGTGCGCTCAACTAATATTGATTTTATCTCTTTTGTCAACTTCTTCAACATTTGCGCATTTTGTTTATTAGCAATCAAATATTGAATTAATGATTGAATAATTATTGCGCTCGTATAATTGATTAATTAATTATTAATTTGACTAATTAAATAATAGCTATTTACACAGTTTAATATATGCGCTGGGAAAGTCAATGAAAAAGTCAATAAGAAAGTCAATGAGAAAGTTAATGAGTAAACTAATGAGGTAGAAAGTCATGTAGAATGTTCAATAGAAAGTCATGTAAAATGTTCAATAGAGAGTCAAGTAGAATGTTCAATAAAGTTATATTTGATGCTCGATAGAAAATAAATTTGATTCTTGATTGCGAAGCAATTTGAAGCTTGGTGAAAAGTCATGTAGAGAGTCATGTAGAAAGTCATGTAAAGAGTCATGAAGAAAGTCATGAAGAGTGTACGATAGAATCATGTTTGATGCTCAATAGAATAAAATTTGATTCTTGAATGATGAGTAGAATGATGAGTAGAATGATGAGTAAAGTGATGAGTAAAGTAATCAGTAGAATGATCAGTAAAGTGATCAGTAAAGTGATCAGTAAAGTGATCAGTAGAATGATCAGTAGAATGATCAGTAGATAGCTCAGTAAAGTGATCAGTAAATAGCTCAGTAAAAAGATCAGTAGAAAGGTCGATAGAAAGATCAGTAGAAAGGTCAGTAGAAAGATCAATAGAAAGATCAGTAGAAAGCTCGATCGAAAGATCAATAGAAAGCTCGATCGATAGTTAAGTAGATAGCTCAGTAGATAGCTCAGTAGATAGCTCAGTAGAAAGATTGATAGAAAGATTGATAGAAAGATTGGTCGAAAGCTCACTAGAAAGCTCGATCAAAAGCTCGATGAGAAGCTCGATGAGAAGCTCAGTCGAAAGCTCGATGAGAAGCTCGATGAAAAGCTCGATGAAAAGCTCAGTAGAAAGCTCAGTCGATAGTTCAGTAGATAGCTCAGTGAAAAGCTCAGTAGAAAGCATTGTTTGAAGCACTGTTTGACTCATGTTATGCACTCGATCAACGCGTTTTATAGAGCGTTTGATAGAGTGTTTGATAGAAAATTTGATAAAGTGTTTGGTAGAAAGATTGATAAAGCAAGTAGATGAAGTGAGTAAATGAGCGAGTAAATGAGCGAGTAAATGAAGCAAGTAGATGAGCGAGTAGAATGATGAGCATGTAGAATGACAAGTAGAATGATGAGTATGTAGAGTGATGAGTAGAATGATGAGCATGTAGAGTGATGAGTAGAATGATGAGCATGTAGAATGACGAGTAGAATGATGAGTATGTAGAATGGTGAGTAGATGAGCGAGTAGATGAGCGAGTAGATGAGCGAGTAAATGAAGTGAGTAGATGAGCGAGTAGATGAGTGAGTAAATGAGCGAGTAGATGAGTGAGTAAATGAGCGAGTAAATGAGCGAGTAAATGAGTGAGTAGGTGAAGCGAGTAAATGAGTGAGTAGATGAGCGAGTAAATGAGCGAGTAAATGAGCGAGTAGATGAGCAAGTAGAGTGATGAGCATGTAGATAAATATTTTAGCTGAATTAGCTGAATTAGCTGAGTTAGTCGAATTTAGCTGAAATTTAGCTGATTAGTCAGTTGTTAGCTGATTATTAGCTGAATTGAGTCGACTTTTTCAGATTCTGTCATTGAGCAAAAAGTTAGCTGTCAAACATTTTGTCGAAGTCTTCTTGTGAGTCGATTCAGAAGTGATAGAGAAAGATAGAAGATTTTTCAATAGTAACATCATCATCGTTAATGATGATGACTTTGTCTCAGAGCAATTGTTGAGTGTGATTCATATTAAAGTGCTTGTCTGCAAAGTCAATGAAACATCAATCGTTGAAGTTTCAACATGCTTTATTGATGCATTGTCAGCGATGAAACAGCTTACGATCAAAATTATTGACTGCAATGAGATCATCAACTTGTATACATGCACGATCAAGCAGCTTATCAATGCAAGTGATTCTTGTTGCTTTGAGCGATGAAGACTTCAAAGAATCGAATGATAAAACATTCAAGAATCACTTTAAAAAACTCTTTTTCTTCAAGAATTCAATCTGAAGTTCTATTCTTACATCATACTCGATGACAGTCTTTGAAGCAATGATTTCTAACATCTTATCTCACTTTGCTTCAATGAAATCATTGATGAACTGTAACTTTCAGATGATCTTTGATCAAGAAGCTTAAATGCTGATCATTCAATGAGTGATCTTTCATTTCTTGTTATGATCATTTCTTTTGCTGATTGCATTCTTCAACAATTGCTTGAAGTTTCATATATTGAAGAAATTACTAGTCTGAGTTTCTACAAAAGTTGATCATTCAATTCGTTTATCAACTAGACTTGAAGATAGATGAAAATCTTGAGCATTGAATCAACAATTTGATTCTTCAACTTCATAGTCTTGATATTCGAAGTAGAAAGTTCATCAACGATGTTTTTAACTTCTCTTTTCTCTCTACGACGACGTAGAGTCTCTTCTTCATCAAATCGAGCAATCTCTGCAAATCAAGCTCTTTTCTCTTGTTTTATCTGAGTTCTGACACAATCTGCAGCATTCGCTCGTTGCTAAATGTTAGAAATCGATCTAGAGCGAGTCATAGAAATGTCATTTAACTAATAAATAAATGCTAAGAAAGAAAAGTATTTACAGAAAAGAACTCAATTCTTATATGTATGTTTCTCAGCTCTGTGCTAAACTTGATTGAATTGATGTCTTACACATATGATGCAGAGACTCAATGACATCACTTCTAGATCAGGTTTTCGCTAGACTCAATTAGAATGAAATCAGGCGAAGACTAGAATCGTAATATTACTTCTCTTTCTTGACTATTCATGTTTGCATGAATGTTGTTTCTTAGTGCGCTTTTCTTGAATATTTAATATGAAAGTCATCAATCATCTTTTGAGCGTTCATAAATTCGTTGTTGTCAGCGTTATATCAGTTGAGATCATTGTCATAGCTCTTTCATTTGACTCGATATTGAAGTCATCTTCAATATCATTGAAAGTTCAATATATCATCAATTTTTCATTCGTCTTCATCGTTTATTACTATTGACTTCGAAAATTCATTCTTCTGATCAGACAAAGAGTCATTGACTGCAGAACGAAAAAGCTCTGAATGAAATACATCATGTATATGCATGATGTCTGATAGTTTCAATTTATAGAAGAAGTCAACAGAGTCTTTGATCTTGAATGAATTGAGCATCTTGTCATTCAATTTTTTGAAAAGTCTTGCTGTAACGATGTTTCATTCATTCAGAAACATCTTTGATTTGATCTTGTAATTGATCTTCTTTCTATGCTTATTAGCTTGATTCATCATTTGTTTTCGTGTTTTAATCAGAGCTTCACATGCGAAGATCAATGTCTTGTTCATTTGTTCAGATATATTCTTGACTCGATCAATCTGCAAGCATTCGCAAGTGCTTTCATACTTGATGATGTCAGAGTCAAAGCTCATATGAGAATGAAAGCTCTTGTTCATGAAGAAGAGAGTCAAGAAAATGATTGATGACAAGATGTTATTGTTGACAAACTCAATCATAAGTAGTCACTTAAATCAGTCGTTCTGCATATATGAACAGAAGAATCAAAGATATTGCTTGATGTTCTGATTAAACTTGTCGTTGAGTTAGAATTGAGTTGAGTTGAGAGAGATTAACTCAACTCAATTCTGAGTTTGAGTTGAGATTGAGTTGACTCTTCTTAACTCAAGTTTAACTTGAAATTAAGTTGAGTTGCTTGAACTCGATTTCTAAAAATAGTATACTTACTCATATGCACAGAGTTTTCATGCAAACTGAATTTGAATTCGATTTCTAAAAATAGAATAATTACTTGTATGCATGAGATTTTCACGCAAACTGAGTTTTCATGCACTCTAATTTAGAAAGATTAGCAACAAATAGTTAGAGTTTGACGTGCTAAAAGAACATCAATATAGATAGTTTTAGTTAGCGTGCGCGAAAATCTCGTTTGCGCTGAAATCTCATGCATACAAGTAGTTAATCAATTGACTTTACATTCAAGGGGAAAAAAACTAAAGTTATTGACAAAAGCGATAAGAATTAACTTGAATTATGCGCGAAAGCAATAGTATTACTAATAGTGTGACAGTGCAAAAATTGTATTTACTATTTATTTGTCTTGCAACAGCGTTGCATTCTGATTGCATAGTAACATAACTATCTACTTCGTCATGTAATTTAAACAAGCTTCAAATGTAAACTTTTTGCTTGTGAGATGAAAAATCAATCTCATATTCTTCGCTTAAATGATTACATGCTTTGCATGAATTACACAAAGATTGATGTCTGTTAAGTAATCAGTATTTGAATCGCAAAATCAATTGCAAAATCAATTGCAAAATTGATCGTGAAACTAATCTTCATACATCGCAATCAGTCATACTTTCATCATCTTCTGCAATGTCTTTATAGCTTTTGATTGAAAGCGAAGATTGACTTCAATCAATTCATGACACACTTCGTGAATCACACGCTGAAACGACAGCTTTGAAATAAGTAAGTCGATTGTGTTAAAACACGACTCAAGTTGAAATAGAAACTACGACAAGATAAGACGTAGTTCACAGCATGATGAACTCTGAGCTAGTAAGATCATGATCACGTGCTAATGATTCATTATATGAAATCATTGAGATCATGAAGCGACTTTCATGATTCAGAGTCTGAGTCAACAAGATCACTCAATGACTCAGACGATTGCACGAATCTTTTATGTTTATATAACGATGATCGTTTTCTTAGATAGAAGCTTTGTGCTCAACTCATGTAAGCAGTCAATACATATTATTGTCTCAGCTATCTTCAGATCTCAAGTCTAGTAATAGTGATTACTGTTTGATCTCTGTATATATCTTGTGTTGTTAAAGAAACAATCATTACAGATTGTTCTTTGATATTGACGAATTTCACGAAGTATCACAGTTTCTTTGCAATATTTTCGCATTTTCTTGAGCTTAATAAGATCACTTTTTATGATGACATTGATAACATAAGCTGACTCAATGAGTTGAACGTTTTAACATATGATCAGCGTCTTTGAAATTACTTTTGCAATTCTTTTTGCAATCTAGTAAGTCTCAAACTTATTTTGATGAGCTTCATCTTTCTGTCATCAGTTCTCGACTTCACTATTGACTGTTTTCAAAGCATCTTTTCGACAAATTGCTTGTTATGAGGTTTTTTACTGAGTGACAATGAGAATGATGATGATGAGAATGATGATGATGCGCTTGATAATGACGATTCTGAACTGCTTGACAATCGCGATTTATTGTTTGACTTATGATTGAAATTTGATCTTGTAAGCTTGAATTTAGAATTCGCTGCAATATTATTTCTACTTTGCAATCAGTTTTGCAATCAATTCAAAAGTAATAAGAAACGAAACATGTACATAAATTCATGCAAGTTGAAGAGTTCATTTGAATTCAAAATTGAGTTCAAAATCTCGTCAGTTGCAAAATCAAAGATGCTGAGTAACGTTTTGTTATTGACATTAAGCTTATTGTTTCTGTATTGCAATCAGTTTTGCAATCTTCTATAAACTCGTAAAGCTGATACATAACTTACTGAGCTGTTGTGATCATGATTGCAGTATGTTGTTGTTTGAAGATGATTGTTACAAAGAAGAAAAAAAGTTGATGATTACATGACTGAATTAGTGTTGATGATTTAAATCTTAAAACCTTAAATCAAGATATCAAAGTTTAAAGTTCATACCTCATTATTGCAATTAAACTTCACTATTTTAACTCACAATCATCATTTAGATTACTAGAATATTACATCTACACTTTCACTACTACTCTATATTATCATTGCAATGACATCAATTAACAAGCGCAAGATAAATGATAATTATTTTGATAATTCTCATTCAAAAAAGACTAGAAGTTAAGTTGAAAGAATGACGAGTGATGAAAAAGAAATAGAAGATGTCAAGAACAGAGATAGAAACATTTGTTTCTATTGAATCAAGCAATTCAAAAAATCGAATGTTTATCTACAAGCATCAAATAATGATCGTGAGTTCTTGTTGACTGCGCATGTAAATAGCAAATGAAATCAACGATATTTTTTGCAATTCTTTTTGCAATCAAATATTAATAAATTCATAGAATTGCAAAAGAAAATATAATGAATCATGTAAGAGTGCATCTTGATGTCGCAAGTCTCAACCAAGATTCTTTAGTACTAAGCACTCATTTCAATATAAATGTGAAGAATTCTCAATGAGAGAAGCTCTCTGACATCAATGACGTTCAGACGAAAGAATGATATCAGGTAAATGACTTGCTTCTGAAAGAAAAGCTTAAGACAATGATGAATGAAGAGATGATGAATGACTTGAATGTCATCAGAAAAGCATTGACAATGAAGATTCTTCGACAGTTTCAGAATTTCTGAAAAGACGTAGCGCGTTATCTTATTGTGTAAGTTTTTGACAGTTCTTTTTGTAATCTTGTTTACAACATGATTATTATTTCTTTTACTATTTGAATTTTGTTCTTGATATTACTCTTGATTTTGCTCTTGATTTTGCTTTTGATTTTGCTCTTGATGTTGCAATCAATTTTGCAATCAATTTCGCGACTTGTATTTCAATATTTATACTAACATTGTGACATATAGAAAAGCAGAGAGCGATCAGTATCGTCGATTCTTCTTCAGAAATTGTCATATCTCTCAAGATTACAAATTGACATCAAAGCACTTTCAAGAATCATTCATCACATCTGAGAAAACTTTATGACGTGTAGTATGATCGAGAAGAAAGACGATTAAGAACAAGTCATGCAAGTGAATTATGCTATCAGATCAGACTGAGAATTGATCGACAAATTTTAACTATGACAAGTATGAATGAACATCAAATATTTCACACAAATTGACACGTGAAATCTGAAAAGTAATATTCAAAATTAAGAAGTCAAGTAATCTTTTTGATTTTCTTAATGCTTATATCTTAGAAATCAAGCGTTTTTAAATCAACGATCTAGCTAGTTTTGCAGTCACAAGCTGATAAATAGAATCATTTATTGCATGCAGCATCACATCATACTCTCATGTAATAACTAAATAGCAGAAGTGAACAGAAGAATTAAACATTCTTTTCGCATAATTTTGTGCAACGATTATTTCGTACTTCAGTTCATCTCTGTATAATTATTTTCTTGTATTTGTAATAAGCTTCTTAGTCAATCATGATGTTTGAAATCTATTAAAATGTGCTAGTTTTTAAAATAATTAACAGTTAATTTAAAAGATAAGAATCAATCAGTCACAAGTCAACAGTGATGTACGATTTGCATTGATCTTCAAACTCTAAGCTTAATGATGCTTGAAAGATCAAACTTGTTTTTAATTCTTTTTGCAACTCTTTTTGCAGTCTTTTTTTTGTTTAACTTACTTATCATGTCATCTTCTTGAAAAAGAATATTGAAATTGCAAGCAAGTATGAACAGTTTATTCAGTTTTATAAATATATTTTCAGAGAATCTTGACAACAGCAAGCATGATAGTGCTTGATCTTCTTCTTCTAACGTTGCTTCTGTTATGCTCGTTGAACTGCAGTCGTTACATGATGAATGATATGTGCTATACAATCATGAGCAAGAATATCAACATATATTTCTGAATTAATGAAAGCAAACTCAATATGCAATGCAAGTAGAATGAAAAGTATCAGACTATCATCATTCAAAGTGAATTTTACAGACATGAACAGATGAGATATGAAATAACTTTTATCAGACAGCTTTAGTTGAAAGCGAAAGACTCAAACTCATTTGTTGTTTATGTTTGCATGTTTATGAGCATTCTAACAATAGAAGCATCAATAACAGCATCATGAAACATCATCTGAATAGCAAAGATTGTAATAGACACATAAACTTAGCAACTAAAATCACGAAAGTTCAAGACATTCGTAACTTTGTTAAAGTTAAAGCTTCAATAAGTTGCTTCTTAACTGCAGATTGTAAAATAGATTGCAAAACAGATTGCAAAAGAGATTGCAAAAGATTAACAAATCACAGCATCACGTTTTTCATCAAGAACATACTTCAAAAGTCTTTGCACTACAACTTCAAAAGACTTTTGTCACTTTGAATATTTCTCATGTTGTTATTGATAATGTTCAATTTTGATGAGCATTTGAAATAACATGATCAAGCATTACTCTGTTACACAAAATCAAACTTACAATCTTTCTCAAGAATTAAGCGACTATTGTTTGAGTCAATATACTCAAGAATTTATCAACGAATTCTAAAATCTTCATTAATCTAAATGAATGAAGTAGTTCTAATAGATTATCTTTTCTAATCATCACGAGATTTTACTACATTGAGTTTTGAAAGTATTGAAAAGTCTTGTTAAGCTTTAAACAAATTGAAGACAAGCATATTGAGAGCAATTTAAGCAGTATTACTGAATGAATATTGCAAGAACTTGATATTCAAGATCGAGTTATGACTGTAATCACAGACAACGTCAGCAATAATGATGTCATGATGATTGCATTAAACGAGACTTTGCAAACATTCTCAGCTACTTTATATTTATCATGTTTAACACATGTAATTCAGTTAGCTGTTAAACAGTTATTTAAATTGCTGACGTTAAGTCTTGAGAATGAGAATGAGAAAAAGTATTGAATACTCAAGATTAATCTTCAAAGCATGTTTATACAAGAGAGTTTATCTCGAACATTGTTCAAGATAATTAATAATTTTTATTTATTATGTTAGTTTGCTCTGCTATTATTTTCGCAATCGATTTTGCAATCAATTTTCAATCGATTTTGCAATCACGATCGAAAATACAAAGTACACTCTTATTCATGACATTATAGTAATGTTTAATTAGATTCAAAAGCTTTCTGTTTATATGAACGAAAGTTCTCAGAAAATAGAAAACTTTCACAAGTCTCAATGCAATTTCGAACTTCATCTCAAGATGATACAAGATGTTAAAACTCGCTGAAATTTCATCTGTCTCATGCTTTTGAAAGCACTTCGTCTTCAAGTCTTCATCAAGAGTTATATTTCTACTCACGAAAATAAAAATACTACTCTTCAAAAGCTATCTCTCAATAATGAAGAATGAATACATGTTTAATATCTTGTAGAACTACTCAAATCATTCGCGATATTCACTGATTTACTTGAACGTAATCACGAACTCAGCATCAATGCAATTTACATCATTTATGATGTTTTGTTCTTTCATATCAAAGATCACATGACAGCTCTGAAGAGAAAGCAGTGTTCTTGAAAGCATTCGCTTTTGAAAGTTTTAACGCAAGCTTGAATCAAATTATTTGAATATTACACAGATGTCAGTCATGATTGAGAGCTAATGTACAATCTCGAAAATATTATAAATTCTCATCAGAAACTAAATCTATACAAGCGATCTACATAACAAGACAGCGACTATAAACAAAGATACAAACGAAAGTTTATAAATTATTATGCTAAACACTACGCTCTTGACTCAACTATATTGCAAGATCAACTTCAAGAACGAGTCTTGCAACAATCATTTTTCATTGCAGATATAGTTGCTAGACGAAATTTCAGACGTCATAATTCGTCATCACTTGTTTTAACTAACGAAGTGAAACAATATTTGAATCAAAGTTAGTTTTTCTTCTCTTTGTTTCATTCATTGCACAATTAATGTTGTCTCATAATTTCTTTGCAATCAATTTTGCAATCAATTTTGCAATTGATTTCGCAGTCACATAGTTTGAAATATCAAATTCTAATAAGCTTTAGACACTGTTCAAGACATTGATCTCATTAAGTTCTGAAGAAATCATCTCAGAGACTTTGTTCATCTAAGCAGAATGACTTGAGATATTTTAGCAATTTCAGCTATCTCAACAAATGTTGAACAAGTTTTCAATTTGAAATGAGACTTATTATCTTATCGTCGCAGCTCTTTTGTTGTCAACATCATATTGAATATTATGATGATTAAGCATGCAGATGCTGTGAAGTTGAAAGCAAAATTCAAGTCTTATGAGCTTATCAAAGAGAAAAGAGCTTTCGATGCACAGAAACAAGAAAAGAACAAAGATTTAATCTTCATCATTAACGTTAATGAAGATTTAAAGTATATCAGTGATGCATCATCAAATGATGATGTTGATGATAACGAGCGTGATAAGTAATGTTATATTGTTCATCATCAAACATTTAATTAACAATATCAGAGCTGAAGAATGATGATACAATTGATGTTAATCTTTTCATATCATTTTCGTAATCTAGATTCTCAAACTTCAAAGAACTCTTGTTATTTACATTATTTAATACAGCAAGATTTATGACAGCAAGATTTACAACAACTTCACTTTTGAATGCTCAATTTTCAGCGTCTGCTCATTTTGATCAAGTTACATCACACTTGATTGAAAGAAACAGATTAAAGAAGAATAATCAATCATTATAAAAGATAATGAATCAATGAAATTTGATGAAATTTGTTGCAGTCTTTAAATTGAATAAAGAATCTAAGTTGTCATCTTTAGCAGTGAAAAAAGAACAGCGTAAGATGACTTCTTCTTTGAAGTTGAGTTCTGTTTCAACACGTAAACGTAGCTTTGAAATGACTAATTTCAAGAAGAAATCATCATTTAAGAATAAAGCTAAATTGAATGCATTGTCTGAGCAAAGAAGACAAGAAGACATCAATAGAAAGCTCATGTAGATAGTTTTGCAATTCATTTTGCAATCTACTGTTTTCATGAAATTGCTTGCGCATTTCTCAAGCAGTTTAGTTAGAAACAGTGACTGAGATCTGAGTCAACAATAGAAAAGTCGAAGACATTTCTCTACATACATATAAATTTCTTTTCAACATGTAAATAATGATCATTCATACACACACATTTTAAAGTTTCATAATATCATTCTACTAGTACTTATTTCAAATAAGTAAAATGTTTAGACATGTCATTGAGTTCAAGTTAACTCATCAAGTTGATTGAGTTAAATCAAGAGTTTGACTCAACTTGATTGAGTTGAGTTGATCTCTTTCAACTCAACTTAATTCTGAAACTCAACTTGAATTGAGTTGAGTAACTCAAACTCAATGACAGATCTAGTTCTGATTGACTTGTTCACTTTGATCATCAATCTGAGAATGATAGATGATGAACAATCAAAGAGAAATGCTCAATCATTTGCAAAGAAACTTTCAAAGAATGAAGATGAACTGAGAATCTCAATCGAATACAATGAAGCTTGATAAATCGTAAGTTCAATATATTTATTGAAGCAACATTTCAGCTGTCTTTTCGACTGTGATATCTTCATCATCAATGATGCAAGAAATATAATGTCTTTCTTTCAACAATTTGCAAATGACAGTCAGAATAACGTTGTAGTTGTATGAATCAGATAGATCAATAATGAAGTTCATGACTATGTTTTATCATCGCTGTTTAGATATAGATAGAGATTGAAGCAAGTCATTTGATTTATCTCTTGATGTCTTTGAACATTGACATACGTAGCAGTTTTGAATATATCGATTTATCGTTTTTCGCATAGAAGATTAATAGTAATTTCGCTTTATGATCTTCACAGTTCTAAGAATATCAGAATGATCAACTGATGATTGATCATGCATCTCATGAATCAAATTCATTTGTAGCAGCTCATTGAACGAAATTCATAGCTGACTATCATGATACAAGATTTCATTCTGAGTTCAACAATTCTTCAATTTGATATCTTCATATTGTGTCTTGTCTCTTGCTATTGCTTCGCAAAGTAGCATACAATTCTCGTTGATTTCATTAGTCTCAAGAATCTGCTTATAGATTGATTCACTGATATTCTTCTCTAGATCAGCAATTTTCATTCAATTCAAAGTCAGAATAGTAATTCTTTGATATCAAACGCGTTTATCATTGAAATCTCTAGACACGAAGTCAGCTTAACAAGTTAATGCATTGATCTTAATGTTTTGTTTGTCAGATTGATATAATATCTTAAAGTTGAAGTCAGCTAGCTTCTGAACTCAACGCATTTATCATCAACTCAGCTTCTTGTCTTTCATCAATGAGATGAGTGCTTGATGATCGATGAACATCTTGATAGAAATGTTGATCAGCTTCAGTTTGAATCATCAGTGTTCAAAAGCTCAAATTATGATCAGCAGTTTCTTATCATATATCTTGTAGTTGCATTCAGCAGAAGACATGTTCTTGCTATAGAAGACAATTGAATGTAGAACATCTTCATCATCATATTGAAACAGAACTTCATCATTGACGTAGTTGAATGAGTTAATTTCAAGAATGAAATCGCAAGTTTAATCAAAGTGATGAAGTATAAAAGTTTCAGTCATACATTTCTTCATGTGATTGAATGCAGTTTGACAGACTTCATTTCATTCAAATATGATCTTCTTTTGAGTAAGTTGAATCATTGAACGAACAATCTTCGAAAAGTTCTTGATAAAGCGTTGATAGAAATTGCAGAAGTCAATGAAAAACTGCATCTGAGTGAGATTATTGAGTGTAGATCAATCAACTACTGCTTGTATCTTTCGTGAATTCATTTTAAGTCTCTCAATTAACATCAAAAGTTTTAAAAAGATGATTTTCTGAACATGAAACTTGCATTTATTAATGTTTATCTGTAAATCAGCTTCTCATAATTTATTCAAGATCAATTGTACATGTCGCTTGTGTTTCTTCAAGATCTTGCTGTAAATGATAATGTCATTTAGATAAATTTGACAAAATTGATGAAGATATTTGAACAGTATGTCATTCATATAATGTTGATAGAACATTGATTCATTGATTAATTTGAAGAGCATTACATGATATTTGTATGAGTTGAAGAAGATGATAAAGATAGTCAGATTTTTGCTATCTGAGTGCATTTGCAGTTTATTGAATGCAACAATGATATTCAATCAAATCAGGTATTTGCTTTCTTGTATATAAGCGAAAGTCTCATTTATCAAGAGCAAAGAATAGTGATCTCGTTTAATTAAAGCATTGAGCTTTCTGTAGTCAACGCAGAAACGCAGACTTTCGTCTTTCTTTTCAGCGAACAAGATGAGCGAGATGTATGATGCAAAGCTGAAGAAAATGAACTTTTTGTTCAGATGTTTGATCAGATACTTCTTTATCTTCTGAAGCTTGTGATTGAACATCTGATATAGTCTGCTTCGCAAAGATATTTTCTTGTTGATCAACTTAATCTTATGATCATAGATACGATGAGATGATAGCTGATTGATCATTGCTCGATCAAAAATGTTTAGATAGTCATGATATTCAGAAAGAAGCTTGATCTTGACTTGCTTGAGAGTCTTGACGTGTGAAAGTTCATGTAGATTTACTTCTTTAAGCTTATTCTCAGCTGTAGTTATAAATCAATCGATTTTCAAGACAATAACAGCAAAGATCTTGATGTCTGATTGTTTAACTAACATTCTATATGTTGCTGTCTTTATCATTGCTATGTTCATTGAATCTGACGTCAATTTAGAAATTTTGACGTTAGTTAAAGTCGCGTCACACAATTTTAACTGTTCAATTAGTTTAACTGACTTCTCATTGAATTGACTGAAAGAGAGTGATTTCAGACTGAGTTGAAAGATAGTGAAAGATCTTTTCAGTATATGAGTAGAAGTCACACTCTTTTGCTTCATGATTATTTTGTTGCTTGTGAGTAAAACAATCAATTTCAAATTGAGAATGAAATTTGAAAATTGAAGAGAATTGATTTGCATATCAATTACTAGATCAATTTTGTTCATTCATGTTTTTTCAAGAATCATTTGATGTTGATTTAATCAAGTGATCAACATAGAAACTGTGTTAATCATATAATTTTGAACAGTCAGATTTGAATAAATGACATGAGTAATAAGTTTTTTAGCATAATGATCATCAAATTCTTGAATTGACTTCACTTTAATCAAAGTCAGAGACTTGATTTGCAACTGATCATAAACAATCTGCGCGATTACTTCATCAATGAACAAATAGTCAGCAGCTTCGATGTCAATCAATGACTTTAATGAGTAATTAATTTCATTGTTAGAAAGTACACATTCAATAGTCAAAGATTCAGAAGCAAAAGAATCATTTAACATGCTCATCATTGAAGAAATTAACACATCTTTCATCACATCTTTGATGAAAGTCTCTAGTTTTTTGTCTCACTATTCTTGAAAAACATTTTCTCATTCTCTTTATTCTTTGAAATAATGATTTCATGTAAATGAGAAGTGAAAGCTTAAGAAGTAGAAGTGTTGATCTTGTTCTGAGAGCAGTTCTTTGACAAGTGACTTGAGATCTTGCAAGTATAGCAGATGATAGATGATCTTGCTGATTCAGAGATAAAAGAGATGATAGACTTAACATAATTGATTATCAAAGTCATCACAAGCAATGAAGTAGTAACACGTTTATCAGGTACAACAGTGACTTTGATGATAACAGTGTGAAGCTAACTGCGTAGCTGATAGTTGACTCGCTGTTTATTATTCACTTCTTGAAGAAAGCTCTTGAGACAATGAAGTGAAGTGAAGTCTTTGAAGCATACTGACAGAGCATTTTGCAAGCGATTGTTGATCTTATTCTGAAGATTATTCATCAGAATGCAATCATCATAGTTTAGATAACTGAATAACTTTATAAAGTTGAAGTAGAAGATGTTGAAGAGCTTGTTTGCTTGTCTCAGAGCGTTGTACTTATGATGACACTTTCGATTCTTATTCTGATTCTTGTAGATCTCTTTTAAATGCTCAAGTAACTTGTAGATCAAGATGTAAGAATGCAAAGCATCATGACGATGTTAAGCGAAGATATGCTCAGCAGCGTCATCTTCTAGTCTAGATATCAAATAGACAATGCAAATAGTCTCATCGACGAAGTGATTGACATTTGTCTGAAGCTTGTTGTCTATCTTGATTCTTCAGCTATCTCATGTTGATTCATCTTTGTCAATGAATACAGATGAGTTTGAAAACTTGAAAGACTTGTGATGATCATTATTGAATAGAGTGAATGATTCACGTCAAGTATAATTCTCGATAGATTGACGAGATAGAGATTTCATAGAAACTCGAGATTCAGTAGACTGACGAGATTGAGACTGATTCGTTGAATGTGATACTTTTTTGAGTTTATTCTTGAGATTCAACATTTTCTCTTGATAGTGTTTGTTTATCTCTTTTAGAGTGTTTATGATCATCTATTTGATCTCTAGTTGATTCAATCTCTTATCATGTTTGACTTGAACAACAATTCACTGCTCGTTGAGTTTTAAAGTCATGTCTTGTTGAGATTTAAGCTCATTTAACATCTTGATGATCTCGTTTGACTGATCATGAACTCATTGACGAAGCTGTTCTTCTGTCTTGATGTTTCATGAAATATCAGCGTTCTGAGATCTCACTGAAGCATCGACAGAAATAAGAAAAACTCGTCTACTAGCAATGCTTCTAAGCAGACGAGCTGTTCATGATTCAACTGATTCAGAGTCGCATGTTATTGTGAGAGATTGAAGATAATTTTGAGTAAATTTGAAGATGTGTTTTGATGAAAGTAATTCAAAGAATTTCTTGCGAATTTTCTGAATGAACGAAGTAAATTATTTCGTATCATCTACACGTCAATAGCAGAGTAGTTGATTAGCATTTATCTACTGTTAGAAGTCAATCTAGAGCGAGTCATAGAAATGTCATTTAACTAATAGATAAATGCTAAGAAAGAAAAGTATCTACAGAAAAGAACTCGATTCTTATATGTGTGTTTCTCAGCTTTGTGCTAAGCTCGATTGAGTTGACGTCTTACACATATGATGCAGAGACTCAATGACATTATCTCTAAGTCAGGTTCTCGCTAGACTCGATTAGAATGAAATCAGACGAAGACTAGAATCGTAACACTGAAGCTCAGCGACGTGAGTCTCATGTGCTTTCTTCGCTGCTTTGAAATTATCAATGATATGTTTCTTGAAATTGCGAAAGCAATTGACTTTGACAGCAGCGTCTGCAGTGTTTGCTTTGACAGCAGCCTCTACAATGATTCTAGCAGCGACGTCTGCTTTGACTTTGTCAGCAGCGTCTGCTTTGGCTTTGCCAGAAGATTTCTTCGATCTTGATGAGATGCTTGAGAGAATGAGTGAATTCTTCAGAGATAGATTCTGACTTCGACGTGACGATGACATGATGACTTTGGGGATCGAGGGGGCTAAAAGAATGTCAGCACTGTGAAAGGTTTGAACAGCTTCAAATTTACCTGTTTTGATTTTTCTATTGATTTATTCAATAGAGCGTTGAGGTTTGAGAATGTCAAGAATGTCTGAATTCAATAGTAAATTTGGGGGGGGGCGCGATGCCAAGGAATCCATAGCTTTCTGCATACGCTAATAATTCTCAGCCCCTGCTGAAACCCCACAGAGAGAGACGTGATTAGATAGCTCGGGAACTTTGAACGTTCACAGGCCGTGCGCAACTCGATCAATCTCTAAGGCTATTGTTGTTCTCCAAGTCAACAGGTCTAAAACATGCCATGCTAACCTCAAACTCTTCGCCTTAACACACTTCCTTGCGCGTTGACGCGCTCCTCACCTCACTGGATTCCCTTGTTCTAATAGCCTGACCTAGATTCGTGCACCCCAGATCTCCCAACATGTCGCTCTTCGGCAAAACCCAAACCACAGGCGCCAGTCCCTTCTCAAATGCCAATCCTTTCCAAGCCAGCGCCAATCAAAACAAACCCAGCCCGTTCGCGCTCGGCCTGA
>JAABUL010000923.1_pt1 | contig 59718 bp, 97 predicted proteins | sample 5559151 | NCBI WGS metagenome assembly JAABUL01 (sample SAMN10711876, study PRJNA513368) | rock metagenome | isolation source: Antarctica rocks | place: Antarctica: Victoria Land, Pudding Butte sud
GCTCAGGACCCTATCACGTGCTGACACGTGTTGAAATAGTTTAGCGCACACCGCTAAACGTTTAGCGTTTCACCCTTTTAGTTTAGCGTTTAGCGTTTCCTCGAAATAGTTTAAGCACGAACCCTGTTGCAAAGCCGAGGTGCAGCTCGCATTGCGGGCATTTGCGTCGGCGATCGAAACAGAAGATTGCCATCTGACACATCAGCCTCCTTCCACGACAGTTGCAGCATCCCTGCTGGACATTTGCAGTCTTACATATCGCCACCCATGCAACCCGCAACAACTGCCGGCACCAGGTGGTGATTACCCAAGCAAATGAATCACCGAGACCGACACTGCCTGATAATATCAAGCAGAAGAGCAATGCTGAACCGGACATGGTTCAACCCATAACAACATGCCCCTGAAGCTGCAATGACGCCGGTCATCCTGGCAGCTCATGGATCTCTAGGACGATCAGCATAGCTTGAGCCAGTGACGCTCCCAAGCGTCCTTGATGAAGGCCACGCGCTTGCCCTGTAGGACACCACTGACGGGGCGACTGCAGCGCGGCGGTGCACTCAACGCCCCATTTCGCAAGGCGCAGCGGCCGACGGCGCAGCGGCGCAGCGCGGTGACGATGGCGCGCGGCAAAATCACCGACAAGACGGTGGTGATCACGGGCGCCGGCCGCGGCATCGGGCTGGAGGTGTGCTGGGGCGCGTCGCTTCTTGTCGAGCCTCATTCCGCTTTTCGAGCCTGCACGTCCAAATTTTCGAGCCTGCACGTCCAAATTTTCGGAGGACTGCATGATCAGCAAGACTGATGCGGTTCGCCAAGCAGCTCCTGGAGCGTGGAAATGAAATAAAAAAGGTCAATATGACGGCCACTGTGCAGCGGCAGCGAGCATGCTGGCATTCAGGGTGTCAGCAGGGTTGCCCGGGATGCGCAGTTGGGAAAATACTTCCTGGAGCTGGGTGATAAGGTGGTGGCCACCGTGCGGCGGCGCGAGGGCGGCAAGGACCTCGAGGCGCTCGGCGCCGGCATCACCGTGCGGCATGGCTTCAAAAGGAAACACCGGCGTTGTGTCAACCGTGGTTCCAGTGCACACGCAGTTTGCAAAGCAGTTCCTTGAGCGGGGCAACAAGGTGGTGGCCACCGTGCGGCGGCGCGAGGGTGGCACGGACCTCGAGGCGCTCGGCGCTGGCGTCACTGTCACGCAGCTGGACGTGACGGACCCGATGTCCATTGCCACCTGGGCGGACGAAGTCAAGGCGGCGGCCGGCGGCCATGTGGACGTGCTGATCAACAACGCAGGTTGGTGTCACGGGCCTGACCTGTCGCGCAGCAGTTGTTCATTCCAATTTTGGCATCAAGGGCGGCCTCCCGGCGGCCATGTGGACGTGCTGATCCGAGTGTGGCGGGCGGTATATGCTGGCTATTGGGCTTTCGTCCCACTTTCGCAGCCGCATGTGGGTGTATTGACGGCGCCAGGCTGGTGCTCAAATCGCAGGAAATTTCGAAATCAAGTTGCGGGCATTCCACAATGGCTGCATCGTCGTTGATGCTCATGCACGCCAGGGCTCATGCTGATAGTGCAAAGGGTCTGAAGACCAGCGGCTGCAGCCTCAACGTCATGTTCTGCTGCCTCACAACACTGCTCCTTGAACCTCATGAATGCTCAAACACACCCTTGAGCCTGTCCCCGCAGGCCTCCTCATCTACAGCGACTCTGGGCCGTGTCCGCAGGGGACATGACGCGCTGCTTCCAGGTCGAGACGCAGATTGAAAATATTTCCGATATTTTATTTATTATTATTTTATTAATATTTTATTTATCATATTTAAATCCCCAAATCCTTCCCCGCAGGCCTGCTCATCTACAGCGACTTCGAGTCCGTGTGCGCGGAGGACATGACACGCTGCTTCCAGGTCAACACCCTTGGGCCGCTGTTGGTGTCGCAGGCGCTGCTCAACGCCGGGCTGCTTGGCGGCAGCTCGTCATCCGTCATTGGCAACGTCACCTCCAAGGCGGGCCATCTGATATAACCATGCTGCTTTTGCTGTTTACATGCGTCTATCATATGTGTGCTGGTGAACTCGAAGCTGATGCCACTGAACGCTGATGCCGTACCATCTGCATTTACAACCATGTGTGAATGCATAGACATACGCAGACGTCACCATGCTGATAACACATGTTTCACGAGGTGCGGCGGCCAGTTTTCCGGCTTCTACGCTGCAGGTGGGGTCGAACGCAGACAACGGCAGCGGCGGCGGCTGCGCCTACCGGGCCAGCAAGGCAGCCCTCAATATCAGTGCGCTTCCAGCCTTAAGTCAGTACACAAAACCCGGCAGCGTGCATCCTTCCGGGTTGTGGCGCTGTCTTTGCCGTCGCCGTGAAAGCCACTGCATTTCAGCAGCAGCGGGATGTCAGTTGTAGTGTGCAGTGATCGCGCACGAGCGCGCACGCACGGGGCCCCGCTGCTGGCCGTCCGACTCGGACACGACAGCTTGTGCTTGTACCTTCGGTACCTTGCAACTAGCTGTTGCCAGGCCCGGTGGACCGCGGATCTCCGTGACCCCAGCCTGCTGCGTCAAGTGTTCAACTGCATCATGCCCCTGCCAAAGAAAAAGGCGTGCACTCCTGCTGCGTTCCAACCCCCGGTGTCACCGACTCGGAGTCGCACTTCATCGTCTCGGTGCTGCTGCACCAGGGTCTGGTCCTCAACTCTGGTCCTCAACTCACCCCGTTCCCTTTAAACCCTTTCTTCTGCGCACTGCTGCAGTCAACACCTCCATGTCCATCGACCTGAAGCAGCGCGGCGTCACCTCCGTGCTGCTGCACCCCGGCTGGGTGCGCACTGAGATGACGGGCCGCAACGGGCTGATAGACGCTTCTGAGTCCGCCGGAGGCCTCATCAGCGTGCTGGAGTCGGACCTGCCGCTGAACGGGCACTGGTACGACTACAAGCACGAGGAGATCCCCTGGTGAGGGGGAGTGTATACACTTCGGCATTGCGGTCACCTGCTGGCGTCGCCATGCAGAGGGAGCTGGACACAGCAGCGGGTATTTACCTGACAGCAGTTGACGTTTTGGGCCTCCCGAGGGGCCGAAAACTGGGTGTCCTGATGGCCCGTTTGTTTGCAGGTCATCGCATCATATGGCCTTGTGTTTGACGCCTGTGCGGCTGCTTGAAGCTCGGACACATCAGCTATTTTATGAGCCAATTTGCACTGGCGTAAACGTGCGTTGATGCAATCACCGGATTGCTGCAATCACCGGGACAGCACGACTGCAACCACCTTGCCGGTTACACGATATCTGAGGACTGTCCTAGCAAGCCTCAGGTTGTCGTGCTTGGGCTTTCGAGTCGAGTGAACAGTCTCGCCATGTCGACAAGATCGCTTTAAGAAGTCTGTTGTGCTGGTCTGATATCGTGTAATGGCCTGTGCTGGCACCAGCTGGCAGCACACGTAAATTGCAGACTGCACAGTTGGTTATTTCTTGGAGTTGTCAATTTTATTTTATTTTGTTTTATATTATTTGCAAATGAGCCCAAAGTGCTGGGTCGTCGACTGTGATACAAATACCATTTGTATCACAGTCGCTAGTATGTTGGAGATGACCGCGCCCGCTATGATGCCGCTCAATATCGCAAGCATACGCTTTGGAGTTGCGCAAAGAACGGAGCGGCGGCTAAATCAGCGGACCAACGAGCGACTTCACCTGAGGCTCGAGACAGTCAATCACCGCTGTCGGTGTGTCGGCAGCGAGACGTAGCGCCACAGGGCTCAGGCGATGGCAAGTGCCCCCATGATGCAGACACAAAGAAAGGTTTGTCGTGGAAGAACGTTTTGTGCCCCAGTCAGCTTACATCTGAACATACAAGGTACATGCATGCATATACGACTCACAAGTACCAAGGGTACTGTTTTGATCTGAACGCTACATTCTGGAGCAGCTGAATATAGGTCGTGCGCCGGAGGATGCTGGGCGCTACCCTGCTCCAGGTGCATTCTGAGCAGGCTTCATGAGGTGCCGCTGGTGCTTGCCCTCATTTGATGATGATTCAATGCCAATGAAGGTCATCAGGTGACGAAGCCCCTGCAGAAGCAGTTGCGACAATCGCACAATGTCGACTACCCAATCAAGTTCAGAAAGCAGTATGTGCAGTATGTGGAGGACCCATGTAGGCCACACAAAGTTGACGCATGCTGTGGAGAAGCTGAAAAGCAAAGCCGTGGCGGCTTGGCAGAATGCTGATGACAGCTTGGCCGAGCCTGACGGCAGCAAATCGAGGGGCAATGTGCACGCGGCAGGACCACCCTAAGACACGCCCCACCTCAAAGTCCCGTAAGACTCACGTACCCTGCGCCGACTGGAACTGGTCCGAAGGCCATGCCCATCCGCGGCAAGCATCCTGCCGCCACAGCGTCATGTTCCTGCTAGCGGCAGATTAGTGAAAGCATGCGATATTAGTGTGCGCTCACATGATGCATGAACATTGATGAACAGAAGTTCTCCTGACCAAGGCTGCAGCACTACATGATGCCATGTGTGCAGGCAGTACAAGACAAATGCCTGGTCTACTAGAAGCTTCTTATGAGTGAGCGAGACGATGGACATGTGAGATGCAAAATTCGCACCTCGGGGTTGATGACGTCCGGACTGTGCAGGACTGCAAAGTGTCACGTTCTGCTGGCTGCAGCAGCACAACATTGACGTACAGCTACAGAGAGATGTGCCTTTTGAATTTAGGACTCCCGGCAGTAAATGAAACATCAAATGTCAAGGAACTGATGCAAAGGTACACCACTTCATCCTGCACCCACAAGGTCAGACACAGAAAGGCTCACTTGTCTGCTGCGGATACGCCCGCCGAGCTGATCTTGCTGAGCGCCCGCGCAGCTGCCGATCTGCAAATATGCATCGCAGACCGGTCAGCAACAGATGGGTTACATGGCATGCAGCTGCCCTACTGTCATGCTGGCTTTGATGTGGAGCAGCTTGGCACATCGGAAATGGAAACAACGTGATAATTTTCTCGTATAACCGCGGAGCCACACCAGCAGCAAATTTCTGTGACTGAAGCCAGGCACAAACCTGTGGCTGGCGGCACTGCCAGAGTCGCCGCTGCTGCTGTGCTGCTCGTCCTCCTCGTCGCTGCAGGATGCACTGGGAGGCGTGGAAGCAGACAGCGTCACCTTCAACTGCACCAGAAAACAGATATCACATTGCCTTCTCAAGCTGGCAGCATCTGTGCAGTGCGGTGGAGGTGCTCTACAGCAGCTGCGCCCGTGAGCTGCTGGCGGCGGAAAGGTCCCACATCAGCCACGAGACACAGGAACGCACAGAGGATCTGCAAGACCTCCAGCTCCCCACCTCGCCAATGACGCCGCCCTGCTTGTCGACGAGCCGCATTGTCTGCTGGTCGTCACCAGAGCAGCGCGGTGTCACGATGCCGGTACCGATGGTCTTGTCCGGCAGCAGCAACGTCTTGCAGTCCTTGACTGTCACCTGCATCGGTGAGAGACCTGTTGTGAAGAAGGCAGATTCAACTACTCTGTCGGCTCCTGGTTCCATCACGTGCGACTGTGGCGTTAGCACGACCCATGCTGTCACAAGGGTGCTGTGCAAGCTTGAGCGCTGAACGACTGTCCTCAACAGCCCGCCAGGAAAGCTGATACAGCTCTGTTCTTCTGTAGCGGCACAGAGTGCTGCTGAGTAGAACAACTCATCACCACCTTAATGGGGGAGCCAGAGTCGCCACTTAGTTCCACGGGGCCCGCCCACTTGACCGTGCCCTCATCCCCGATGTCCGCCGCCACCTCGGACTTGACGGCCTGGCCGCCGCCTGGTGCCTCCACCTTGAGGTACGGGCTCATCTGCTAGGAGCACTGAGCAGTCTGTTAAGGGTCTGACGCTGCCGTACGTGTGAGATGTCCTGTGCATCGCCGCATTTTCCATGTCGCTGGCCGCGGCCGCTTTACAGGCGCGCCTACCGCACTGCGCCGCGGCGGGTTGGAAGTGCCGCATGATGATGGAACTTTACGATGAATACTGGCGTCTGATTGAAGCCGATCATTCATTTGATGGTCGTCCTTCTTCCTGGCGTGCTGCCAAGAGCGACAGATGCCCCAGGCACACTGCCAGGTTATGAAATCGACAGTGCACAAGTTTATGCATGCAGATCGGCACAAATCAAGCGCTCACACAGCTAAGTTTTTTCATTGAGAGTTTGTCGGCAAGCGGCTGTGGCTTCACCAGCCAGCATGGGCTCGTCACGCGAGGCCGTGCACCAGCTGGCCAGCGTCACGCCATCGTCGCTAAACGCTATCTCGTATTGCGAAAGGCGGTTGATGCCGACCAGCAAAGTCGTTACTGTCGCAGCTGTTAAGCAGGGCATTTGACCTGGCTGCGTGACAGAGTGGCGGTGCGGATTGTCACCTTGCTGAGATTGTCGTGCAGCGACGGACTGGCCTGCGCAAAGTCGGCTTCGATGGTGGAAATCACAACGTTTGTCATGATGCCGCCGCCGCCGCGAGGTTGAAATGGCGGAACAAAGCGTGGTAGGATGGTAATCTGTGGAGGTGCAGATTTGTGATCAAGAGCATGCCAGCTTGTACGAGGTTCAAAAGGAAGATGGTCAGAAGTTGTTGCATGATTGTCGATGATCTCAGCAAACTGCCGTGTAGATGTCACTTCCAACGCACTTCATGCACCACTGGGCGATTCCAGCAGCGCAGGTTTCTGTGCACCGTGAATCGCTCAGTGCAGGTCATGAGAGGTCGAGGGGGAGAACGGAAACCGAACAAGCGTTCGTTCTGCATCAGGAGCGATACTAGAGAATGATTATCCATGGATTGGCCAACGAGCGACGTGCCACCGCCGTAGTCTGCCGGCAGACTACGGCGGTGGATGGGCGCCGGTGCATGGGCGCCCATGCAGCAGGTAAGAGCATTTCAGCTGCAACACTTACATGCAGCACACGGCAGAACAAATGAAGTCTTTTCGAGTCATGCCCATCGATATCATTTGTTCGAAGACTCATCGTAACATTCCATTCCATTCTTCAATGCAGAATGAAGATGCGCCGCCAACCACTTGGAGTATGAGCCCATTTTGAAAACATCATGCAGCGATTATTTCTGCGCAGCTGAGCGAAGCACATGCTGAACTCGCAGCAATGTTGGTCTTCAGACGAGGAGTGCTGTGAGGCCGCGTGATCACCCTAGAGTAAATTCGAAGTTAATCCCTCAGGACGATTGCATCTCGTGAACCATGAGTTATGAGGCGCCAGCTGGTCACACAGCGCTATTGGTCTCGTCTGCGCCAACTCTTGATGGCTGATCGTCTGACTTCATGCTGTGACGTGGTGCCTGCAGCCAGTACCGCACCCACATCATCAAATCACATACCAGGTGTCTAAAGACTTGGGAGGGCTCTGTTCAGGCTGTTCGACCGCTCAGGCGTATGCACATGTTAACAGGTCGTACATATGCGACAGACGGCACGGCTTCATTGCTGTGGCTCGGCTGTGACTCTGCACCCCAACGAGCATGACAGCCTGCAAGGCTGGGATTTTTGAGCAGCAGTCTACATCGAGGCCACATGACCGCAAAGCAGCTCACCGGTGTGCGTTCAGTAGTCGGAGGTGCGCTGCTCGCCTTCGCCGTACCCACCGCCACCAGAACCGTACTGCTGGTCCTGATCAATACGCAGTGAGCATAATGGTATGATCCATTCCAATCAGCCGCACAGTTCCAGCTGGATGTTCTCCACAGCCCAGCATGGGAATGAATGCTAATAATCCAGTGTGATTGGAGGCTGCTTCGCCACTTCGGGCAGCACAGCTCTGCATATGCATTCATCACAGGCAGACATATTGCAGCTGGTGCAGCAGCAGGAATCGCTTCCCGACAAGCTGCTGCATGCCAAATACGAAAGCAAAGCCGTGAACATTTCGACTCTTCATGGAGCATAACAAAATCTACTGGCCTGGCCACCGCCAGAGCCGTACTCAGCCGTGTCACCGCCGCCGCCGCCATAGCCCTGCATCAATGCAGTCGATGTCACCACCAGTTTTCGTCAGGCGCACCTTCAGAAGCCATTGCCCAATGAGAACCACGGTCTGTGCAGCCTGAACCTTTTGGATGCAGTGCAACAACAAAGGACAGCCACTTTCCTGGTCTCCGCCCCCAGATCCGTATTCGCCCTTCTGGCCGCCAGATCCGTACTCGCCTTGCTGCCGGCCTTCGTCACCGTAGCCCTGCGCGACCCAAGGATGCGGTCCCTCGTGTTGTCAATCATCAAGCTATGTGTATGATCATGTTGGAACAGCATCAGTGTGTACCGCTGCATAGGACCATTATTGCTGCACAGCGCTGTATCGCCACCTCCGGGGCATGCGTTATGAGGGTTCAGGGTTTAGGGTTTAGGGTTATAAGGGAAAGTCAGGGTTGCAGGTCAGTTGCAAAAAAGGCCAAGCTAGGCTTGCAGGTTGACTCACCAGTGTAGCTCTGTTGAGCTGGTGGACCAACACCATGCAAACATCATGATCAGTTCCAGCTTCCTTGTGACATTGCAGACTAAAAACCTGCCTGACTCACCTGCTGGCGGCCGCCCTCCATCTCGCGGCGTCCCTCGTTGTTGTCGCCGCCGCCATATCCACCGCCGCCGCCAGAGCTGCCGCCCTCGATCTGCAGCGTCACCTGCGCGCCGGCAGCAGTGGAAAACCCGAATGAAACCCTGACGATTCGATTTGTGACCGCTGGCTCTCGCCTGTGTCTCTGCTGATGTGAATTTCCTGACAAACCCGTTATACCAGAACACAGCACCAGCATGGCGGGGTGGTGAGCATGTGCACTACAACAACTGCATGCGGCGGTGCCAGCACACCGTCATCCGCCGCAATGCTTTTATAAAAAAAGTTCTATGTGCGCACCTGGCCCACATTATTGCCGTCTTCGCTCATCAGCTCCACCGTTTGCGGACCGGAACCTGCGTACTCGGTGGACACGCTGCCTGTGCCGATGGTCTTGTCGAATCCCAGCTTGCTGGCCTTGGCCGTCACCTGCGCGCCGAGGCCCAGCAACGCAGCCGATATCAGTTGGTCTGAGCGGTGTCGTCATGTGGGAGGACCGCCAGGGAGGTGCGGCGCAGGGCGCTCCACGATGTGTGAGTGAAACATGGGCGCCGAGCAGAGACGCAGCGCAGCGTGAGTTTGTGGCTTTCTGAAGGCAGCAGTGTCGTCGTCGCACATGTTTCAGCATTTCACCAGGGCGCAGAAGGCAGGCTGTTGTGCGCCGCTGCCACGCCTCCCATTCGTGGCATGGTTTGTTCGCTGGGGAGCAGGAGACAAAGGGGTACACCTTGATCGGAGAGCTGGAGCCGTTCAGCTGAATGGGCAAGGGCCAGGAGGCGCTCTCGCCGGCGTCTTCGGCCACCTCCGTCTTGGCGGACTCGCCGTCGGATGTCTCAAACTCCAGGTAGGGGCTCATCTGCGCGTCGCACAACAGGACTTCGTCAGTTATATTGTGGCACGGAAACAAGTGTCGTGGATGCTGGACGGGAAGAGAGCAGCCTTTGGTGCCCGGCGCCTCCGCGCACATGACCGGAGGGGGATGGGTGAGCTGTGGCTGCCATTTCACGTTCGGAAACATGAGATTTTGGCGTGAGGCTGTCACAGCTCGAGCAGGCTATCCGGACGATATCTGAGGCAACACCTACACATGCGCCACAATCTGCGCCAGAATCATTGCACGGGTCGCTGGCTGCGTTGGGAGAGGTGATGCACGCATACATCCGCTTGGCGGCCAGAAGCTGGCGAGGGTGCATCGTCAAGTACAGGACCAGCCGCATTGTTGTTTGAGAGGGTCAAGTTCACCGACAGCGACCGCCGTGTCTCGGCACGGCGGTCCGCAGCATGCAAGCAAGCTATGTCAGTTTATGAGCAGAGCAATTGGTGTACACAAATGGCCGATCGCCAATGACCGATACATGCAGCTGCGGGGTAGTGCGCACATCGCCGATCCAGTCCTGGTCCCGGAGGAAGCTTGCTTCGATGTTGGAAATCGTGACGCCCGACATCTTCGGTGATGCGCGGCCTGGTTGTCGAATTCGAAGGGATGGTGGCTGGAAATGAAAGTGTGCCGCAGTAAATGGCCCGAGTTTGACCAGGTTCGGCGGGATTTTGCACGGAAGCTGTCTGCCACGTGCAGGACCGTAGAATCTTGCAAATGGAATCTTGTTGACTTGTGTGTGATATTGTGCATGCGCTGGCTATCCATACTGGCGTTGTCTGAATATGTCGGGCCATCTTATTTTGACTATCACACGAAAAGAAACTCGTCAACTATGCTGAATGCCCATTGCATGCGCGTCAAAAACTCGAAGAGCCAGTGCGTTCGCCGACTGGACGCATACCTATACATTACTCATTGCCAAGAGTCCAAAGCTGAGCTAATTCACCGCCCATAAGCAGTTCATGGTGGCAAGGTTCCACGAGTTCGGACTGTCAAGGGTCCGCTCGGCGCCACAGGCACACTACATCGGCGCTCTTTCGTGGCTGCTGCGCTGTCTGATGAGCAGCGGCCTCCCTGCACTTCAGCTGAGACACCCAGCAGAGCAGCCACTGAGGGCGAGTTCCGCATCTGAGGGGGCCGCATGGAGCAGCACCTGGAAGGCATATACAATCCCTCATCATGTGTAGACCCAGCTGCGTGTGGTTTGCCCGTCACGCGCTGGCGCCAATGAACGCGCCGACAGCTCCAAGAAAGCCCTCGTGACGCAGGAACGTCGCCGCCATCTGACCCTGCAGCACAGCGGACGCGCCCACGGTCAAGGACCGACTGCCATTGCTGGCCGGCTTTGGAGGGCGCGCAGTCAAATGGGCACCGCGGCGCAGGGTGGCTGCGAGCGTCGCCGACCCTGTGGCAGCCGACGCACCTTCGACCAGAAGTTGATGGCGAACTCGATGGTTTCCATGGTGAAGCCGTTGGCGCGGATGAAGAAACCGCCAAACAGCACCCGCCGCAGGCCGTGCGTCGTCGCGACCTCGTACGCGATCTGCGCAGCAGCATAGGAAGACATCAGCGAATGACACCTGAGCCAACTCAAGGTCGGCTGTACCGACACATGATTGCCAGGAAGTGGTCTGGCGACCTGTCAGGGTGACGACTTCAAAATGCAGGCAGCGGTACGCCTGTGTGGACTTTGATTCCAGGGGCTGCAATGCTGGTCGATGCAGCGGCTGCTACGGCATGGCTGTCCTGAAACAGAGCGACAAGTGGGCGAGGACTGCACCTGCGCCACATTATAGCTGACCATACGGACGAGCGACAGCGCAATGTCCGCAGGCTCACAGTCCTCCAGGGTCTTGTCAGCTGCGGTGCCAGCAGAAGTCCAATGACTTAAGTGACCAGTCCGTCGAGGATGGCTATATGCCTTAGGCCAGGGTACTAGCGTCTGGCAGATGCAGACGTCAAATACTGCATCAGCGGATGTACGCACTCGAGACGATCTTCCCGAAGCTGCTGGCGATGGTCTCGGCTGACAGACCGATCCTGCAGCACCATGAAGGCTTGTCATGACACTCGTGACACACAGCGGCCAGCCTGGCAGTAAATGCAAAGAAATGCTGCGCCGATGCGGTAACGGCGTTGATGTTGAGGCTGTTTTATTGTGACTCAGCAGGCGGTTGAAACAGCAACAAACACTGCACCGCCTCACTTTGAGTAGTCCCTGTTCCCGTAGATGTCTCCCACCAGCATGTCCACCTGTGCGCAATTCGGCAGCAAGTCGTCAAGCAATCATTCGAAAGACCGCCAGCGACGATATTCGTCCAGCATGTCTTGACAAGCTGCCTCGAAACAGGATCTCAGTGTGAATCCCCTGCCGCAAGCAGCTGCCCGCAAGCGTCCTCAACCCATGGGCATGGCTGCCTGACTGCATGCGGCTGAATCGAGGCGCAGTCCCTCACCTTCGTGTTGTCGCCCTTTGCCGCAAGCGCGAGCATGTCGTCGAAGGTGCGCGCCCCGGTCAGCAGGCGGCACAGCCCAGTGAAGGTGCCACCGCCGAGCGCCGAGCCGCTGACGCGTTCATGCTGCGTCGGCGAAGACACCTGTGCGCGTGAGAATTTCTGCCTTACTAGTCGCTCGTGACCCCACAGGTCCACTTTGGCGACGGCAAAGAGTAGAAGCGGAGGCTGCCCATGATAGCGGGTAAAGCAGGAAGGCTGCGCCGGATGCGCCGTTTGCGGAAACTGCACATCCGAATCATGTTCTGTGATATGTCAGCACCTCAGCACCTGTCAGCACCAGTGCTGGTGAGCAAGCAGATGCAGTCCTCTAAAGCACGCACCTTCAGCATGCTGACGCCCGAGCCGATGTTGACCAGCAGGTACGGGTAGGCATCGCCATTAGCTGCACACGCAAACAGAAACCAGTGTCGGAAGAGCAAACAACGCCTGCATACGCTGGCCATTACTGCCGGACGGCCTGAACATGTCTGCAGCTTCTGTTTCTCCTGCAACCGGCTTCGTCTTGGGAGGCTGCTGCTCCTCACGGTTGCATACGTGAAGTGCAGCTGCCGACCTACCATTGCTTGCCGGAGCTGCGGCGGAAGATGCACTGGCTTCCGCTGCTGCGGCCGCAGGCGAGCGGCAGCAAGGCAGCCTGTGAACATCGACACGAGAAGTACGTCACGGAATCCCCGCCCACCTTTGTCGATGTAGGCGTGCGCGCCGCTGCGGAAGGTGTACGCCTCCCTCGGCACAGAAGTCAGCAGGAAGTTGCAGCCGCCCACCAAGCACTCCATCTCGTCGCCCTTCTCCAGTTTCACGCCCAGGCATTCCTGGAACGGCACTGCAGAGAGTCGCTTCTGGTGGTCGCACATGAAAAGAAGCGGGACCATGTAAAAACACGCGGCCAAGCACGCAGCACTCCATCTTGTCGCCCTTCTTCCAGCTTTGTGCCCAGACATTCCTGCGAGAAAGGCAGACAGGGGTCTCAGAACTCGAATGTCTTGAAGGTGGCAGTCGCATGACTGGTAGCTCATCTCGGCCGTCTCTAGCCGCGCGCCAAGGCGCCCCTGGATTGATATTCGCGAGCATTTCCGAGGCAGCAGGGCGGCGCTGCAGTCGTGTTCAGTCGACAGGTTCAGACGAGGTAGAGGTTGCTGTTGGCGATCACATCAGGTCGAGACCAGCTCAGAGGTCCAAGCGTACAACCTCGCTGGCTCACAGCGGAATTCATAGGGCTGCAGGATTTGTTTGTCATATGGCCAACTTTACTGAGCAATTGGTGGCCTCGTGTTCTCTGGCGCACACTGCCCACCTGAAACTTGGCGGCGAACTTGAAGGCGCCGCCGCCGGTGGCGTATATCCGCCCGCTGCCACTGCTGCCGTCACTGTTGCCGCTGTGGGCATTGCTGCCATCGCCGGCGCCGTCCCGCCGCAGGAGACCCTTCTCCTCGATGAAGCGTATGACCGCGTCCATGCGAGACGTCTCAAACTTCTCGAAGTGAAGCGTGCCTGCGGCAATTCGCAAGTGAGTGGTGTATCACTGGAGTGGTGCCTGACTCTTCAAATGGCGTGCTTGGACATGTGATTTCAAGTGTGTAGTGCGCGTTGTTGGTGCAAAGCTTCACGAAAGCCATGCGTGCAACACGCTTACAGCACCCAGCATGTGTGCACTCCACAGCAGACTTCAGCTATGACTGAGCTTCAGTGTGGGCACACGGCACCTCCCGCTGGGCTGCGGTTGCCGCGGCCGTAACCGCTGCCTTCGCCCGCCGGCGCTGCCGCCGCCCCTGAGCTGTCCGCTGCATTCGGCGTGAAGTACACCAGCTTTGACAGGGAGCCGCCGATGTCGATTGCTATTCGGCACCGCACGTGCTGGACTGGCTGCTGCGGCAGCGAGATGCTCAGCGCCGACACCCCCTTGGACTCTGCATGACGGCAGCATAGCAAAAGTTGGCTCAGGCAGCAGCACAAAGACAGGACAGGAGTTGAATGACATGCATGCAAGGACCACAGTAGTGGCCGGATTACATGTTAAGCCTTGTTTGTGACAAGACGGGACTCGCAGAGTGCCCCGCCTCACTCGTGATGCACGGTGCTTACCTGCGCGGCCTGCGTCTGGCTCTGCGATTGCAGCACCCTCGGCGCAGATGCTGCCCATGCTGCCGTCGAGCAGCACGGCCGGCAGCCGTGCCGACTTTGCTGCTGCTATGTGCGAATCAATGCAGGACAGGCAGGCTCGAATGCCAATCGGCAGATCCTGAGCGTTGTGATACGCCCAAGCGGATGCACCGCTTGAGACTCTCGATATCGAACGAAGTCACAATTTGATGCCGTCGGAGCTCCAGAACGCCTGAATCTATGAGGATGTTTACGGCTGTTCCGCACGAACTTGCGCTGTGAGTCAGCTCAGACACGATCACGAGGATGCCAAGAGCAGTGCACTGAGTACTTGCGCATGCGCCAATGCGGGCTATGCAAACGGTCATGAGATGTGTGCAGCATTACAAATGACCGCCGTTTGCCGCGGGACTCCAGAGCAGTGGCGCCAGCCCTCGCAATGCCGAAGCCAAACTGCGTGCGATGCGAATCGAGCACGTGAGGTTTTGCAATGTAATAGCGATGGCGAAGAGCACGATAGGGCATTTGCGACAGAAGCAGCGCCACAAATCAATCTGCCGGCATGCCGGGTGTGCTGCACGCACACTTGTGCACAGTTTACCAGCAGCAGGCCCGTATGTACAGGAGACCCTCAGTCAAACTCATCAAGAAAAGGGATTTTCAAAAGGATACAAGAGACGACACACACAGATGAATGCACAGGGTTCACATCACCAGGCTCAACGCACAGTCATAACCATGCCTGGCACTGGCCACATCGCAGTTCTGAAACAGTTTGCTCGGGTCCGCTCAATGTCGCGGCACATCTGTTACAGCAGCCGCGGCCTCCGCTGTTGTCGCCGCGTCCGCTGCCTTACCTCCGCTGGATCCGTCCCCACCCCTCTTGCCTCCGCCAAATCACCCAAGGGTCCCCCCGTCTGGCGGCGGCAGCCGCGCGTCCCGCTGCAGGGTCGCGTACCTGTCCAGCAGTGCCTGCCAGTAACGGAAGCGCGCCAGGCGGTTCAGGTGCCGCAGCGCAAACGCCTGGCCGGTGGCCGCCACCTGCTTCGCGAAGCCGTCGGCGTGGCGCAGGGACAGGACCTGCGGGTGTGAGGCATACAACCTCAGTCCCCACTTGAGTGAACTGATGGGCCGTGCCTTGTTGTTATGCTACGCTTTGTTTGCTGCTGCTGAGTCTCGCTGCTGCTGATGGGTACTGCGAACACAGCAGCCTCTTTGTGGCTGCAACTGCGGAAGAGGGCTGCAACACCACGCCGGAGATGCATTTTTTTCCAAAACGCATCAGAACGCGGTGGTCAAGCCCGCAGACTGACACGAATCTATTTGTGAACGAATGAGAACCGCCACACCTCAATCCAGCAGGTCGTCGGGGGAGCGCGTCCAGAATGGGATGAATTCGAAGCAGGGGCGCGCAAAGCGGTACCAGTACTCGGACCAGGCCGAGTCCTGCAGAACAGGTTAAACTTGCTCACACTGGCGACGCCGCACGTGCGAGAGCTGCCATGTTCACAGGAAAACCATGCGCCCAATCCCAGTACGAAGGCGGACCTGCCGTCTGTCGTGGAGTTGCCGATCACAGCCAGCTCGCTCCAGACGACGCACGGTCGCACCAGAAGCGGAAGCATGCCGACACAGCAGGTTTGCGCAATGTCATGCGAAATGTGTTATGCATGTGTTATGGCAGATTGCAGTGGCGCGCCTGCTTCAGCACGACGCTGTTGGCGTGCAGGAGCATGGACAGGCGGTAGGAAGGTGCGCCAGGTACTTCCACCTCGTGTGCTCTTCCTCCGGCACCTGCAGCCCACAAGCAGCCGCTGACACCATGATGCATGAAAGAACAATGTCCAGCGGTGGACGCTTGCACTTGACCTGCAGGCATCATGAACGCCACTTGGATGCTGGAGACACCATGGCAGCAAAAGCACAAGGTATTCAATCTGTCCGAAAGGGCTGGAGGGCGCTTCGCGGTGTGCTCTTTAGCTCTTGATATATCTGACATACATCAACGGCATCCTGTCCAGTACTCGCAGTGTGCGCTGGCGCTGTTGCGTGACGGCGACAGTGGAGCTGGTCGGCACTAGCGAAAGGCGGCATTACAGCCTGAAGCTGACGATTGAGACAACGAACCAGGAATGCGCACCTCGTCAAAGTTGGCGCCGTGCGAGCCCTTCACGGTGACGTTGATGAGGTCGGGGTGCTGCTTGGACAGCTCGTCCAGGTACGCGCGGCTGCAGGCGATGTGCTCGTGGCCGCCCAGCGGCATGGGCCAGCAGTACGGCGTGCCCCGCCAGAAGGCGACCTCCTGCAGAGACGTGACAACACATATGTCAGGCTCGTCTGCATCATGAAAGGGCTTGAGCGCTTTCTGCACTGGAGTGCTATCTGCACTTTCGGCTTTCCTAACATTGAGCGCTGTGGGCGCTGGACTTGAGAGTGCTGCTTCCTGACAGCGCTCCTGTGGTATGCTCTGCAGTCCTTGCGGTTCATGTGCAGTGCGCATTCTCACTGGCAGGCACTTTGATGATGCAGCCACTCCACGCTCTGTCTGCGCTGGTGTCGCCGATCCGAGAAAGCTGCTGTTAGGTTCATTCTCCAGGTCTGCCACGCACCTGTTTCTGCTCCCAGGGCCAGTCGTATCTGTCGTGCTGGACGCCCCACATCACCGGAACAGGCACCTCCTGCAGGCAGAATGACCAGCTTCTGCTTCCGCTCGATACCGATGCTGCGCGGCAGCAGGCGGATGCTGATGCTATACCGAAATGAAGCTGCGCCACGTGCACAGCAGAACTGTGCGCCGCAGAAGCTGAATGTAGGTCGCAATGTCCCAGCTGCCCTGAGCCGTACTCACATCAAATAGCAGGGTCGTCAAGCCAGCACCATCGACCGTCCCGGTGTCCACAGGCGATTAGTGTCATGAACATTGTCATGAACAATGCCGCAGCATCAACACCAGCTCATCCCCAAAGGGCTATCCTCCCAGGCATGCACCTGGTAGCCGTCGTGGCGGATGAGCGTCAGTGGCGGCGCTACGCAGCTGGGCGTGTCGCCCGCGCCGCCGGGGCACATGGCGGGCGCGTCGAAGACGGACAGCAGGAACAGGCAGTCAGGCGGCTTCAGCAGGCCCTCCGCAACGCCCGCTTGCAGCTCCACATACAGCAGCCAGAACAGGCCTGCGATGCGCAGCAGGAAAACGCACCGCAGTCGCCTCAGCGTGGATGTTTTTTCGGTGGCGCTCGGCAACATCGGGCAAAACTGAACGTGCACAGCACAACTGGACAGACAATGGAGTACAATGCAAGCTGTTCAGATGCAACTACTGAATGCCCACACCATCTCCACGACACTGCACTTTATGATTGTTCCATTGGCTGCCGAAAGGCACTTGGTGAGGCGCTCTCGAGGTGCATTATAAGTCGTTCGAATGCTCACGGTCGACGCCATGGACGGCGCCGGTAAACCCGCCGGCGGCATCCAGGATCATGCACGGCTCGTCTTGCGCCCAGTGGATGCCAGCGGCTTGACTGCAGTTCGGATGCATTGTGCGGTCTGCCCAGCCAAAGGTTCCGTTTTTCACCTGCACACAGAATGAATGTTTCGCATTTGCAAAAGGTCCGCTGGCGGTTCCTTCGCCTGGGGAATGTTTTTTGATGTGCGTGGTGCGGGGAATGCCTTCTGGGGCTATAAGGAACTGTATGAACTAATCAAAGTTGATGCATTATCGGCACCAAAAGTGCTGTTACCCTCTGCTGCAATGGCTGAGGAATTCCTAATGCCACCATACGCTGTGCGACAAGATCTCGCGGCCAACCGAATCGCACCTCCCACACCATTTGCACGTTGGTGGAGGCTATCTCTTCCGTCAGCTTCCACACGTCTGCACGGCTGAAGCCGCCGGCCCAGGGGTGGAAGTCCTCCTGCAGCGCTGCCTCCACTGCAGCCTCCACTGTGAAACAGGTACTCGAAATTTGATTCCCTGCTCGGTGTCCCCAGCACCCGCTGATGAATTGCATGTACAACCTTCAGCAGCACACAGTGCGCCAGCCTGCTGCTGTGCGGGTATATTGCCGCAGGAGATCTTTTATCACTGAGGTTGCGTTGCTTTCGAGCGTTCACTGTGCTGGTGGACGACTCTAGAGTGTAGATCTAGCGTAGATCTACATGATTGCGCGCACCGGAGACGCGGTGTGGCACCGCCTCCATGCCGGGAGAAGACTGGATGCCGCGCAGGAGCTGGCACCGGGCAGTGTTTGTCAGCGCCTGCAGGTCACCAGAACGCCAGCGCCAGCCTGCAGCAGGGTCACTTTCGTTGCATCAGAGATTTTCCTACTGCAGTGAGCTCGGGCCTGCAGCTGCACGAGGACAGGGCAGCATCAGCAGATGACTGGACAGTGGAGCGGGATGCAGGCGAGGCGACAGGTTTGCTCTGCATTGAGGCATGCTGCGCTGAGTGGCATTGTGCAAGCACTCGGTTTGGCGACAGCCTGGTGCACTCTGCGACACTGCAGACCTGATGCAAGCACCGATTCTTGCCTTCAGGCTGAGCGCCAGCGCGCAGCTGCTGGATGTGCTCCGACGAATCCGCCTCCCGCCGCTGCGCCATCACCGAGCTGCGGTTCAGCTCCTCACATGCGCGGCGGCAGTTGATCACTGGCCGAGTTTCGCAGCCATGCCTGCCGCACATTGCCACGAACAAAGATGACGAGAGAGTCAAAATATGAACAGTATACCATACTGTTCACATAGCGTGCATTTCGATAGGGCCTGCTGCTGTATGCATGTCGTGCCAGCAGCCGCGGCCTGTGTGGACACGCCTGGCAGCAGCGGTGCAGCCATGTATGGACACGCCTAGTAGCAGCGGCACAGCCCTTCACGTGCTGATGATTGCCTGCGACCTGCAGAATGTGGAAATTATCGAAGCTTCAAGCTGCCCACCTCCGCACTGCCAGGCCCTGAGAGCAGTGGCACCAGCCAGACTCGCCGGTGGGGATGTTGGCGTGGCAGTCCCGGTGCCCCGCAGGGTCCAGCTGCCTGCACGCAGCCGCAAAGAAACCGCATTTGTCCAGCGCTCATCCCCCACTAAAGCTTCATCCTCGGCCTGAGATGGATCATGGGACACGCTGATTTCCAGCCCTGCAGGTAGGATCGGGATCGGCCGGCTCGCAATGCGTGTCGGTCATCCCGCTCATCTCCTTTCATCAAACGGCGCCAGGTGACGCAGACGCACCTGATACTCCTTTCCAGGCATGTCGTGAAAAAAACAGAGCTCATATTCCAGAGTCTGAGCAAGGGGCAGTCGTGCAGGCTCACCCAAAGGCGTCGCAGTTTTTTGTGGCGCGCCAGCCCAGGTCACAGCGGAAGGTGTGCCCCCCATCACTCAGTATGTTGTTCCAGGCCGCCGCCACAAACACAGCAAGCGCGACAAGCGGCGTCAGAATGGCGGCCGGCACCAGTTTCCGCAGGATGCGCCGGCGCCGAATCTGGCCCACACTGTTGCTTGCGTTCATCACGAGCCAGACGACTGCTGTCGGTGATGGCGATCGGTGGCAGGCCCCTCAATGCAAGCGGCGCCCGGAATGGAAGGTAATGTTAGGAGCGGTCACGGACACTCCACTGCCATGCTGCAGATATGTGTCTGTGTGTTGTGCAGCTGCCGCTGCCGGGTTGAAGAGGCTTCGCAGCGTCAACGACACCGTGGCGCCCTGCTGGTGGCAAGCCCACACAGATTTGGGGTCTGCCTGCAGTTGGTGAAGTCAGACGCGAGTACTGAAGGCGCACCCTCAAACCTCGTCATGCATTTACAGCGTGGAGACCACATGCTGCGTAGCACCAGCAAAATATGCCCTTTGTGATGCCTTAGAGGAAAGGCGCATTGTTGCCAGCAGTGGTCTGATCTGTTGCAATTGCAGTGGAATGCTGCCAGCGGAGGCGGTACTGCTCACCGTGGATGACAGCAGGTGTGGGAAGGGGAAGCGCGGCGGCTGTGCCTTCGCAGATGTCCCGCAAAGTCTGCATGAGGTACCATTTGGTGTCAGCTCTGGTGAGGGTTTGGAGGCGATCGATTCCTCTACCTGCGCAGTGGCGCACAGTCGCGGTACAACAGCAGGTTGCTGTTGTCGTTGATGCGGTGTTGCAGGTCCAGGGATGCAAGCATGAAGTGATCTGCAGACAGGTGATTGTGAAACAGGGGGAAGCAGATCGACCAGCGCAAAATCGGGGCCTGTGCGATCAGACATATGAGCCACCTGACTCACCAAGGGTCGGCTGAAGTCGCTAGAAGGTGATGCCCGCTGCAGGTATATCGTAAGTACCCGATTTGGCACTGCAAAACAATGGGATTTGATGTCGCCTGCAAGCTATATGCTGTTGCGGCTGCGCAGCAAAGTGCCGCGGCTAATTCCGCTGCCTGGGCGAGCCTTGGCAGGGACGTAGCGGAGCGAGGGGGTGACAGATCTACAACTTAAGTACGAATTCGCGCGGCCTGCGGCGCAAGGACAGAGCCCCACTTTGCTGTTCGAGTGTCAATTCTGCCCTTGAGTGGTGCAGGGAGCTTGGTCAAAGTGGCCACCGCGTTTGCGTCACCTTTATAATCCAACAAGCGAATCGGTGCTGGTTATATTCAACGTGTGACGTCGCGGAAGAGCTCAGATACCAGCTTTCAGTACTCTTTGAGTGGTACTTGTAACTGTCTCGCACCTTGAACACGTTTCTAGGTGACCAGACACAGCCTCCTCCGATGCCTCCTATCGACAAATCCAAGCTGAACGAATTCTCGACTGACCTGGACAACCCACCGACCTTCCGCAAGGTACGTCGGGGCTCAGTGGTGTTCGGGCATTATGAACTTCAGGCATGGTGCTGCGACGCCACCATTTGCACGCTCGATTGGCACGACGTAAACGCCGCACCGAATCGCGCCACTTGCGGCAGCTCACTTGGCTTTTGGACTTCGAATGCAATAAACCCCGGGATGTGGATGCCATCGTGCCAATGGGCAGGGAGAGGACCGGCCCATTCCGGGGGACTTCAAGGAGACCATCCGCGCGGAGTTTCCAGAACTCAAGCCAGCAGTCATCCAAGGTTCCTGTGTCGAGGAGGAAGGGCTGTGATGAACTGTGCTCATCCTCTGTATGCCTTGCCTCCGCTGCACATGTGTTACACATGGGGAGTGCCGCGGCGCGCAAGACTTGCTGTGTGATCAGCTGAGGTACCTTTCTAAAGCATGATCTGCCTGCAGGAAGGAGCTTGAATGAGGTGTTCCAATCTGCGGAGGCAGCAGCGAACAGCATGACGCGGTGGGAGATTACCCACGAGGTGCGTGGCCGCTGCCAGTTACGGCCTTGAGTGGACTGAGCAGACCAGCACTGAGCAAACCAGCGCAGAATGCGCATCAATCTTGATCCACATGCTCAGTCTCTTCAATGTATGAGCATATCTGGCCTGCCATGATGCGCCGCACGCGATCAGCCTTTCGTACTCACAGGAAGGCCCGCCGGAGGGCTCCATCGAGGGCTTCTACACCTCGCTGTTCATGCGCGTAAAGGTGCACTCCCTGCTGTCTCCGCTGCTCTGACGGAAGAAGGCATGTACATGCAAATGTACTGCAGACGCATTGTCGTTGCACAGCGCTGCACGACGCCTGACCCAGTTTGTGTGAACCCCATGGCGACATAGTCATCAAACCATGCTGCTGGATGAGAAGTTCGCTGCCTATGCTTCGAGCAGCACAAAGAGTCAGAAGCCTGCCCCCGCCGCGCTGCAGGAGGACTTCACGATTCGCATCGCCGCGGGCCAAAACCCTGACGAGGTGGTCGTTGACATGCGCACGCGCTCGCGCGGGGAGGGCGGCCTGGACGGAAACACCCGCATCACCTCCTTCCTGGCCGAGCTGCAGGAGGTGCGGTGTGCTTGAAAGCGCCAGCTTGAACCACCAGCATTCTGCCGTTCTGGGAAGCCCAATGCGGTACGGACTGCCATGCTTTCGAGCAGCATCTGCAGACGGACTGATTGGCAACCACCAAGAATGAGTTGCAGAGCAGATGACGGCCGCATCCTACCTGACCCCTGGTCCCTCTGGCTGATGCGTGGCGCTGGGCATGCTGACGATCAAAGAGTGGGCGAATGAGTTTCCTCGTGTTCTGTGTCTGCAGGAGCTTGCAGACTGAGGCGCCGGGCTCAAAGCCGCTGTCACAAAGGCGACGGGCACCCGCAGTGGGAGCCGGCAGCGGCAGGTTGGCGGGCGGAGCATTGCACTGGCTACCGCAAGCCAGAGGCAGCGGTGTGATGCAGCGCGTAGCAGCGCCGATTCTGAGCGTGGGGGCGCGGTTGGACCGTTGATGACTACCTACCTCGCTTACATTGGATACTTGCGACGCAATCACCGCTTTCGCTTGGTGACTGACGAATTTTGTACCAATCTCGTTGAAGCCTGTCTGTGACGTCGTGAAGTGCAATTGTGAAGTGCTGAACTTGTGATGACGTCGCTGTGGCAACGCCGTCGCCGCGCATGCCGCAGAAGCGTCTGCATTTGAGTCTAGGTAGTGAAGTCGCGGCTTGGCGCCAATGCTGTAATATGAAATTGCTGACAGCGATTCTTTGAGGCGTGACTTCGAAGGGTCTGTACGACAAAACGCAGTGCTGACGTGTTGCACCTCAGAACATCATTGATGCAGCCGCATCGTTTGCAAGATCGTTGCGATTCTTGTTGTTGTCATGAAGCACTTGATAGCTGCCGGCAAGCCGCAGTCGCTGACCTTGAGATCCATTTCAGCTTCCCACTGAACTCTCTGTCACAGCCAGAGGCCTTTTTTCAGGATGATCCAAGGCAAAGACAGCAACGTGTCTCCGATCCGCCTCAGTGCTGCTGAAACGTTGATAATCAGTGGAGACACTCTCAGACCGCGGCTCTTCGGACAACAGAACCAGCGTGTGAATCAGATCACAACATTCGAGACAAACCATGATTGTTTCGATGCGCTCTATGCTGCTGACGTGCGTGTTCTTATCGCTGAGCAATGCATCAGCTTCCGCCGGGGCAGGTGTGTGCCGTTTGCCTCTCATACCATGAATTGCAAGATCCAGCGCGCAAGTTCGTGTGCAGAGGAATGCTGCTGCTGCAGCCATATTAGAGCACTGCTCAAGCGAGACAGGCATCCTCGATCTCTTCCATCTCGCTGCACGTGTCGACACCGCCACAGCCACTGGACAGAGGCCGGGGCATTGATCGATCAAGTGCCATGCCGCTGCGACACCCATCGCGAGGTGCCTGGTTGATCAGAATGCTTTTGAATACGCATCACTGCATGATGTCTCGCAGACGCCGGAAGCGCCACCAAGGGCAGCAAGTCCGCCGCAGCCGCGCCTGCCGCTGCTGTGCCGCGCTCAGGCACAGCAGCGCAGTTCGCCACTTCGGTCGAGCAGTCGGACTTGGGCGGCTCAGCCGCTGCAAGCGCCGACCTGGGCTACTTCACTGGCAACGGCCGAGTATATCAGCTGCTGGAATGGGTCCGCGCTCACGGCGGCGTGGTGAGTTTCGTTTCCTTGTGTGTGCATGACCTTGACCTTTGTGCCTCGCTCTGCAGCTGTGTGGTTGGGGCATATTGATGTACAGCAGAGGGGGGAGGCACAGCAACTGTCCCAGGAACTCCAGCCCACAAGAAGTAGCAGTGATTATACAGGTTCTGACACTTCCTGTTTGGCCTCAACACGAACTCATTTTGCTGTCTGCTGCCAGGCTCACCTGAAAGTGGGCGAGGTCTGCCCCGGCTGCATGCGCGGGACGCTTGCGACCAAAGACTTCGAGGTGCGCCGAAACTTTCCTGGCAAGCGCGCCTTCAAGCAGATCCTGCACCACAGTCATGGGGGAACACCCACAGAAGCCTGCAGCAGCTCGCATCATGTCAGCACATTTTGATATCCGTCTCTCCGGCAGCGTGGCGGGCACTGAGTCTTGAGCCTCCAGCCGTTGCAAAGAAGCAGCGAATCGCTCAGCGACTGTCGCAAATGCCCTGCGAATGCCAATCGGAAGAGCGGCTGCGGTCAGCTCCGACTGTTTTTGTTCTGCCGCATGCAGCGAGGGGACCTGGTCGCGTCAGTGCCGCCGGAGCTGGTCGTCGACATCGGGCCACGCAGCCTTGACCTAGCGGTGCGCTCTGGGTATGACGTTGGCAACCTGTTCCTCGGTTGCCCAAGCGAGAAGCTCTGTTCGTGTGCGCTCCGGCAGGCGGTGAGCACGCGGCAGCTGGCATGTGCCGTCGCAAGTACCCATGCACACCTGGTGTAGCTGGTTCACCTGTGCTGCTGCTGTTCTATATGGAGCGGGGGCGCTGGCGGTTGCATTCGTGCTGCAGCTTGTTACACAGCTTCTAGGTAGCTGTGCATGGTAGGCCACCAGCACTGGAGTTCACAGAGTCGTCTGAGGACGTGCATTGGCGACGCGCGCACTGGCACCACATCACCTTCTCGCGGCCTTCGATGCTTCATCAAGTTTCCGTCCATGCTGATCAGGACGCGGCGGCAAACTGGATCAAGCTGATGCACACGGACCGGGACTATAATGCCAGCTTCAAGCCGTTCCTCGACACGCTGCCGCACATCGGAGAGGTGCTGTCGCCCGAGATGTGGACCCCAGAGATGATTGCTGAGTCGCAGTCCGACGACCTGGTACGACTCTTCAGAGACGCTTTCCTGCAACTCCGTAGTGCCCCTGAAGCCTCAGTCAGCCTCACTGTTTGACAATCTGCTATGGCCGGCAGCAGTCTGCGTCACTGATGCAAGTGATGCGACATTCATGTCACGTCACATTCGTGTGACGTTCAGCGCTCAGCATGCAGTCACCATATGTGCTCCCTTCCCAGATAGTTCTGTTCCCACTTGCTCTGCCGACTGCGTACCCCGCTGGGTGCTCCAATCGCGCAGGCAATCATCGTGTCGTCGCGTGTTGAGGAGGCGGAGGCGGCGTGGCGGGAGGCCGGCTTTGACGACGGGCGGCCCGACGAGGACGGCACATCCATCAAGGTGTCGCTGGCCGCCTTCAAGCACGCCGTCGCCTGCGTGAGAGTCTCCACTCACTGTCTCCAGGGACAGGACCGCCGAATGGCACGTCACTCAGGATCCAGGATCTGTCATCAGGGTCTGTTTCGGGAAGCACGGTGCAGCACTCCTGCAGGGGCGCAGCAAACCACACGGCAGCATGCTCCATCTGTCTCCCGTTGCCCTGCCGTTCCATGCACGTCGACTGTGCACGATGCGGCAGAAGCATGGGTGTCCTGTCGTGCAGTGGCGATCGCAAAGACTGCCGTTTCTTGGCAAGCCGGACACCTCACTGCAGTCGGTGCTTCCCACCGCAGATCGCGACACGCATGTACGGGTACCCCTCGCCGCTGCACGACGGCGAGCAGCACATGCAGCTGCTGCCGGTCTTCGACATGGCCAACTGCGCAGACGCAGGTGCGCGCTCCTGCCCTGACCTCGAAGCCATATTCTAGAGGAGCAAACAACACGGGGCATAGAGCAGCATCCGCATGGCCATTGGCACGCTGCATGTCGCAGGGGAGGCTAGGACTGGGCCGTCGGTTCGTCAGTGCCTTGCCCTGCTTGTCCAGGGTCAGGGTCTAGGCTCCGTCGGTTCGTCAGTGCCTTGCCCTGCTTGTCCAGGTTCAGGGTCTAGGCTTAGTGCCCTGCTTGTCCAGGTTCAGGGTTTAGGCTTAGTGCCCTGCTTGTCCAGGTGCAGGGTTTAGGCTTAGTGCCCTGCTTGTCCAGGTTCAGGGTTTAGGCTCAGTGCCCTGCCCGCTGGAGGGGCTCTTGACAGAGGCTGTGCAAAAATGTCAGCAGCAGTTGCAACGGGCCGCGACAGGAGTACAGTCACGTCCGGCATGCAATCCACCTTCACTGCGGCGCCGGCGATGCGCAGAGTCACAGCAGCTGTCAACGCTGCATGCACCGCGCTGCAGGACTGGCGGGCCCGGACGACGCCGGCAGCAACGCGGAGGTGCAGTACCCGGACGGCGATGGAACCTTCACCATGCTGGCCAAGCGGCGCATCCGCAAGGGTGAAGAGGTGAGCATCCGCTGTGAAACGGCACCATCGGCTGGCATGGGGCGCTGTCATCACCCCCGTTTCAAACCCTCGTCTGAGAATTATGCTTTAGCGCCGACGCGGGTTGGCGTCACCCTCTCGTGGCTCGCCTCGCTCCGGCCGCCGGCTGCTAGGCAGCGGCGCCCCCAGTGCTCCATCCCAACCCTTTCAGCAAGTGCAACTGCCACTGCCGCCTCCTGACGGTCCATGGCCCCCTTTAATGCAACAGGTGACCAACAACTATGGACACAACTACCTGCACCGCCCGGACATGAGCCTGCTGGTGTACGGCTTCGTGCCCGTCCGCGAGCCCCCCGTCATGAGCACCGTTGACTTGCCGGCAGGCTTCGGCAGCGTGACGCACCCCCAGACAGGGTACCCTCCCACGCCGGTGCTCGAGCCCGACTACGGTGCGCGCCCTGCCGGGGGAATTCCGGAAGGCTTGTCGTGTTGTTTCCCGTTTCAAACATGCCCATTGGGCATCGCTGCGGGAGACGCGAGGGTGCAACGGCGGCAGGTAGGCAGCGGGGGCGCCTGCAGAGTTTCATGTGCTCGTGTGAATCTGCTGGCATGAGCTCGTGCTGGCTGCGGCGGCGACTGCCTTCAGATGACGCAGAATGCAGCCTGATGAAGCAAGATCAAGTGAGAATACGGATCTGCATTACAAGGTCAAGAGACCTGGGCAAAGACAGGTAGGCGACACCGCAGCCGCTCCAAGGGGCAGTAGCTGGAATGCTATTTGAAATTTGAATACTAACCATTGGGCAGCGACCGGCAGCTGCACGAGCCACAGAGGTGGGACGCATCCCAAAGCAACCTGGCCCCAAGGCAGCACAATAGGACCCTTACGTGCAGGCAACGCAACAGGCGTCTTCTCGACGGAGGCGGAGCTGCAGCGACTGGCGGGCATCTACGCTGGGCTGCCGACGACGCTGGAGCAGGACCTGGCTCTGATGGGACAAGGTGAGGGCTCTGGAAGTCTGGCTTCAAGCATGAAGCCTCGACGGCCGACCAGACTTGCCGGCTGCGTGAACTGGACCCCTAGCGAACATTGCGCGCTTGTGCTCTCCTGCTGCAGCGGCATGCAGATCAATGATGAGTCCTGCAGATGCAACACAAGCACCTACCTGTTGCGCTCAGGGATTTCCACTACGCAACGAAACACAATGACTCTTCCTGCTGCAGAGGCGGACCCGCACATGAGGATGCTGCTGCAGTGGCGCATCGCCCGCAAGCGCGCGCTGCTGGCCGCCATTTCGCAGCTGTCGGCATCGCTAGCGTTGCGCCACAAGGTGCAGTCCCTTTCTCAGTGAAGTAGGCCGTGCTATTGGATGCATACCGTGCCGCAAGGTACGCTGTACATGTTTGCCTCCACGAGTGTCACGTCGGCAGCACCAACGCAATGTGGGGAGATTTGCACGACTGTGTCAGCGGCGCTGCTCTCCGAAAGTGCTCTGCCCGGTGTCTCTGTCCGCTACGGACCTGAGATGCTGGAAGCAGGGGGAGCGCAGGAGGGCAACATGTCCTTCCACTGGAATTGAGCAATATTGCAGCTTCCGTGACTTCAGGGAAGCAGGGTTCAGGGCGCTGTCAGCCTGTTCTGTAAAAGAATGGACAGATACTGACGACACGTGCCTCTCTGTTGCGGCAGGTGTGGCCCAGGAACCAAAACTACGAGCCGCCGGCGCCTGGCGGAGTGCATGTCCGCCAGGTGGTCGCTAACGGCGCGGCAGCGGCGGCGACACAGTCCGAACCCCTGGAGGGCGTGTCCGCCGAGCCGGCACAGGCGGCAGCGACGGCGGAGGCAGCGGAGCAGCAGCCGGATCCCCCAGCAGACTCTGCGGACAGAGCGAGCGCGGCGGATGGTGGTATCGGGCCGAGCGGCGGTGACGGGCATGAGGAGCTGTAGGCATCGGAGAGCCCGGGGGCGGCTGAGTTCTGATCCAATCGCGCATGGCGCAGCTTCTGAAGCTACCCCTGGCTGCAGCTGCCGATGTGGGTTTCTCCGTGGGTTTTCTCCTGACTTTTATGCATCAGGATTCTGGATTGTTGAGGCGGTGGCGCCGCAGCGGTCGGAATCTGTTGCCTGCCGGCTGTGGGAGTACCTGCCTCATAAGAGAGAACACGGTGGCGAAGTTCGCATCGAAGTAAGGGAGATGTAGGTAACATCACAACCATTTGCGCCTCAGCCGTGTTCACGGGTGATATTTGTTGAAACCGTACTCTACCAAAACCAAAACCACTACCGGTCTGCTGGTGAATATCGAGGCCATGACAAGCCTGCTATGAACTCCAAACCAGGCAGTTGCAAAGTGGGTGCCAAACTGTGTGCGGTCGAAGCATCTATAGAACGAAGGACAGACTGAGTTGCGGAATACGAACGAAGTAATACCAGACCGAGTCGAGAAATGCACTGGCACTGCCGTTGCAAGAAGTGAATGCCCCGGCGCGGGGATTGAAGCTACTGCAGCACCGCCCCTGAAACCACCCTTCGCCCGCCGCGCAGGCGCGGCAGCAGAACCCTCTCGCCCTTGTTTCCAACGCCCCGCACAGCTGACATGGTACCGGGCAGCTGCAGAACCAGCCCGGGGATCTTGCGCCAGAATCTGATACTCTCGTCAGTGTTACACCTTTGAAGCGGCGCGTGCCGCATGCTGCTGCCGCCAGCGACGGCAAAGCCCTTCCCCCAACATGGTGCGTGGTGGTCGCGAGCGGCTGCGGCAGTGATCTCCAGCGTGCCCCTTTCTGCAGACGACGCTGCCTTCCCGCAGCTGCGGCCGCGCTGCAAAGCCGTCAGCGCCGGGCATCGGCAGCGGCCGCCACCCGCATCAGCCCAGCTGCACAGCGATAGCGGCGGCGCCGGCGGAGGCTGCCGCGCCGGCCTGGCGGGATCAGCATGGCATCGGCGCGGCGACTCATGTGCCCTTCATCGCCTTGCGGACCAGCTCCCTGATGTCAGTGTCACTCTGCTGCCGCTCCCTGCCACTTCGGCGCGAGAACAGGCTGCCGAGGCTGGGGCTGCGCAGGCTTTCGAAGGCCGACGGCGTCTCCGGCGGCGCCTGCAGATTTGGGAATCATCAAGTGAATACGGGAAAGGGTTCATTGCGCACAGCGCTCGTCCAGGGTTGGACCTCGAGCAGACGACTGAGCTCCAATGCGCTGCCTGGAAAATGAGCGCGTACGCCTGAGCGCAGGATGCCAATGTGCTCGAGAAGATTTGGCACATTTTCCGCCGGTAATCACACCTGGCCAAATGCGGCGCTAGGCGCGGAGGCGGCCAGCGGCGTGGACGCCCCCAAGCCCGACAGCAGGTCGAACGACGGCGCCTTGAGGTCGCGCGGCGAGCCTGCAGCATTAGCGACGCCCCTTAGGAGTCAGACAGCACTTGTCATCCGTGTTAGGTCGTCTCCTTCCAGCAGGGAACCAGCAGGCTGCCACTGCAGTTTCAGGGTTTTACGCATAGCTGAAGGCTGGCTGGGAAGGCGGCTCCACACGTGCTCCAGACTGCTGACGCTGGACACTGGGAATTTGAGGCGGAACGTTTATGCACCCCCAGCTGTGCGAATGCCTGCGGTGGAGCCGCACCTTGCAGCGACTCGCTGGGCACCGGCGGCAGCGCCCCTCCGTCCGTCACCCAGGGGCTTGACAGCATGTCTGCCAGGCTGATGCGCTTCGCCTTCGACGCCACGAAGATGCGCGCCAGCAGATCCTTGGCCTCTGGGCTGGCGCCGGACGGGAATGTGTATTGCAACTGTGCAGGTACACGATCAAAGAGATGTCAGCTGCGCCCACAGGTCGTCTGTGCGGATGCACAGACACAGCAGATGCAGATGCAGGAAGTGGAGGCGCAGTGCCTGCTTTCGCGTCTGCTGGAACTCGTGTTCCATTGACCATCCTAAGCAGGAAGCTTTCTGGGAGGCGGCCGTGCTGCATCACTACACGGGTGAGTGCAAAGCGCCAGGATGCAGCACGCCACGAGGAGAGAGCCGGAACCCCGGCCGCAGAGTCCGCACCCGCACGAGGCGTTTGATGATGGAGCGCGTGCTGCGCGGCCCGGCGCTGTCCTCGAAGGGGAAGCCGCCGAAAAGCATGACGTACATGATGATGCCGCACGCCCAGATGTCTGCGCGGCAGAGAGGCGGACATCAGGAAAGGGTGCCATGCAGAATCTTGCAGCACGACGATGGATGTGCACCAGCAGCGCACATCCCAGTCGAGAGCATTCCCCCTCCTGCCAGGCTCAAAGTCAGTGGACAGGCCGCCCGCAGACTGTGTGTTGCTTCTGCGGTCCACAACCGCTCACCCAGGACCTCGCCGTCGTAGTTGGCGTTCACGATGGAGTGCCCCAGCAGCACCTCCGGCGGCGTGTACGCGGGCGACGCCGCCGGATTGCGCAGATCCGCCATCTCCCCGCTGGCCGTCAGCTTTGCGGCGGAGTAGCCAAAGTCCGTCAGCACCAGGTCGTCACAGGCGTCCAGCCGCAGCGAGTCCAACCGCAGGTCGCGGTGGTACACACCCTGCAGCAGTGTGCGGCAGGCTTGTTGGGAACGAAATTGGAGAGGGGACACGAGTGGTCAGCGCGGCAGCATGGTGGGGCCCAGAAAGAGTTGCGGGTGCGTCCGCGAGGTATCTGCAGCCGCGGAGGCCAGTATCCCCCCGATGGAGAGCGGTGGCAGCATGGCAGACGTGCAACGTGCCGGAGAGTGGCTGCCTGAAGTTGAGCAGGATCAGAACGTCGTTGGGGCCATTATGCGTGCATCGACCTGCTGCAGATGCAGAGCCACACCGGCTGAAGGCAGGCATGTTGCCGACTTCGACACCGCCGCCAACAGGTCTTGCGGGGCGCCTTGCTTGAAGCGAATCCAAACTGTCCGCAAGTCAGACTCCTCTCACCTGAGCATGGCAGTGTGCGATGCCGGCCAGCAGCTGGCGAAAGTAGCGGCGGGCGTCCGCCTCCAGCAGCCGCCCCTTGTGCACGATGTGCCGGAAAAGCGGCCCGCCCGGCGCGTGCTCTGTCACCACCGCCAGGTGCTTGTCCGTGAGGAATACCTGCACAACAAAGACGCACAGAGGGCTGGGAGATGGAGTCAGGCTGGCTATCGCAAAGATGCATGCTTACAGCGCATCATTGCGCCCACCGTCCGATGCTGCGATCAACCCTAAGCAGTGTCGCAGGGCAGCGGCGGCGGCAACCTGAATGCAGTCATCGCACGAGCATCGATTTCTCAGCTAACAGCTCGCTGCAACAGAAAACATTTGCACATCGTTGAAGGCCTGACTGCGCGATGCGGCGGGCGCCACAAGACTGGCGCGGTAAGTCGTACGCACCTCCTTCAGGCGGGCGATGTGCGGGCTCTGCAGCTTTCGGTGGTTCATGATTTCGCCTTCGGTGGCTCCATCCACGGCGCCCGCCCGCCGGTCGAGAAACTTGACGCTCACCAGCGCCTCTGTTTTCCTGCGCAAACGCCAAGGCAAAACCAAGTCAGCAGACGTCCCGAGTCAAAGCGACACTGGCCTAACGGCCGGTACCTGGCTGGCACTTGGCCAAACGGCTGGAAACAAGGCCAGGTACAGCACGCAGCAGCCACACCAGCGCCATGCTGGTGTGCTCTGTGCATTGCAATTGAACGCACGGTGCTGCGCGCAGTTGCGCGAGCTCACTGCCGTACACGCTTCGCTTAAAGTGAGATAGAGGGTCAGGGCCAGAGCCAGGGCTGGCACCCACGAACATCAGAGAGCAAGTGTTGCAAAGCTGAACAAGCCCACCTGTTCAGCATGAGCTTCGTGACGGTGCCGGCGCCGCGGCTGCTGCAGATGTCGCCCACGAAGGCGAACCGCTTCAGTCGGTGCCAGTCCTCCAGCTCGGCTGACGGGCTGCGCGGCTCCTCCCTGCTGCTGTGTTGTTTGATGCGCTGCCTCCTCGCCTGCTGCCTGGCCGCGTCCACACCGGCGTGCCGATCGACGCGGATGCTGGCTGACCTCAGCGATGCCTCCTGGCCGCCGACGGGCGCAGCGGGGCTGCGCCGGGGGAAGGGGTCTGACATGGCGACGTCCGCCATGTGCGTGTCACTGATGCTGTCTGAGGCTGGGTCGCTGCTCTTGTGGCTGCGGCTGAGCCCCGAGCTGCCGCTGTGCTGGTGCGCACTGTCCTCGCGCCGGGCAACAGGTGCCCGATCTTGCACCGGCGGCGCGCTGCCAAAGCACCTGAAGAGCGTCTGCTGCCATGGCATGTTGCTGGCCACCGCCATCAGCTGGGCATCGGCTGGCCCCCGGACGAGAAGCCACTCCCCGCTTACAGGAGGCTTGATCGGCCACAAACGCCGTCACGAGGCCCAGGCGGCCAGACCTGGACAGCACGATGGGAGCAATGTCGACAATTTACGGAGCTCTAACCCGCGATTGCTGCCGCAAGGTTCTCTCGGGCTAGCTCGCCCAGCCGCACAGCAGCCACGTGCCCTCTCTAGCTTGAATCACACCAAGTCCCGGTGCAGCAAAGATGCCAGCCGTTGATGCGTTCAAATGAAAGCTGGGTGAGACAGCACGCACGCGCACGACACGGCGGAGTTTGACGTGCGAGCCTCGCACCCAGTCCTCGCAGTTCCGGAGCTGCCGTTAGAGATTACGAGCTGCGCGCGAAATCTCTTCGACGTACCTGCTGGAACGCGTAAGGCTCCTTCCCGGATGTGCGGCGGTAAGTGGCCCAGTAGAGACCGGCGATCTGACCGCTGCGATCGCAACCACCCGGCGTGGCAGACTCGCAACGGTGAGTCTCCTGAGATCGCGAATGTCCTCCCGACCTACAAAACCAAGTGACCCTTGAAGAACGCGGTGAGTCTAGAATGTACTCTAAATTCCTCCAAGACGCAAAGTTGCTGTTGGTCAGTTGTAATTGCAGGATAGAGGCCGGGTGCCGAGCAAGTGCCAGGGCCCATGCCGGTCAACCCCATCGAAATTTTGAAATTAGGGGGAACGAATGTGGGGCTCCCTTGGAATTTGGTAACCTGATGACCAGTCCATTGCACAGAATCCGATCCGGCTACGTGGCATCCGAATCATCAGTCGAATACGAGGGCCAAAACGATGCCACACCTCGCCTGACTGGCCTGGACTGGCGTGCGATCCCGCCCGGCTGCGGACAACAAGAGCAAGACAGCGACCGATAAGCCATGTTGACCTGTCATTGACCTGGCCCGGTTCTGGTCTGCACGTGCCGGATACCAAGCGCTGACACACCCGAGCCGCCGCCGCGCAAGCGGGCGCTGTCCATACGGGGCGGCAGCGAGACTGAATGGGTGCAACAGTGCATGTAGGTATTCACGGCCGTGGCCTCTGAACGCCAGCATTCAGCTAGAACCTCGATTTTATGACGTTTGTAATGAGTCATCTCGCACAGAACTCTAGGGCCACAGGAACCGGTAAACAGAGCAGGTCGCCCCGAGCACGCAACCTGCACTGCAGTCAGCAACCTAAGCCTGATTGCACCGCTCGGGGCGATCTGCAGCAGGCCGCCTGCCAAGGTGAAGCAGCAGATTGCGAAGATGAGAACAATCAGTTTTCACGGCTCGTGTTGCCCATCAGGATCGATTGCATGTGAGAGCCTCCTATTGCATCCTGATGGTGCCTATGCCATCAGATCCAGCCCGGCATGCCGGGACTTCCCGCCAAAGTGGCCAATTCTCATGAGGCACTACCGTCCGTTTGCGGCACCCGCGCAGATGCGGCAAATCGGCGTTGGAAGGACCTGATCCAGCGCACGCACGCAGCAGCCGGGTCTGGGAAGCGTCAGCTGACGACTTTGCACGGAGATTGCCGAGTGAGTAGGAAGGCTGGCACACACATCCATCCGATCCGTACACCTTTTCCAAGCGTGCATTGGCTTGATGACCAGGGCGCGTCAGTCAGGTGGGCAGCACCAGAATACAATTCCAGTGACGGCGTCCTGCAGGCCGTGCGCGGGCCTGCACCCACCAGTATCTGTGTCTTGTCATAAATTTTACCCACCCATCTCCCCGGCGGCTGCAGCGCCAACAAGGGAACCTGTCGCTGAACCGACCGATGTGCTGCGGCCTCGCCCGCTGGAAGACCCCACCTTCTCAGAGATACGGACGTCGGCGGTCGGCGTCCGGTTGTGTCGTTTCCGCCGACCACGATGAAAAACCGTACTCACGCCGTTCCGGCGCACGCGCAGCGAATGAGACGCCACTCTACATCCTGAGGCCTGCCGCCACAATGCTCCCCCCGCAGCCGCAGCAGAAATGTCAGTATGCCAAGGCGCTTCTCTCCACTTCGAAACGTGGCAGCACTTTTGCCCTTCCAAAACCCTGCCAGGTTGCAGACAGTTGAGGGGCTAGTCATGGCGTGGACTGTACAGCCTCTGTGCTTGAAAGTCATCAAATTCCAAGTGTTGCCGTTAATGGATCTGCTTCTGACACAGCATTCAAGCGCGTGGCACACTGCCGATGGCCGCCAGCAGCTGCGGGCACAAAGAACCGAGAAGCTCGCCAAAGAACCGCAAGCATGCCATCCTGCTCTCACAAAGTGATTTGCATTCCACTGGTCGGGGAAAGAGACCTGCATTCACTGCCGCTACAGTTCTCGAGCTGACCGCCGCCACTTCACGAGTGCCGGCGCCGCTCTGTTGACAAGGCATATGCATACAACACCCGGCACTTCTGCGCCGAAGCGATTCGATGTGATCGGCGCGTTACACGAAGCTGCAGCAGGCGCCTCCCTGCAGCGCTTCGAGTTGGCCCGTGAGCACTGCCACACGCTGCCGTGCCGCTGCCAGCGCTGCGTCACCCTGCCGCAAGGGAAAATGTCCAGGGTGTGAGCGATGCTGTTTCTCCACCCGAGACATTCCCCCGTCAGGCTCAAGCCAGCCGATCACAGCAAGCTGGGGCGCACTGGCAATGCACAGACCGCCTTTCCGTGTGCCAAGCCTTCAAGCGGCGCTGCGACAGATCTGCAGCCTTGTCTCGTTCCTCCAATCACGGCACCTGCTGCCAGCTCTGCCGGACCTGTGAGCCAAGGCGGCCGGGCTGCGGCGGCGACGCCGCCTCCAGCCGTGCCCATAGGTCGGCGACCTCCGCCTCGCGGCCCGCCACTGCCGCCGCCGTACCCGCCAGCTCCGCCTGCGGCGGATCAGGGCAGAATGTTGACCAGCCAGTAGGGTTGCATCTGCGAGGACCATGGGCACATTCATGGGCCTGGCTGTTTCGAATGCTCCCCCCAGGCCGCTGCCGGGCGGTGTTTGCGGGCACCGGCATGAACCAAGTAGTAGATGTCTGGAGGGTTTGGAATTTTGGATGCGTTTCGCCTTCACCGTGTGGCCCTCTGCCGGATCTTGCGCCGCTTCATGTCCCCCTCCTTGGTCTGCCGCGCGCAGGCCGTCACCACATGCCGTCACCACATCCGTTGGCACAACATTGCGCTACTAGCAAGGGGCCAAGGAACAGGGATTAGGATCGTTAGCGGCAAGCGAGGGAGCATACGCCGCGCAGCTCTCCCTCCATCCAGCATTGTGCAGGCTGCGGGCATGCACGGCATACGACAAGGGTCGATGCCTGTCTTCAGGTGCAATCGTGCCAGTCTTGCGGCGCCGCAGCCAGGCTACACCGGGGGAGAAGGCAGCGTCGGTGCGGGCGCTAAATCTTGAAGGTTCATCGCGATTAGTGAAGTCAGACGCATTAACGGTGGCTTGTGAACCGGGTCGATCAATCTCATCTGGTACTGACCGCCCATGTGGCACACTAGCGCACCCCCACAGTATTCCGAGGTGCAGGCCCTGGCAAGCGTTTGGCAGCAATTGGGCGACTGAAGAACAATGTTACAGGCTGGTGTCTCTCCAAAGGCACGTCCTTCCGCTGCAAGTTACGACCGGTCCCGTACCAGGAGCAGCGTGCCCATGTAACAGTACAAGTCAATCCGGTACATGTGTACCACTGTTGTACTGCGCAGGCAGCGCCTCCTAATGTCAGACAGACACTATGCCAGCTTCCGGGCGCTGCTATGGCTGTCAGGCTGAGCGACTCTGCCAGGCTGGATCAGTGGACGCTGCACTGTCTGCTATGCTGCCGCGGACGGGGATGCACAGGCATGGTGGAATGATGCCGCACCTGCAGCGCTGTCCCGTGGTCTAGGGCCACCCACGTGATGAAAGCACGATAGGCGCAAGCAATGTGCCCTCTCTGTTCTCTGGCCTGGGGCCACTGTGCTTGCGCATCTGGCAGCATGCTCAATTCCACTGGATGATGGTCGGTGGTGTGGATCAGCCTGCACCTGTATTCCAAGCCGCCCTTGAAGTGGCCGAAGAGCGAAGCACGCGCAGTGCTGCAAGTCATTGACGAAAGCCATTTCATTGTGTCAGCCTGCACACCTGCAGTCGGGCCATGAGCGCCGCCGCGCCACCAAGCGCTGCCTGAGCCGCTGACGCCCGCGCGGCAGCGGACTGCGCCGCTGCCGAGGCGCCCATCGCCAGCGCCGTGGCCGCCGCTGCGGCTGTCTCAGGCCCTGCCGCCGCCGTCGCCAGCTGCAGCGCGCGCGCCGACGCCTGCGCAACTCGAGGCAAGATCTGTTGCTGCAGGCATGTGTGGAAAGGACCAGAGAGAGTACTGCCATCTGATGCAAAGTGTCCTGCGCACAGGGGGTGCAGGAGATCGGTGCCGTGTGTTGACAATTTGACCTTACCACTGCTGAGCAGTCGGTGGAACAAGCACGGCCTGCCAAACGCATGCCCACGAGCAATTTCGTGATGCAGCACCTGGAGTAGCGTTGCAACAGACACATCGCCTTGCGCGTAGCATGTGTGCAGTGGATCCTAGTAGTAGCACCAGATGATACCAGAACGCTCACCTCAGCGCCATCGATAAAGCCCCGCAGGCGGTCCGCCTCTGCCGGGTTCAACTGCGCTGCCATGCCCGGCGCCGCCGGCAGCAGCGGCGGCCGCCGCGAAGTTGGCGCCAGCCCAGCGCCACCGCTTGCAGGTGCGCTGCTGTCTTTCCCTGAAGCTACGGGCCGCGGCGGCGCCGAGTCGTTGCTTTGACCGCCGCGAGAAAGCGGCATCCCCAGAAACCCATCCAGCAGTCGCCGCGCGGGGCTGCGCCGCGCAGTGGCCTGCGGAGCGCCCCCGCTGGCCTGATGCTGGTGTCGCGGCGGCGGCGACGGCGCCGGTCCGGATGGCCAGGCGCCAGACGGACGCTGCTGCGGGGTGCTGGACGACGATGCCGACTCCACGCCGTCCACCTGCGGCTGCTGCGCGCTGGCGCGGTCCGCCGCAGGCGCCTGGCCAAAGGCCAGGTCTGCAGCCTGCAAGGACCATGACGGGCAATGAGGGCTTGCTCGCATGCCTCAACTGCACAGTCCCTTCATGTGCTGCCCCTTCCCAAAAGCAGAAACACAGAAACAGACCTTGCGTCGCAGAAGCCAGGCCTGACGAAGCAGAGCAACCGATTTCCTGGACGTAAGGCCTCCGCTCAGCATGACAACGTACTGATGATCAGTCAGAAGAACCTTGGTATCAGAAGCGACGCGGTGCGCGCCGGCTAACTGGGGAAGCAGGAAGCAGCAGATAACAACCCGGAAACAACCCAGAGGCACGCCAAGTCCAGAGGAGACAGCAGCACCTGGGCGGCGAGGTTGGTGAGCGCCGCGAGCTCAGCGCGCAGGTCCGCCTCCAGGTCCTCCCGCAGCGCCAGCTCGCAGCCTGCGCCGCAGGCAGGCAAATGACGTCATCAGCGTACTTTCTGCAGGCGATGTTTGCAGCAGAGCCAGGGTGAACCTGTAGGACTTGCACACGGAACCATGCAGCTTTCCACAGACGAGCCCGAAGGAGAGAGCTCTGGGAACACTTCTGCTGGCATCCAAGCGACGAGTTCAGATTTACAAGCATCATCCACTCAGCCAGCAAACACCGCCTATAGTTGGTAGAGCTTGTGCGCTACCGCCCGACGGCAAGGCCTCGTCAGCTTGTGCACTCTGCAGCAGCAGGGCAGCTCCAGAGCATTTTGCACAGGCTGGCTCGATCCGAGCTGTGCGCAGGGCTGCGTGGGGGTTGCGCACCCCTTCGTCTCAGCGCGCCTGCTCAGCTGAAATATCCCTTTCATGGGCGAACGCACTTGCCTGCCAGCAGGATGGGTGAAGGCGGCGCACCGCCGCGGCCGCTACCTATGCCGTGGGCCCCACCATGCAGCACCGCGGCGATGTCCGCCGCGGCAGCAGATCTCGCCCGCAGCGCCGCCGCTATGTACCCCAACGGCGTGTGAGCCCTCTGTGTTTGTTGCTGCTGAGGTTGCCGCTGCAGGACCGCTGCTGGCGCTGGCGAGTCGACCGCTGCCGCTGAAGGTTGCGAGCCGCCTACTGATACTGTGTTTGGGGCCCCAGCTTCTGCCGCCTCAGCTGGCGCTGCTGCGGCGCTGCTGACGGCGTCAGAGGCACGCTCATGGAGCGGAGCCGCTGCTGCGCCTATGGGCGCGCCAGAAGCTGAACCCGCCGGCGCGCCCGCCCCGCTGGTTGCGCTGCCGCTGGATGCGGCGGAGCTGCCAGACGGGAACGCCGGCAGCGGCGCAGGCACCAGCGCCGGCGTCACCGGGCCAGTATGCTCCAGGCTGGACGCAGCATTGCCGCTCCCGAAGGCGACCACGGGCGTCGCCGCCAGCAGCTCGGCGGCATCTGTCATGATGCTGCCGCCAAGTCGCCGCGGCGCGGGCAAAGGGCTCGCGCCCTGCGGCCACGCCATGCGCGACTGCGCCGACTGCAGCGCCGCCCGCAGCTCCAGTACCCTTGTCTGCATTGTAAGAGGGTGAAATTGGAGCACCTGTTGACATCTGCATGGGAACGCACTCCAGCACGTCCCCGCAGCACGGCTTCTGCTGTGGCATGCGGCTCCTGCCAGCGAATCTACCCTGTTGGCCATGCAGCGCTGTGCTAGCACAGCGCAGGGAGCTCATGCAATGCATCTGCCCATCAGTGTAACGCGGCCGACTTTCAGTGCAAAGCCCTACACCGTGCAGCAGAACACTCACCATCGCGTCGCTCAGCAGCGTCTCATCGACGGCGCCATCGGCTGCATGCGCCGCCTGGCCGCCCTCAACTCGCTTTTCCGCATCCGCTGCGTTGTCGCTGCCTGCTGGCAGCAGTGGCAGCAGCTGCAGCGCCGTGGTGTCATCATTGCCGGCTGCTTGATCCTCCTCGTGCAGCTCGGTAGGCACTGCGAGGGCAGCTGTCCCAGTGTCGGCCGCCGCGAGCGCCACCGGCCGCTGGCCCATGGCCATGGCCGGCCCCAGGAGGTTCCAGGCCGCCAGCACCGCCAGCGCCTGTATATTGATAGTCACTTCGACCGGTCTATCGAAACTGCCTCCACACATCATGCATGAGGCTCTGTCGGAAGCGAAACGACTCAAAAACCATGTGCTTTGGCTGTTGCAAATGTGCGGCATGGGGCCAGCGTGCATCCCCGCACAACAACACAGATGACGCGGACGAGCTTGCCAGAACAACGCATCTCCCACCATCTACAGAGCAGGAAACTTTGCGTACTGCTGTCTGAAGCAGCGCCGCCCATGCCGCCGCGCCGAGGCCGCGCCACCGCCCGTCGCGGATGCCGCTCGCCAGCGCAGCGAGGCTGCACGGCGGCTGCATGGCTGTGCCCGCTGCCGCCTCCACTGCCGTCTGCTGTGCCAAGTCGCAGTCGCAGGGCTCGCTTGTCGATGCGGCATGTGATGGCTGCCGATGGTTTCGCCCTGCAGGGCAGGCCTGCCGCAGGCTGTTGTGCGCCTGTTGCATGACACCCCGCTCCTGCGTCCAGGCTGCGTGCTGCGCGCCATGGTCGGCCTCGGACTTTCGCAGCTGCTGCACGGCTGCCGCCGCGTCGCGCCGAGCCGTTTCCGCCGCCGCCTGCGCTGCGTCGCGCTCTGCCGCGGCCGAGACCAAGCGGCGCCGCAGGGCCGCGGCCTCAGCTGCGCACGCGCTGCTCGCTGTGGCGACGGCCGCACCGGTTACACTGGCATGGCTCATCAGGCCCGGGCGTGGCGGGGCGCCGATTGATGCCATGTCGGCGCCCACTGCTCGCGCCGTCATCGTGGTGTCGCCGGCAGGCAACACGGATCCGCTGCTCGGCATGCTGGTGTCGCCGCGGCACCGCAGCGCGGCGCTGGCCCAGCCACCGGCTGAGGCCGCCGCCAGGCAGGCGGTCAGCACGAGCGCTGCCGTCAGCCACCGGCGCTGCCGCCTCTGCGCGGTGGCCCACGCTGCCAGCTCTGGCGTGCTGTGCAGACAGTCCAGCGCCCATGACGTGGTGTCATCCCGCCTGCGCAGGCGCCACACCACAGTACCAGAGAAATATGTAATGTCACTCCTTGCTGTGTCGATGAATGCCGATGAGAACCTGCAAGATGCAACACCGCACCTGGATTTGTACTGGCGCGACGAGTTGATGCCAGGCGCCCAATCAGGCGGCCGCGCTGCGGCTGCCATGCAGCAGATACGAGCTTCAAAGAGGTGAGCTCCATCTCTTCGGAGGCACCATCCGTCTTCGTAGTGATAGACACTCCTGATGCCGTGTGCCGCTGACGCCGCCAAGCGCGGCGGCGGTGCACACCAATCGCAACAAACAAGAATTGCGCTGCTGATGCAGACAAGTCAAAAAGGGGGTTTAGCAACCCTTGCACGCAACGAAATCTGGCAGAGCATGCTGCAAAATCTTCGAAATTCTGTCAGCGTCGAAATTTTGTGTTCGCGTTTAAGCAGTAACACTCGCTTCACAGCGACACGATGGGAGTAGCAACACAAATACAGTGTAGGAGTCGCCATACGACCGAGCCGGCAAAGGTCACGACATATGACAGTGGCTCGAAGGCAAGGGAAATGTGCAGTTCTTTCATTCCGGGCTTCATTACTCCCATGAACCAGCTACAGACCGGCTTCCGTCCAGAGGGTTGAGTCACATGAATCGGTGTGTCCGAGCTGCATTGCAGAGACGCAAGCGTATTTGCATAGTTTGATTGACACTCAGAAGGAGAACGCAAAACAGCGTGCTCATACAGGCCGAAAGTGCACGCGCAGTCGACGCGGATCGCACAGAGATCACACGCTCGACTTCGACGGACAGTTGCGAGACGCCAGGTGACCTCCGCAGCAGCAGCGGGATCTTCAGATTTTACCGTCATACACCTAAACGGGGCCGGCAAGCGGCTGAGTACGCCTCGCACAGGCCTCTGTTGCTGTGCTACGACCTTGACAAAGCGTTCTTTGCGGCCTTTTTTGCCTGATTGAGCGCCAGCATCAGCCCAGAAACCCGACTGTGTCGAACCAGTAACATGCCCGTCAGAACAGCTGCGCCCAGCGAGAAGAATCATGACAGCGACTCGTTGCAACCCTGTCAGCACGTACCGCTGATTTCTCTGAGCTTTCTGTGACGTGCAGACGCCAAGCATGGCGGACCAGAAGGAGCTGACGATCAGCGACATCCACGGCTCCGTCACTCGCGACTCCCCCGACGTGTACATCACCTTCCGCGTTGGCGATCAAAACGCCGAAACGCCTGTGCGCCTCGCGCTGTGCAACACCTGGATGAATACGGCTGGTCTCTTCTGTGGTTCGATGGATGTGCTGAGGCTATCGTGCATGGCTTACTGCCACGGGCCATGGCCTGCTCCTGTCCTGCCATTCCTATCGGCCGCAGGTCCCCTGCCGCATGCGCCTTCATCGCCGCTTCCAACCAATGCTGCTGCCGGTGCGCTGCAGGTCATCAAGAACGCCTCGGAGCGCATCGCCTGGTCTGAGCCGGTGACGGTGCCTGCCAACCATGGCGGCCGTGGCAGCCGCGCCAAGCCCGCCGACCTGCTAGTGGTGCGCTGAAATTGCCACACCTCAGAATATGCTTGTGTTGCGCAAGTCACACTGAGGCAGCCTGGCCTATGTTGCGAACGCCTCGCCCTGCGGAACTCCTCTGTTCTGCATAATTCCTGTGGGTTCGCATCTGTGTTTTGCACTCCTGCCGCTGTTTGCTGTCCTACAGCGCATGTGTGTCTCTGCGCTGCAGAATGCATACGCACTGATTCGACGCATTGCACCCAACAGGTGCGGGCATACGACAAGAAGCCGTTGCTGCCGGACGCGCTGCTGGGGGAGGCGACGGTGGAGCTGTCCTCCCTGTCGCTGGGCGACAGCCACGTCGCCGGCTCCGGCGGCGGCGCCAATGTGCAGGTAGGCTCTGCAAATCTCTTCGCGCCGGCTGTGTAAAGCTCATCTACTCGCACAGCTTCGCAGCCTGCCCCTGCCTGCTGAAAACCCTAAACCCTGAAACCCTGGTCAAGGGCATCGCATAGCGTCCCAAGGGTTGCGGCTTGGATACAGTGCTGCTGTCCATATGACTAGTGCAACGCTGCAAGTACAGGTACTTTGTGCTCGAGGTGCACAAATTACCACCACAGCGATGTCCTCCGATGTGCAGGTGCAGCTGCTGGGGAAGCTGGACAAGTTTGGCGGCGCACTCACGTTCACCCTCACCAGCACCGAGGGCCAGCACGGTGTGTTCCCTGTGATTCGGGCTCTTTCATGTTGCATTTAGAAGCTTCGGCACCAGGCTTCGAGATTGTGCACAGCAGCTGTTTCTTGCCGCACAAACATGTGTGATGTTGAGGCATTCTGCGAAATACTCACTGTTGTATGGGCGATCGTGCCTCAGCTAGTGTGTGTGGTTTTGCCCTCAAAAACACTACCGACCCTTGCATTGCTGTCTTACCACAAGTTGCAGCTACCTGGTTACGGGGCTGACATCATCTTCTCATTTGTTGCTTCAGTGCCCGGCGGCACGACCTGGGGGCCGCAGGAGGTGCACGATGGGAAGGTGGGCCACTCATCATTGCTGCTGAAAGCACAGAGGCGCTGCCGCCGCGTGATTCTGATCATTGCCGACGCACATGTGTCTCATCAGACTCGAAGCGGCAGGCTGTCCTGCACTTAAAAACAGGTAGCCAGGTCCCAGCTCGACGTGAATGACGCGGTGTTGCTGCGTTGTCTGCTCCAGGGCGCATCTGCGGCCGGGGTGCCGCTGGCCGCCGGCACGCCGCGCACCTTCGGATCCAACGTGGGCGACCATGCGAGCACCGGCTTCACCGGCGGCGGCGCAACGGCCTTCCCGGCGCAGGAGAAAGGCAAGGATCTCCACGGCGAGCACCTTGCGGACTTCGAGAAGGTGACAGCTGAATCTGACTCTTGTCGTCTCCACCGCCCTTGCTCACGATGCTCAGATGGCTTTTGCGGCACCCCGGTCATGAGAAAAACCATGCTGAGTTGAAATCACCAGCGCCTGCATTCTTGTGTGTTAAACGCCTCTGCCCGCACTGATGCAGTTCTCGCCTCTTGACCTGAGCGCGCGCCCGTACCCTTGTGCCGACATGATCTGCCTGGTAGAGTTTACCTCTTAGATCTTACTTCCAGCACGTCGCAGCAGCTGCAGGCTCACCACATGCTTGACATGCCGCAGGGGCCAGCCGGCCATGCGGGCACCCACGGAACGACTGGCTTCGGCGGCGGCGGCGCGACAGCGTTCCCCGCGCAGGAGTCTGGCAAGGACCTGCACGGCGAGCACCTGTCAGACTTCGACAAGGTCTGACTCCTGCATCGCAAACCACCCCGTCCTGACCAAGCAGAACCTCAACTGCATGTCCCAAAGCAGTCTGCCTGGCATGACGGCAGACCTCTGATGTACATGCAGCCTTGTGTTCTTGAAGTGGCATCGGACATGTATGTGCCGTTTTTGACACCCGAATTTTGATTGCATCCCCCTGCATAATATGTGCTGCAGGGCGCAGCGGGTGCTGGCGCCGGCAAGACGCAGCAGGTTGGTTCGTGTGGAGTCATGCTTTCATTGCTGGTTTATTTCGAGTCGTGCATTCCTTGTTGGTTCGTGTCGAGTCGTGCTTCAATGTCGATCACGAATATCAGTAGCGATGAAGGTGCATGCACTGGTCCACTTGACGTACCCTTGGTGTGCTGTTCCTGAGTGCTTCTGATGCATGACAACCTTGGCAGTGACGGTAAGAGAAGTTGTCCCATTCCCAAGGACTGTACGGCTTTCCTAGTCGCGGCATTATGGTAATAGCACCTCCGCTGACCCTACTTGCCCCATGTGTTGGCGCAGGGTGGCGGCATCATCGCGTCGGTGAAGAACGTGCTCGGGTACGAAACGCCTGCCGAGCAGCAGCAGACGATGCCAGCTTCCGATACGACCGCCGGCACCCAGGTGGATATCCATGAAAGGCAGTCTCCTGAAAAATATAGCCTGCATGCGTTCCAACAGGCAGAATTGGTCACCAATATGATCGTGGTATGCCAGGTGGGCATGCAGTGCTGCTTCCTGCAGCCATTTGACATCTGCATTGCAGCCTTTGGTGTGGGTCCTGGCATGTCTCAGAGCGTCCTTGGAGCACATGCTTACGTCATGGCAGCCTGCTCGTCTGTGTGCAGTCTGGCGGGATAATTGGGTCCGCCAAGCAGGCACTGGGGTATGGCACGCCCTCTGAGCAGCGGCAGACGACTACCGCGTCTGGCGCCACTGACAACACCAAGGTACCTCCTTCATGAACGGCCAAGATCCAGACGTGTGCCAACACGCATGCAGTCGAGCAGCAAGATCGCCAACCGGCCCTTTCCTTGGTATGGCAGTTGCGCCTGCACTGCTGCATGCTGCTGGCAATTGCCATCTGCATCACAGCCTGTGTGGCCCGTGACATGCACCACAATTGAGCTTTCATCATGGGTATCATCTCACCTTTTGCAGTCCGGTGGCGGGATCATTGGCACCGCCAAGCAGGTGCTGGGTTATGGCACGCCCTCTGAGCAGCAGCAGACGACTACCACGCCTGGCACCCAGGTGAATCCCTGGCAAACGGCTGACGTGCTTCAGAGCGTGTCAAATTGTGTGCGATCGGGCAGCAAGATTGCAACCAATGTGTCCTTGGTATGGCAGCCGGGCACGCACTGCTGCTTGCTGCTGCCTATTGCCATCTGCATCGCCGCCTGCGTGGACCGTTGCTTGTCTTACAGTGCCTTGAAGCTCATGCTTGCATTATGGTACCCTCCTCATGTCTGTGCAGTCCGGCGGCATCATCGGCACCGCCAAGCAGGCGCTGGGGTATTGCACGCCCTCTGAGCAGCAGCAGACGACTGCCACGCCTGGCACCTCCGCCGGGACTCAGGTGATTCCTTCACGAATGGCTAATCTCTGGAAATGTGCCAAGATGCATGCGATCGAGCAGCAAGATCGAAACCAAATTGTTTTTGTTGGTCGGCCAGTTGAGCTCGCAATGCTGCATGCTGCAGCCAATTGAAATCTGCATCGGAGCCTGCGTGGACCGTGGCATGTCTCTACAGTGGCTTGAAGCATATGCTTGCGTCATGGTACCCTCCTCATTTCTCTGCAGTCCGGCGGCGTCATCGGGTCAGCCAAGCAGGCGCTGGGGTATGGCACGCCCTCTGAGCAGCAGCAGACGACTGCCACGCCTGGCACCTCCGCCGGGACTCAGGTGATTCCTTCATGCGTGGCTAACCTCTGGAACTGTGCCAAGACGCATGCGATCGAGCAGCAAGATCGAAACCAACGTGTTTTTTGGCCGGCCAGTTGAGCTCGCAATGCTGCATGCTGCAGCCAATTGAAATCTGCATCGGAGCCTGCGTGGACCGTGGCATGTCTCTACGATGGCTTGAAGCATATGCTTGCGTCATGGTACCCTCCTCATTTCTGTGCAGTCTGGCGGAATCATCGGATCCGCCAAGCAGGCCCTGGGGTACGGCACGCCCGCTGAGCACCAGCACACGACTACCGCATCTGGCACCACCGATGGCACCCAGGTGACTAATCCCTGTTGCTTTCACTTTGGTTTCCTTGCATGCGCTCCGGCCGACATGTGAAACCTTTCTGCCTTGGGGTGCATGGCCATCGTTAGTGGCAAACGTATCGCAGCTGTCGTCCGGCGCAGCAACGTCCCAAACAGTTTCGAGACACATCCTGATGGTGCCCCCTCCTCGCGCAGTCCGGTGGTTACCTCGAGTCTGCAAAGCAGGCGGTGGGCCTCGGCGCCAAACCCGCAGCGACCGAGGGGCACCGGACGAGTGTCACTCCTGGCACAACCGCTGGCACCCAGGTGACCATCCCCGAACACCAGCCACCTGACGAGGCTGCCCTCATCGCAGTGTCGACATGAATGTGTCGTGATGTCAATGCATCCGCCATATGAAATCGAATGCTTTCTCCATAGCGCTAAGCGCTGACATCAGCAGCGCCTGCCTGTATTACAGTACAGCGGTGCCTCGAAGTGTCCTGAAGAACAGCTGCATCCACTGGTGCCCCCCTATATATCTGCGCAGTCCGGTGGCGTCGGGTACCTGGAGTCGGCCAAGCAGGCGGCTGGGTTTGGCGCCACGCCGGCAACAGACGAGGGGCACACGACTACCACTCCTCGGTCGACTGTCGGCACCCAGGTGACCCAACCCTGAACTGTGACCACCTGCTGAGGCTGCAGCGTCGCTGCAAGTATATTGTGATGTCAATAGACCTGCAAGCACCCAAGGGACCTGATGCGCTTGATTGTAATGTTGCTATCAGCGGCTGCCAGAACACAGCGATCCATCGAAAGCCTCCTGTCTCTGAACGCACAACCTGATGTAGGCGTGCCCATCTCATTCTCTGCGCAGTCCGGCGGCGTCCTCGACTCCGCAAAGCAGGCGGTGGGCCTTGGCGGTGATGCCGCAGCGACCCAGGAGCAGCAGACGACTGCCACTCCTGGCACGACCGCTGGCACCCAGGTGACTCTCACACCAGCCACCCTGTTGAGGCTGCCCTCATTGCATTGTCGAACTCGCTGTGTTGTGACTCCATGCGCTCAGGCCGCCAGATGTGACAGGATGCTTTCCATGTAGTCTCAGCTGCTGCCTACTCCACAGCGCAGCGATGTCTCGAATTCACTTGACGCATCTCCTGAACCTGATGTGTACTCTGGGTTTCACGCAGTCCGGCGGCCCCGGGTACATCGAGCCTGTTGAGCAGGTGGCGGGTCTTGGCGCCACACCGGCCTCAACCGAGGGTCAGCAGGTGAGGCACTCTGTCAAGCAACACTGTGACTCCGGCCGTTGTTTGATCCCAGTCGCACTCTGCTCACCGCAATGCAGTTTTCTCTCGCAGCACTCATGCAAGTGCAGCTTCGGCAGAGGCGAGCAGCCTGTGCTTGCTGTCACACGCTGCATCCTTGCTTCCGGCTGTAAGCGAGAATCAGTGGCCCATGGCATTGCCGCTTTTTACTGAGACTGCGCATTCTGTGGAGCAGGCTGTGGGCTCCACGGCGGGCGTCACGGGCGGCGGTGCCGAGGCGCGCCCCGCAGAGGCCGCCGGCGTGGAGTTCGGCGGCCTGCACCTGTCTGACTACGACAAACAGGTGACTAATGCACGGCTTCCGCAGTGCTAGGGTCTGGAAGCAGAACTGGCCAACCTGAATGTCCCCACTGGGGAAGCCGCCCCGCAGCAAATACTGTTGTCCGGCTGAGAACTCGGTTGCCTGCTGACCTGGAGCGCCAGTATCTGGCATCCACCTGGGAGCAGCTCTCATGCGGCATATGCATGTAAGCAGCCGGCAAGTATTCAGCTCTCTAAGATAGAGGCAGCCCAGCTCGACTTGCATCACTGGCGACATGGAAGCTGCTCAAGTTGCGGCTCTACCCACATCCACCGTAGGCTGAGCCTCCACGCCATTTGATCTGCAGGGCGGCTTGGCCACAGGCGCTGGCACAGACGTTGCGACGGCGAACACAGCCGCGATGCTCGGCGGTGTGGGCTCCGGCCAGGGCGCCTACGCGGCGCAGCCGTCTGCTGACCCCGCTGCCGCCAGCAATGCTGGCCTCGGCGCCGGCACCGCAAGCCGCCCGGCAGGGCTGACCTCCCCTGGCACCGCTGCTGGCGGCGCCACCGGCACCACAAGCCGCTCGGGGCTGCCTTCCACTGGCACTGCTGTCGACGGCTCTACTGGCACCACTGGCAAGCTGCGCCAGGTCGGCGTGGCCGACTGCGCCGATGGCAGCGGCCAGACCGCGCACCTGCACATGCACAAGGAGCCGGTCAGTGGCCTCGCCGGTGTTGGCGGCACTGGCAGCGGCGGCGCTGGCGGCAGCGAGTTTGCAACTGGCGCTGGCCAGCCGGCCATATCGGGTGTCGGCGGCGGCGCCGGCGCTGAGGGCGCCACCAAGGAGCAGCTGTTCCTGGCGACCGGCATCGCCGGCGCCACCAAGGAGGTCGGCCACGACTCTGGCGTGGCGGACGGCGGCAGCTCTGCCGGCGGACATGGCCTGGCTGCCAGCAGCGCACCCACCACCGGTGCCGGCACCGCTTCCCGCAGCAGTACTTCCCGCGGGAGCGCTGGCCCCACCGGCACAGCTGCCACCGGCGCGGCGGCCACCGGCAGCAACATGGGCGGCCACACGGGTAGCCAGGCAGGCGGCCACAGCGATGGCGTGCTGTGCATCTCCGGCATCGGCGGCAAGTTTGCGCGCCACTCGGACACGCTGGGCCACGTCACGCCCTACTTCGTGCGTTCCTTCTTATTCGACGAGTATCCATTTGGCATGTTTGCATCCATATCAAAACGAGAACGTAAGGTTCTACATGGCTGCTCTGGCATATTATCAGCGCTGCATGTGGCTGTGCTTGTGGCTCTGCTGCTTTCAGCTCATGGAACCGCGCAGCTCCAAGGTCAATCTGTCATTCCCCTCTCGTCTTTGGCTGGTTGCTCAGATCTCACATTTGGGCCTGATGCGTCTGCAGGTGTTCGAGGTGGGGAAGGAGCGGGCGACGACCGCGACGCACAAGAAGGTCATCAAGACGCTGGAGGCGCTGACCTGGGACGACAGCCTGGAGCTGGAGCTGCCGCGCGGCGGCGGCCAGGAGCTGCACGTGCGTGGCCCCCTGTCGCTCGTTCTGCATCGTTTTGTAAACTGGTTGTTGTGCTGTCCTCCTGCTTGCGCTGCTAGATTTTGGATCAGGCTCTGGCCAGAGCACATTACTGTATGAGCAGAGACGATACCAGCAGCCAGCACTTGTTTTCGAGGGTCGAGCAGAGGTGCCTCGCAGATATCCAGTTCTCGCAACAAAGCTGCTGCGGCAGAGTGCGTGCACATGTCAGACCTGGTGCTGCATGTCCAGATAAGGTGTGCAACAAATGGCCTCCGACGCTGGGTTGTGGGGTCGTGGGAGTTTTCCCGGCCAGCCTCGGAGTGCCAGCCGGAATGCCGGAAATGCCAGCCGGAATGCCGGATATGCCAGCCGGAATGCCGGATATGCCAGCCGGATATGCCAGCCGGAATGCCGGCCGGCCAGCCTTGGAATGCCAGCTGGATGCTGCTTCTGCTGCGCAGCTCACACGCCGCACAGAATGCGGCCTGTCTTGCATCTGGGATGGACATGAGCCGTTGGCGCCAGCCCCCTGATATCAGCGTCAGCCTGTTTCCGCTTACATCCAGCCGCTTCTGGTGGCGCAGGTCATTGCCTACAACAAGAAGCACCTGCTGCCAGACAGCCGCCTGGGCGAGGCGCGCGCGCCGCTGGACCAACTGCCGCGCGGCCGCCAGGCCAAGCTCAACCTTATCGACCACAGGACGCTCGGCAACTTGGCGGGCGACGTGGAGTTCACGCTCACCGGCGGCGGCGCCGGCGGCGAGGGCGCCGGCAACGACTGTGAGTCCTTCACGCTGCACCGTCCACACGCCAGTTGAATCCTGGAGCATGTGTGTGAACTCAAGCGCATTTTCATTCCATGCTGCAAGCCACATTCTGCAGGGCTGTGCTCGTTTTCTTGCCGGCGTGGCACAGCAGCACATGCGTTTGCTGTTCTGGGAACGCCACAATTCAGGAACATAGCAGAAGCGTGCTGCCTATTAAACAAGACTGAAGCGCGCTTGCTGCTTGACTGGAAAGTGGCATCAACTCAATGTTCAGCGTTGGTGCGCATGACGGCAGGCCACCATCCCGGCGGGATCCTGAGTTTGAATTGGGAATGATTGCGTGCAGCGGGCATGGTGGAGGGTGCCGTCGGCCTCAGCACCACCGAGCACCAGGGCGTCGCCCGCGGAGCGCTCAAGTCCTATGAGGAGCGCCGCTCGGATCTCGCGGCACAGCGGGAGGACGAGCAGGCACAGGCAAAGGCCGCCAAGGGCAAGTGATCAGCAGGCTGGCGACATTTGAATAGCCAGAAACTCCTGATGTGTACATTACGGACTGTGCTGCTTCAACGGTAGCGCGGTTTTGTTGCGCAAGTTGGCGCAGGTAGCCGGGTGGCTAAGTTGTGGAAGAAAAGCTCGTTTGTTTGTGACAGAACAGGCCCCGCAAAACAGTTCGCAGCTTCATATCATCACGTTGATTTATTTCCTAGTTGGCAGCTCATCAAATGCATGTATGACAAAACGACACTCGGGCGATCTAAATGCAAAAGTGCGGATCTAGTCGTCCACCGCCAGATCTCCCGCCCGATCCCTCGATCGTTCTCTGCTGGTGCGCCGTTCTGCAATCTGGAGGGTGTTTCCTTAACACTGACCACAACCACGCGACATGTTGTAAGTAATTCCCTTGTCAGATCCTCTTTACATTCTGACCATCCAGATTCAGCCGCTGCAGGATCTGACATTCCTATCGGAGAAACGGTTTTATCCACGGCCTGCAAAAATCTGCGGAAACGCAGGCGCGCAGCGCAGCTACGAAGCCGCCAACGCTAAGGCGGAAGAGGCGCAGTAGCGCGCCTGAACGAACGCCCGCGCCGCCAAGGCCGCCCGCCGCCAGTACGAGTTGGCGGAGGACGCACTGGAAGAGGAGCGCCGTTGGCGCGAGGCGGAGCGGCAGCGCGCCAGAGAACGGCACAATGCAAATCAGCAGGAGGTGCAGAGCCTGCACGAGCAGCTGCTCGCAGAGCAGTGGCGGCGCATGGCAGCAGCAGGGGTCCAGGCGGCCGAGGCGCCGGCTGTCGCCGCGGGGGGCAGGCGCAGCAGCGGTGAGCCTCACGCCTGAGGCGTCATCTTCGCCGGCGCCCGGTGATGAGCACGCTTGTGTTTCGGCTGGGCGATCTTGACGCAGTGCGCAGCATCAAAACATAGTAAAAGCAACAAACATGATAAAGGCATCAAGGCGGTGACGCAGCCGCTGCGCGAGGCGGCGGAGGAGCCCAGCGCCGCCGCAGGTCAGCCTCTCCAACTTTTGTTGCTGGGTTCCCACAGGAGGCAAAGTTTTCTGTGTGGGAGTGACAGTGCTAACTTTGTCGGTCGATGCGAAGGAAATCCTTGCGGCTGCCCAAAGTAGTCTTTGAAGCTGTACGCACTGGATAATGCACTTGTAGTGAATAAGCAGGCTCAGGTTTCGAGTTCCGGATTATGGATTAGGGGCACTTAACGCCAGTCAATCGCGCTGACGTGCCGCAGCAACAGCGCATTTTCTCGAAGACCAGTCGCATGCAACTACACGGGACTCAACTGCTACGGTCCTGCCTGCAAGTGGTCGTCTGTGGCGCAGCAGTACCGACTGGTCCGCCGAGCTCCGACTCAAAATTCAACCGCATGCTGAGCGTGCTGTGCACGCATTCCCACATCGGCAGCCACTGCGCTCCGCAGTGCCACGCACATCTTGGACCAGATTCGATGCACATCCTGACAGACTGACCCGCTGGACGCGATCGAGGTGATCATTACATTTGAAAGGTGTCGAGCAGCCTTCAAGCCTCGCTTCTTGCTATTGTTGAGGTTGCACACGTTCGCTGATATCGAAATGATTACTCATCATCATCATGCAGGGGCACCAGCTTTGCCCGCGCTGCCCTGCCGGCGAGTGTTCACGCTGCGGCGGCGACAGCTGGTTCAAATCGGTGGCCCGCTGCCCCGTATGGCGAGCGTCACAGTGCAGGATTCCGAGGCGAATCTGGACGACAACCCGGCGAAAGGAGCCCGTCTGCAGCGCCTGCTGTTTGGAGCGGAGCAGGCAGAGGGCGCTGGCCAGCTACGGCAGGCGCAGGTGATGCTGAAAGGCAGCAGCATGCAATCATGCACGCCAGCCCGGATGTTCACGCCAGCTACCCGCCATGATCCCGAACGTCGATTGCATACGAATGACGGAAGCTGATCCGAAATACTAGACAGCTGCGCTTGCAAGCTGACGCCTGCGCTGCTGCTGCATTGTCAGCCGCTCGAGGCCTGCACATGAAGGCTGAAGTCCATCGTGCGTGCAAAACAGGCGCTGTGGCAGGAGCTACGGTGGTTCCTGGCGGCGGAGTCGCTGAGAGATGACGTGACCCGGGCGCATGCGGCTCCGCTGCTGCAGACCTGTGGCCGCCGCCTCACAGGCCTGCTGTCCCGCCCGGAACTCATGCGGTGCGCCTCTCAAAGTCGGGATCAATCAGCGTGTAGCAGCGCTGCATGCACGCATGCATAAGAAGCTTTGAAGCTAATGGCAGGGAACAGCAAGTCATTAACAAGGTGCTGGGCCCCTGAGGTAATGTCAGCAGCCGAGCATCTCCCTTCTCTGTTGCAGGGAGCACCAGACAGCACGGCTGCTAGAGACAGCGGCGGCAGCTGCCATAGGTGGTGGCGGCGACAGCGGCGGCGACGGTGCTAGCGGCAGCTTCATCTTCGATGTCAGCCCCAGCAGGCCCAGCATCCTTACGGCAGCTCGCGAGGCGCGCGGCCCCCTGCGTGAGCTGCTGGCATTTGGCAACGCCATGCCGGCGGCTGCGGCGGCGGTGGCGCAGCCGCCGCCGATGCAGCTGCTGCCGCGGCCGGCGCACCTGACCCTGGCGCCCCTGCAGGCGGCGGCGGCAGCGGAGCGGCGCAACATCAGCGCCGCCGAGCCTGCAGCCATGGAAAAAACGGGTGCAGAGGCCATGACAGCGGCAGGCACGGGCCTCAGGGCTCCCAGCCCAGGGCTGTACTCTGTCGACAACGGCGGTGCCACGTCCAGCCAGTCTGGCGGCGGCGGCGGCGGCTGCTGGCAGCAGGACGTGTGGCAGCAGGAAGCAGACAGCGGGGTGGCACCGGGCGACCGACGCGGCGCGAGACGTATGCGGCAGCAGCAGATTGCCTTTGCGCCGGTGCTGAAGCCGGGGCCGGCGGTGGCGGCCCCAGTGGCGGCTGCGGCTGGGGCGGCCGAGAATGGGCTGCATGAGGCACAGGAGCGGAAACGGGATGCTCAGGGCAAGCTGAAGCTCACAGGTGTGAGGGTGCCTGGATGCACTCTGGAACATGCTCGCATGCAGAATTGTGCTTCTTGCAGATCTGGCCGCTGACATGTCCTGCTTCTGGAGAGCTGGCACAACATGCTTTTGGCGATGGCATCGTCCACTGTTTTGGATGCTTTCATGAATCGGATGGAATGACTTGCTCTGCAGGTGCCGCGCGGGAGAGGTGGGCGGGCAGGCCCGCTCGCGATGCAGATGGCGCAGACGGCATGGATGTCGACATGGGTGATGCTGCGCCGGTGCGCCCTCCGGATTTTGGCCGGCTCTGCAGTGTGCTTCATGCGGTCGTCAAGTCATCTCGAGAGACGCACTTGCCATATGGCTGCTTTGGTGTGGACAGTATGCACAGGTCTCTTGCGACGCGCGCTGGCACCTGTGCAGAGCTATGCCAGATGTGGCTGCATCTGCCACAACTGCATCACTTCCATTACGGGCGCGGGAGCCGGGCGGTGGCTTCCGGACGCCGCGCGCCAAGCTGGCGACCGAGCTGCGCGCCAAGGGGCAGCAGTTCGTGCCGCCGCGCGACTCACAGTCTATCGACAGCAGAAAAGTCTGAGTCTCATCACGTGCAGGCGCCGGAGCCGGGCAGCGGCTTCCAGAAAGCGCACACCAAGCTGGCGGCCAAGCTGCACGCCTAGCGGCAGCAATATGTGCCGTGCGCCTTTCTCGTCCCGTGAACGTGATAAAACCGCCATCCGCCTTCACATGCAGGCCACTGAGCCAGGCGGCGGTTTCCAGACGGCGCGCGCCAAGCTGGCGGCCGAGCTGCGCGCCAAGGGGCAGCAGTATGTGCCGCCGCGGCCGCCGCCGGGCGCCGAGCCCCCCGTCCTCAGGCCTGGCGGCGGCGGCGGGATGCAGGGCCCGGCCGGTGCCGCGCGGCTGGCGACACGGGCCGTGCTGGCCGGCCGCGGCAGCGGCAGCGGCGCCGCAGGTGGTTCCAGTGTTTGACGTGGACCTCAGCACGAGACATCGACTCACAGCACTGGTTTCACTTCAGAAAGTGTGCAGAAAGGTGTTCGCATGGACTCCACGAGTAGGTTTCAGGCCCATGGGTCGGCTCATGCCTGGCGCCAGCGGCAAAAGCCCAGATCGCTGCCTGCTCAGTCACAGCTGTTGGATCCAATGGTCTGCCACCGCATTGCATGCAGGCACAGCGCGGGGCGGCTTCAAGCCGCCGCGGGTGCGTGGCGCGGGCGTCAGTGGGCCCAGCAGCGGCGGCGGTGCAGGTGGCGGCGCGGCAGGCGAGGACGGCGAGGGCGCCGAGAGCCCCTACAGCGCCAACACGCTGCAGCTGCTGGCAGGTATGCAGCAACAAGTATAGTTGACGCATTGAACAGTGTGCAGCAAGCACCTGAAGGAACGTCATGCAGCAGGACTTGCCTGCAAACTGTCCTACACCCTGAGGTCCATGTGTTGTCGCCTGAGGCGTGGGTCCGGCTGACTGGCGTGCAGTGACAGAATGACAGAATGACAGAACTCGATGTCCGGATGTCAGTATGGGGTGAGCAAAAACACTGAGCTTCTTGTTTCGTATTTGCAGGCCCCGATGGCCAGGTGCCCGAGGCGATCACCAAGCTGGGTGATCCCGTGATGGTGGACCAGGTGTGCAATGGCGTGGTTGCCGCCGGTACCGGCCGGCCGACCTCCTGGGACGATGTCGCTGGCCAGCAGGTGGAGTTTCGTGATTGGCAGAATGGTATCATAGCTGAGCTTTACACGAACATTCCTGTGTCGATTGGCAGAATGGTATACACCTGGAGAACGCATTGAGAGGCTGCTGGATGCCGGCGCCGGGCCGCTTGCCTCCTTGGCAATTTGTCATGGTCCGGCAGGTATCTATTCGCCGGCGATGCGACGCTTGATGGTGCCAGGCGCGGGGGTTTGCCAGCGCTCCGAGCGTCAAGATCGGCCCTGCGAAGCATTGTGTCAGGAGTGCGGTCATTTCGACACAACAGCAAATGGGCTTCTGTGTCTCGCAGGCGGCGAAGGACCTCCTGCAGGAGCTGGTGGTTTGGCCCATGCTCAACCCAGCGCTGTGCCAGGTGGGATATCTCCCCTTCCTCATGACCCTGTCTCGCTGGCACTGTTGCTGCAATGGCATGGCCGTCTGCGGGCCTCCCGCACCCACGAGCAAGCCTGTTGGCAAGCAGGAGGCTGCTGACCCCTCATGGATGCAGCGGACATGAAGATCATAGCATTCCCTGCGGCGACGCAGGGAGCGCGCGCGCCGGCACGGGGGCTGCTGCTGTTCGGGCCGCCGGGCACCGGCAAGACGCTCATCGGCCGCGCGATTGCATCCAATATCCGTGCCACCTTCTTCTCCATCTCTGCGTCCTCGCTCACCTCCAAATGGTGCGTGAATTACAATTGTATCATTTGGCCCTCAAAGCAATCAACCAAGAAACCCAATACTTGCGGCCTTCCAACATCCACGCTACCTTTGTCTCGTATTCGCATCCTCGCTCACCTCCAAAGCCCAACATGCTTCCAAGTCTCGAGGGCTGCTGCAAGTCTCGAGGCCCGAGGCCAAAGCTCCAAGGTCAAACTTAGTGCCACCTTATCTCGCGGAATGCATGCAGGGCCGCAGCTTTCTCAGCCACACTGGCTCTTCATTTTGCCACAGGCGGATGGGGTCCTTGTGTCTGACGAGCTGATGTCTACAGCGGCACGGAAACCTGATTGTTGACGCCACGCAGGATTGGCGAGGGCGAGAAAATGGTGCGCGCATTGTTCACGGTGGCGGAGTGCCTGCAGCCGGCGGTCATCTTCATAGACGAGATCGACTCCATCCTGTCCGCGCGCAAGGCCGAAGGTCCGCTGCGCTGTCAATCTGCATTGGATCAGCCAATCTGCATTGGATCAGCCAGGTGCCGACTCAGCCGGCAAGGCCTGGCAACTCCAGTCCTCAGCCAGGCTGACCATCACCGCTTGAAAGCGGCACATGTTGTGTTGACGCTCGCCTCTGCTCCGTGCAGGCGAGCACGAGGCCAGCCGGCGGCTGAAGACAGAGATCTTGACGCAGATGGAGGGTGTGGACGCAGCCACTGCCGATCGCCGCATCCTGCTCGTTGCTGCCACCAACCGCCCCGAGGCGAGTCCTGCAGTGCTGGGCGTGCTGTTCAGAGAACTAGCCGCGGGTAAGCTGACACCCCGCCAGGCTGCGCGCACCTGGACTGTACCGGTGGCTATCTGGTTCTGCCAGCGCTGCGGGCGGAAGCAGCTGGGTGGCAGCTGTGTGTGCCGCAGCCAAGCGCATTGCCTGTGAGGCTTGGCGCCATTATATATCCTGACAACGCCAAACCAAAAGTCTTCAAGTGCCACTGAGTGTTACTCGCTGCTGACCGCAGGAGCTGGATGAGGCAGCGCGGCGGCGGCTGCCGAAGCAGCTGTACATTCCGCTGCCATGCGCCTCGGCGCGGCGTCTCATGCTGGACCGCGCCCTGAGTGCGCCTTATGTCATCCAAAGTTGTGCCTATTTGCTGTCTTGGTAACGTGTAAGGCGTATGCAAAGGCTGGGTTTTGAGTGCACATCGCTCCAGAGCCCCGCATCTCGCATTGTGCACACACATTGTGGCAAGAATGCAGCGCCACCGGTGTGCACCGACTGTCACTTCCTTCACTTCCTGCTGCAGACAAGGGCGATATCGCGGTGGAGCTCAGCGACGCCGAGAGCGACAAGGTGTGCACCACTGTGCTGTGCATGGGCCTGTGCACTTTCGTGCAGTGTTTGAGGATTGCTGGAATCTGAAGGGAGGCTTTGCGCTCCTGCATCTTTCCGAGGAGGAGCTGGGGACGCCAACTGGGTTGTGCGCGGCAGCCTCTTGCCAGAAACCCGAGCCACTTAGGCCATTGGCACAAGGTGGTGGAGCGCACGGCAGGCTGCTCGGGCTAGGACATGCACGACCTGCTGCAGGAGGCGCTTGGGCCGTCAAATTCGTGCCAATGGCAACCAAAGCTCGCCAACATTCACAATATGGCGCCGGTCACTGCTGCCGTAGGTGGTGGAGCGCACGGCGGGCTACTCGGGGTCGGACATGCGCGACCTGCTGCAGGAGGCGTGCGCGGGTCCGCTGCGGGATGCGGCGCGAGCAACCGGCGCCGCATTCGCCGACCTCAAGCCGGAGGACCTGCGCCCCGTGGTGCTGCGCGACTTCAAGGTGCAGCAACAGGAAACCATCTTGATTCGGGCAGAAACTCTGGAGATGAGAACCTGTCTTCCCTTTTGTATCTCTGGCTCAGAGGCAAGGGCTTGACTGCAATGCAATCCCGGCTGCCGGCCACAGGCAGAGTGGTGGTGCATCGCCAGTGCCATCTCTGCACTGCGCTGCGCACTGCAGCATGCCACCTTGCCAGGCTGTAAACAGTGACGTTGTGAGCCAGAGGGAGCGATGTACACCGCTGTGCCCGCTGTCGTACCCTCCATGGCTGCAAAACGTGCTGTCCACTGCTGCGCTGCTAGGCGATTGTTGAGCCCCCAGGAGGAGGCGCTCATGAGGTGCAAGACAAGCTCTTCTGAACCAGCTTTCTACTCCTGCATTGCAGACGGCCACGCGGGCGGTCAAGGCAACGGTGGAGCCGCAGGAGGTGACACGCTATGAGGCATACGACTCCAAACACGGTGCCAAGTATGCGGCGGCCGGCGGCGGCGGCGATGCGATGACGGAAGACGACGAAGACGACGGCTGGGGCGTCTGATGGCGGCTGGCGTCCTCGTAGGACAGCGGGCGTCTGGCAACGTCTAGCGTGCGGCGGCACCCGCTGTATGAGATAGTCGGCCACGGTGCAGAGCTCTGCCCGGCGGCCGGCGGCCGGAACTCACCGGCGCGACGGACGGCAGAAGACGATGAGGACGACGGCTCGTGCGTCCGGGGGGCGGCCGTGAAAGGAGCCTGCTGCGTTCGATGAGCAGGGTTGAAAATCACCGTATTGGTGTGTTTTCGCTCCCAACATGTCGATGTAGTCGGACACCCACTCGAGGCGCGAGCCTGATAAGCGCGGGCAGGGTCTCCGACATATGCACATGGACTCGGAATCACAAGCAACGAGATTTTGATGAAGTAGGGGGAGCCGCTGAGCGTATGAGCGATGCTGCACCTGAAAAGTACTTGGTGCCCTGATCACATCGAACTTGTAAGGACACCAGCAAACTGCTGTGGATCAGACAGCGAAGAACCCCTTGCGATTTTTTGTTTGCAAGTTTAGCCGATGGGTTGCAACGGTGATGCTGTTGCTTAGGCCGTTTGTCACTTGAAGTACAACCTTAATACAGCTGGCGAGACAGCCAGCCAGCCCGACTGCCTTCCCCAGAGTACAACAGCCACTAGCTGCAGATCGAATGTGTCGACTGCGGCTGTCTGAAAGTGCTTTGTCTGCCGTGCAGCTGCTGGCCGGCGCCGCGACAGCCTGGCCCCGATTAGACCCCTCTTAGTTTCAGTTAGTCAATTTTAATTTTTTGATGATCAAGTTGATTTCCGTTGCTTTGCCTGACCAATGGTGCACAGGACCATGCGTGCGCTTACATTAAATTTCAACAGCTACCTTCGGGCCCGAGGGCTCCGTAGCAGGTGTCTTGCACCTGACGTTTGGATCGGAGGATCAACCCAGCGGACATTTCTGCCCACAGCAACAATCGCCATGGGTCAGCGTCGGTCGCAGACAGGTGCAAATGGTATCGCAGGCCTTCTTAAAGGTACGTCGCGCTGATGGCGCAAACCAACATGCAACTTGGTTGTGCTGCGGCCCGTATGAATCAGCTGGAACCATCCAACTTAGCCTGCATCGTGGCTCGCCTGCTGTGCAGACGCCGAGGCGCTACAACAGCGGGCGGAGAGGAAACAGAGTGATCCGCCGGCAGCCATAGCCCTCTATCAGCAGGCGGCGGTGCGCTCATGGAACCGCACATTGGCGCGTGCTCACTCCATGCCCTTTTCACCAAAACGCTTGTAGCGCTCCCCGTCCGCTGCGGCTGCGCATTACTTCAGGTCATGAGCATTTCCTGAGCTGCAGCCTGTGATGCCAGAATGGGTTGCGCACATGCACAGGCGAAGTTCGAGCAGGTGGCCCGCGGCGCCGCCGCTGCGCAGCCTGCGGCAGACGCCGACGCCGCGGCACGGGCAGCGTTCGGCCTCGGCGAGTCGCTGCAGGCAAGGACGACTAGGTCGACCGGCTTTGAACTGGGGGTGATTCGCAGAGTCGGTTTGATGCACAGGGATGCGATGTACTCGACTCCAGTCGGATTCAAATTCATGAAGCAGTCAAAAGTATATTTGGG
>JAABUL010000924.1_pt1 | contig 59649 bp, 60 predicted proteins | sample 5559151 | NCBI WGS metagenome assembly JAABUL01 (sample SAMN10711876, study PRJNA513368) | rock metagenome | isolation source: Antarctica rocks | place: Antarctica: Victoria Land, Pudding Butte sud
ATTGCTATGACCCGAAGACGTTTGGGGGGATTGTGGTGCCGACGGTGCGGAGGGTGGTGCGGCGGGATCCGGAGAGTGGGGCGGTGTTTTTGAATGGGCAGACGTCGTTTTTGTTGGATTATGTTGATGTGGTGGTGAGGGATGACTGAATCAACCGATCAAAGACCACGTTTTCCATTTCTTGTTTTTTTCCCGTCACAATACCCGTTTGATATTAGCAACATTACTAATTTCGCCGATGACCAAAGCAGTGGATGAGTTGTGCACTGAACAAATCGCTATCGTACCATTCCGAACCAAAAACTTCTCCCCGCAAACGCCTACCCCCTTGCCCATCCATCTCAAAGAACCCATTAACCTCCCCTCCTTACGGGAATCCAACCCCCACATTATCGTCTCTAATCCCCCCGCCTCTAGAGCCACACATCCTTCCCCCGCTCGAACCACACAACCCACCCCCCCCAATCTCTCCCTATCGCACCGCGCCCACCATCCATTTGCCCAGTCCCAAAAACACCAGCTTCCCTTATTCCGACTCAAGTTCCCCACGAAATCAGCTCGTCGGGAAAAAACCATGTTTCTGCAAGTCCTGAATGTGTGGGGGGAAGTGGGGGGGGGGTCCTACATAACGTACGTAGTATGAGGATGTCGAGAGATTACGGCGGTTTCTGGCTATGGGCTATGCTAAAAAAGTCTTTCGTTCGAAATGGAATGGATGGAATGCGAGAGGGAGGAGGATAGTGGGATTGTGGATGGTGTGGATGGTGTGTGTGTGTGTGTGTGTGAGGGATATAGGAAGCGTGTTGGTCTCGATGGTTTCGGACGTTCGCGGTTTTCGTTCGAGGAAGATGGAATACCATAATTTTCGCTTTACAGCAATCTTCAAACCTTTCTTTGAGAGATCGACATGGGTCTGTTTCGTTATGGCGGTCGTGTCGTTGTTTGTCAACTCCTTCGTAGGGATTTATCGCGTTTTAGGATATAGAGAATATCTTTTCTTCTGATTGCATCTCATTCCCATCCCTCACTTCTCTGCTCCTCACCTCCCCCCTCCCCCCTTCCCCACTGCCCAATTATTTCAATCAGCACCACAGTCTGTAATCCCCCAACCCTCTCCCAATCATCGAAAAATATCCCCTTTCCTCGAAGTTTTTTATCCGCAATTATATTCCCTTCCTGCCTATGTACACCATACCACCGTGAGGGATGCTGTTCTTTGCTCTGGAATTAGAGAGAGAGAAGGGGTCTTAGGCTTGAGATGTCGTGCGGATTTGGGTTTCCAAAGTCGAGGTGTATATATACGAAGGGGGATGGGGTGCCGACTCGAAAATGGGGATGTGCTCCGAGAGGCAGTCTGGAGGTTTCTCGTGATGCCCCAGGGCGGCGTCGTGGGTGAGATGCAGGAGGTACAGTTTGGGTTGAGTTGAGTTTTGGTAGCTAGTGAATAGAAAGTGGGCTTTAGCTTAGACATTGGACGACCGCATCGCTGTGGGACATGAAAACGAAGGATAGGAAGAACCTTTCCGTTCTGGAAAGGAGACGAGTATCCAACAGCCAATCTGACTCCGTCCGGTACCACGCTCGTCAAGGACAACCGTCGTCCAAAAGAACATCCATACTCCATACCGCCTTTCCTCAGCATGACCCTTGCCTACCATGCTTCCACCCTTCATACCTCACACTCGCCAAAAACCCCGCAACAACCGGCAATTTGTCCCCCAGCCCTTTCAGCACCACCCCCATATCCGTAACCACATCCCTCCTCCTAGCACAAATCTCAAGCCTCCTCTGCTTGATCCCCAACGCCACGGTCCTCAGAACCACATCGCCTCCATCGTATCTATAGCTCTCTTTCCCCTGTATTTCAATTTCGGAAGGCGCACCGGTGCCCCGGTGCATCTTGAGGAATGGCTCGTACTTGCAGCTTTTGGCGAAGTCGGCGAAATTTGGGACTTGTAAGCCGAGGGAGGGGAAGATGAGATGCTGGTCTGATGTGAATGTGCCGTTGTATTGAGGTTTTGAATCCACTTGGGTTAACCACTCATTGAGGACGTTGTCGTAAATTACACGATAGAAGCCAGGGCTTTCATGAACGTCGATCTTGACGACGATATTATCCTCTTCATCACTACCCCAGCTATTGAAGACCTTCTTGATTTTGTCTTTCCACAGTTCCGACGGGTTCAGCTCGTATGTGTCTTTCGCATGGGTTTGGATTATGGTCATGCCGATACGGTTGTCGTCTATTGTTGTGGCTCTGAGGGGGAGGGGCGCTTGTATGGTTTGGGTTATTCCAAGGATTTCGTTGAGAGGGTTGTCATAGTAATTCAGCTCGACGGAGGTTTGAGACTTGTCGGTGCTATTACTTGCGATAGCCATGGTGTAGGGAGGAAGGGCATCCGCAGTTAGGTCTTTAAAGATAGGGTTTGCTCTGTAATGGGCTCCGGAGAGGGGGTCGCCACCTGATATTTGTTAGATATGTGATCGAATGACGCAGAAGTCGGAGTATCGTCAGAAAGTCTATATGTACTTACCTGTATCAAGGACGATTCTGGTGTCAAAGCCGTCACAGACATGCTGGAAGTAGAGTAGTCGAGCAATCATGGGGAGAAAGACGGCACTATGCAGATGCGTTAGCCACGTAAGAAAGCAGTGGGGATGATGATATAAAAGGAAAGAGTGCCACTTGAAGCAGGTCTAATAATCACACGACTGGGCAGGGGGGGTGCCCTATAATCACAGCTTGGAAGTGAAAAATACATATACATGCCTGAAGAATGGCCCGATCACCCATGTTACCGTCAAGCAACGGTGGAGAATGGCCCAGGGACAATCGAATATCCCAAGCAAAGCCGTCAGCTTTGGCAAACGTCTTTCCATTTGGCTTCTGATTTCTGCCCGGGTCTTTTGGAACGCAGTAACCGAGCGAACGTTATATATCGTAATGAAGAACCCTGTGATCCCTAGTACGGCCCAGGTAGCCCTCACTCCTCTGTTGTTTTCGGCTATGGACTTGTGATTAAATGGCTCCACGATCACTGCGGTCCACAAAATGACGGCAGCCATAAGAGTCAAGGTAAGGATCAAACTGACACTGTGACGTTTTATGATACTGTTCAAAAGCAAAGAGATTGGGTCTTGAGCTGCCCGGAGCCGCGGAGCAGCGCGCTCGAGATCTGCGTTAACAGCGATGCCGACTCCGCCATCCCGATCACCTACTGTACTGCCTCTTAACGAAGTTTGCAGGATTCGAACCTCCGTCTTCTGAACCCGCGGCTTGCAGCCGTGGGCACATGGATCGCATGGTCCCGCATGGCAATTTTGAGAGCAGCGGTGAAGACAAGACAGTGGTTTGAAACAAGGAGACCCGCAGGAATTCGGAGGCTGTTCGTTTCTGTTGACAACGCCAAGCGAAGTTGCGCACCCTGCATGTGATTAGCATATTGATCCAGAAAGAATGGAGTGCGGCTAGTGCGACTCACAGCAGACAAGTCGTGGCGGACCAGAATACACCGCTCTACAAGATGGACACTTCCATTTCCGCCCAGGGGCAACGGTCCTGTTTGCTCCACCAGCCGCACACTTTTGCATACAATCGTGATGACAAACGTTCCAGCAGGTCATGCAGTACCATATGGCGCTGTCTCTCGTCACCTTGTCCATGCAAATGCCACACTCATATTGACCGCTGTTGATGTCATCTTGAATCCTCTGTCCCAGGTTTGCAGCCTCCGAGAGGTGTCGCTGTGATGCAATATCACTTGAACGTCTCGAGATTGTCTCCATGGGAACCTCGCCATCAGGGGAGGAATTGGCAGTGCGAAAACTTGAATTCGTGCTCACACGATTCAGAAAACCTGATAGTGCCATAGGTACCTAGCTGGTCTTGGTGTTTTTTGATTTTTGACAACTCTGAAGAGATGAGCACTGAAGAAAGGGATGGTAACGATGGTCAAGAAAGCCAACGCGATACAAACGTCAACAGGACGTAGGTAGTGGCAAGCTATGGGTATAAATATGCAAGCCCTGCAAAGCACCACGCTGAAATGTTTAGCGCTCTGTGAAGAGGCTGTTGAAGGCTGAGCCAGTCCAAGCTCGATGTGTTAAGGTATTGTTCAGTGAAGTCAGAAGGCGATCACCAACAGGGCTGATGAAGGTCGGTATGGTGGGGGTGTTGCGATGTCCTGTTACCAGACTACTGTACATAGTACTGATAATTGACAATCAACAGCAGATGCTCAGATTCATCACGTACCTCAAAGGCACAGGCACTGTTACAGTTCCGGAAATCTGCCTCTTTGGCTGAGATGTCGCAGATGAGAGATGAGGAACAACTGCGGTCAACAACAACAATGTTCATAGCCCAGCGTTTGGCCTTGCGTAAGGTAGGGAATTAAAACAAACACCTTGCAGCTCCTCGTTAGACATCTAGTATGATTATTACCCCGCCATGCGATATGATTGATTGAGATAAGGCAACGGTGTGATAGGGTCAATGCATGCCAATGCATGCCAATGCATGCATAAGGTACTTAGCCATTAGTTCAGCCTGGGCTGTTTTGAAACCATACCTTAGGTACCTTAACCATGGTTGAGGTACTACTACCGTACCTCTTCGACGCAGCCTTATCGGGACGTTGTCTCTTACTTTTCTCTGGGGAGTACAAGAGTATAAGAAATGCCCTTGGTCGTGTCTTGGAGCTGCATCGTGATGCCAGACCTTCTCGGACAAGACAAAAAGAGATAGCTGGACATGATAACAACTGCTGTTTGTTGCTGTCATTGAACGCTTCGCTTTTTCTATCCACATTGGATTCGCTGGCCTGTGTTCTGCGCTGCATCGACAGCTCAAGACATGGCCTAAGGTATTCCGTACTAACTACCTTATGCACCTACAATATACTGGTTCGCCGATTAGACACATGTGTAGCGAGCTGAGTCGATGAGTCGATGGGCATTCGTTCCCGGCTCTATCCGCCTCGTATTGCAGAGAGACTTGTACTGTAGAACAGACTGTCTCGTGCTCGACGAAATTCTCCAGACACGATGCTAAGGTAAGGAAGGCCCTTTAACATCGTGGGAGGTGATTTCTTGAGGCTTGTCGAACGACATAGTAGGTAATAATAGCTGGAGATGGACCGTCTTCGTCGTTGTGCAATGTCGACTGGAATGCCTGGGGCCATCACCAAACCGACGTCATGCTCGTGGCCAGAACGCGCTTAAGATTCCCTGTTTTCCACCACCGAGAATTCCCATTGTGACAAGCTCCTACAGCTTCTTAAACAATAAATAATCAATAGGAAGAGTCTCGAGGCTCTTCTGTCTTGAATTCAACCATCACCTTTACGAATCTTTCATCACCATCGGCGCACTTGCCTCGAGAAAAACACGCCCCCGCCTTCCTCCGCTCAGCCCCCTAACTACCGCATTATCTTCAACAGCCCACAGCAACCATGGCCGAAATGGTCAGTGGCATGACCGGTGCCCTACAAGGCTCGGTCACAGGCATCGTCAACAAGGGCAAAAGCTGGCTAGATAGCCTGATGCCGCCGGAGCGAAGAAACGAGCTTATGGCCAAGGCCTCGAAGTTCGCTACCGAGAAACCTGCGCTTGCCGTAAGCCTCCGAATTCCATAGCCTTTCAAATGCGCCTGATACGCCTGTCTCACATTCTCTCCTCCGAGAACCACATTACATATGCACAGCTGTTCAAGCCTCTCCATCTTGCCTCAATTATGCTAACCCCAACCCCCCCAGTCCTTCCTCCTCTCTCAAATCGCCCTCTCCGGCCTGCCCCTCGGCCTCTTCATCATCATGACCATCACCGTCGTAATATTCTCCCTCCTCGCCGCCCTCCTCATCGGCCTCATCGGCGCTCTCGTCTTCATCGTCTTCGCCGTCGGCGTCGCCCTCGTCATCCTCCTCCCCACCCTCTTCATCACCACCTTCGCCGCCGCCTTCATCTGGCTCTGGGGCATGGGTGCTTACTACATCCTCAAATGGTTCAACCAGAAGGAGATTCCGGGCATTCATAAGCCGTTGCCTGGGGGCTTAAGTTTGGATTCGCTGACGGGGGCGGGCAAGCCGCAGGGGGATGAGGGGGAGGGGGAGAAGAAGAAAGAGATGAACGGGCATGCGGAGAAGAAGCACGCTCCGGAGAAGAAACACGGAGGCGAAAAGGGAAAGAGCTCAGGTGTGGATCTTCCAGACCCCAAGAAGGCGGCTGATATCGGCGCTGCGGCTGGGAAAACAGCCGACGTGGGCAAGGTGAAGGATGTCGCTGGCGGAGCCAAGGGGGCGGTGTCGGGCGTCACTGGGCTGGGCTAGTAGGCTAAGCTCATGTTGTAGGACGACGAATAGATATTAAGCTGAGATTGTACATGATTCCCTTCTTCATCATCTTCTTCGATAACGCATCCAGTACATAGCAAGCCAAAGCGGGCATTCAGCGATTTTCCCCACTTAGGTAGCCTGCCTTTTATGATCAGCGTCGCTTTTGCTGCCCTGCGAACCGTGCACAATCGCCCCATCCCATGGCCCCAACAACTCCCCCGATCATCCATGACGGATCAATCAAAGTCCTCCCCATAAATAGAGAACCCACACCCCCCCTTTTCACAACTCCTACAGGTACTCACGGTCCACGACCCCGCACCCGCACCCGCATCCATCCGTAGACCACCACCACACCACCCCATCTCTTCCACTACAGTAATATAAAATAGACTACATATCTGATTTTCTTACGACACCTCCGTCCGGTGTGGATATATATATATGGCTGGCGGTTGAGGTGTTTATTTATCATCTCTCTCCCAGCTTCTTTTCCCGATGGAGAATGCTCATTCCTCATCCTCATTATCATTATCCTCAGCTCATGGTTTTCGGGGTGGTGTTTGGGATTTCGATGAATCAGATGTGGGGGAGTTTTGAAGCATGTAGTGTGGTGTGTGGGGAGATTTTCATTCATGCGGGATTTATGATATATGTACTCGTATGAAGGGTTGTTTTGACTGTAGTATTGTAGGAGCTATGATATATATGTATGCAAACTAACTAACTCCCCTGACAAAAAAAAAACCCTAGACGACGTGATAAGGACCATCCTGGAAAAAATGATTCGGAAACTTTTGAGGATGATGGTTACTAGTGAATTTTGGTGGGAAACATAAACACCCATTTTTTCTGAACCCCATCCTGAAATTCCCCCCCCGCCCAAGAGGCTCTCCACACGCTAGATGATGCTGTTGGTCCATGCGGAGGGAGAGCGGAATGGCGTGTAGCTATTGAAAAATCCACCGAAATCGAAATTGCGGTCATGTTCTAAAGGGATGTGGGGGTGCCGACTTGCTAGTGAGCTAGATGGCGAGTTGAAAATTTCGCATTTGCTGGTGGGTTCTGGATGCTGGTAATGATGACGGGAAAGCCGGGAGGAGATGTGGAGATTTAGAGGAGGCTCGGAGTTTTGCCGGGTAATTCATTGCTGGAAATATTCTGTGAAATTGGATACTGAAATGGAAAATATTGATCATGGGACGCGAGGTGGTGAAGTTTCGGTGAGCTGGATATGGGATCTGGAAATGCTGCGTCTGCGAAGCTTGGAATGCTTGGGTTGACGTGGAAGACGTCTATTTCCCAGAACCTTGGGCAGGAAAATCCTGATGTTGGGGTAGTAAAAGAGCTTGCCCGTTGTGACGAGATTGAGGGCGAGTTGGAGATTTCGCATTGCCGGCCGGTTCCGGATGCTGATGAAGAGTCATGGAGCGAAGTGATGCGTTAGAGCTGGTGTGAGAGTGCAACTGGATTTGCTAGATACTGAGAGGGTTGTCCTCGAAGGTGACATCTCGCCAGCCTGACCTTTACCCAAGGAAGCATAGCCTCCCGGGGCCTTGGAGCTGTCGAAGATTGGAACCATTCAAGCTAGGTAGGCGAACATGATCCCCATGTCTCCATCCTAAGGGCTTTACCCTGCATATGGGTCGGCTCTTCTAAGTGATTGGTCTGTTGATTTGAAGCCAAAAATTGAAGGAGGTGGTTCAAGACGTTGGGGAGGCGGTAACGAGAACGGCGCCTTCCATCAGGGCCTTGTCATCGGCAGTAAGCGCAGAGACGTTCACCCCATGGGGGCGTAAAGTCTCGCAGCAGTACGACATGAGCGCTGCCCGCTCCTCGTTGTACATGTTAGACCCCTGGCGTTGCAGCTCCGTGTCCAACGATTGCATACGGGCCAAGAGCTGAAGAGCCAGATGGATCAGCCCCTCCGCCCAGCCATTTTGCATACCTTGCTGCTGTCCCACAACAGCCAATTTCAGCGCATTATTCTCCACAACTGTAGCTGCCAGCTGAATCCCAAGTTGGTATTTTTGCTCAGAGATTTCGTCCAGCGTCTCACTGTCTCTAGCCCAGCATTCATCCGTGGCACGGATTTCCTCTCTTGCTTCGGCAAGCTCTTCCTCGAGCGGGCCCATTTGTTCCAAGACCTCTCTGAGCGCATCTCTGTCTGTAGCGCGCTCGGACCACAAGAATCGTTTTTCCTCAGCGACTTCAGCAAGCTCATCCCGAAGCCCAGTGTTTTCCTGAAAGACCACGCTGATGGTAATTTCCTGGTCTTGAATCTTGTACTCAAGGCCCATCACCTTCTCCAACCCTATTTGCCGCCCATACTCAACCCAACCACGTAGACGGGCATTCTCTTCTCGAAGAGTTGCATTCTCGTCCGAGTACGTGTCGAGGTCGAAACTCTCCTGGAGCTCATCACGCTCTTCCTTCACGACCTTCAGTTGTACCAGCAGGTCGTCTCTCTGGTGTTTGAAACGCTGTCCCTCTCTCTGTACAGCACCGAATCTCGTATCAACCCGCTTGAGGTCATCCATATGACCCTCTTGAACATCAAGTATATCCTGGTTGTGTTTCCTCCCTTGGGACTTGAATGCAGCCTTCCATTCGGCCCCGACTTCTGCTCTGATGCGTTCCTCCTCAGAGTCATAGGGCGATGCATTGTAAAAGGCTAACTGTCTGTACAGCTGGACTTCATTACCCTCTAACTGAACTTCTGTGTTCTCTGACCGGCCTTCGTTTTCCTCTAACTGGCCTTCCTTGTCCTCTGATTGGACTTCCTTATCTTCTGACTGCACGTCGGTCGAGTCCAGAATAGAAGAGTTGGGTACGGAGCATTCAGGAAGGACAAAAGAGGTTTTTGTTTGCCCATCGTTCGATCCAACTGATGTGTCCCCTGACAAGTGCCTCTGATGTCCGGCCTTGAACAATGTCTGGAGACGATCAGTGGAGAGGGTTCTAAGCTGGCATAGTCGAGGGTTCTTCTTCGGGAAGAGTAGGTCGTCGACTAATGATTTCACTGCAATCGGCAGGGTGTCTGGAAGGCTGGATTCTTCCTCGTCGCCCGAGTCGCCGGTTCCTGCAGCCTGGCACGCGTTCTCAATTGACATTATTGAATGCACATTTTGCTTCCGAAGAGCACCTTGAATATCGCTTGGGGACTCTGGCAGCACTTGAGACTTTGACGGAATCTCCTTGGGCTCTTCCGCGTTTCTACTATCTGAGTTCGATTGGGAGGATGGAAAGCCTGTGTTCTTACAGCTTGTAGATATGGGCTATCGTAATAGGGTTAGAAGATAAATCTTAGTATATATTACAACCAGGATAATCCATACCTTCTTTCTACTAAACACATTCTTAATCTTCTTCCTAAGCGAGGAAGACTCGGCTTTGGTACTCTGCTCAGGTGCATCCTATGTTGAGATCAGTATGTCATCTTTGAGATACAGGTCTGGATGACTAACTTCGCTAGTAAGTACCTTGCACGTGGTCCGCAAAGCCTTCCAAGGCTTCTTCAACTTGAATTCCATGCTTCCGGCTATTCGATGTCTGAGAGATGATATGCAACAGATAATGGAGTAGTAGATGTAATGGTGCAACCTGTAGATACTGTGACAGATATGGTTCAAGACAGCAATTGCCTTCCTCACTTGATATGCTGTGAGAAGCGATACAAGGTAGTGACCGCAGTATCTTGAGTTTCAAATAGAGGTTCAGTAGCTGTAAGTATGATGGATTTGATCAACAAAGCTTAAAACTCTTGAGGTCGTATTTGATGATAGTATTCCAAGGTTTTCGAGGTTGTATGAGGAAGGAAGCTGAGAAGGAATCAGCAGAAATATTGAGAGTATAAGTACCATAAGGTGAACCATCCGGCTAACATAATTAAAGTTGTGTCGAGGTAAACATATTGATAACACCGGAGGTGAATAGGGAGAAGAGAGCAAAAGTCGTTTTATTAAATCCCATAACTATTGTCTTTCAACACTTTCCGAGCAGTCGTATCTTCAAATTGTGTTGAAGTATTATTCTTCTCCAATCACAACCTCTTTAGCTTCATAACCAAGGAAGTAATGGCCTTGGTCTGTCAACACTTTGACCCTGTGTTGACGCTTTATTCATCTTGAAGAAAGTGTTCGTAACTCTGTTCCTGACGTCGTTGAAGCTAAAATTTGGATCCAGTAGTTTATAATGAGACCTGGGAAATTATCCATATATATATAAGATGATATACTTGTGATGGACTCGGGAAAATTTTTGCATGTATAAGAGGGCAAAACTCGGACGTTTTATAGGGACTCTTCCCCTCTAGCTTTAGTGATACTTTCTTGTATCATGATTCCGGTCTATAGGTGACTTCATGAGGGAGGAAAGCTCGGTGGTTTGGGTAAAAAGTTTAGGCCTTTGATTTTGCCTATAAGTGATGTAGATTGATCCACAGATTGGCCCGCGCCTTGATGGTCAAAATACCAGTCGCGCTCTGGAGCAGTTCGGAAAAATAAGCAATTTGGAAATTGTAGCGTACGAAATCAACCGAGGTGTTCTAGCATTCGAGACATTTCCCCAGCGCAGACTCCTGAGGGAGAGACCTTAGATTCAGCGACCACTCCATCGTTTACCCCATACTGACCGACGGGCCCCCTTCAGAAGAAAGACTCATCTGTGGCGTTGCAAGGCCCAGCCTCATCTCTAGATGGGTATTTCCGGGTCCAGGCGCTTGGAGTCATATGGAATGAGTCTTCCTCCTCTTGACCCGGAGTTCCATCCTCATCCGCTTCGTCCTGCGGTGGCACAATAATGGATCGGAACTTCGCACGACCATGGCTGTCAAAGAACAACCCTAGAGCCCGCTCCTTCTCAGCAACGATGCGGTGAGCGCGACTATTTGGAGTCTCTGGCATTTTTCCAGCGGCCACCGGGGATATATCTCCAGCCTCAGCGTCGGCGGGCGTTGCCTCATCAGCCGGGATGCCTCGCGAGCAGTCCGTGCTACTCTGTGCCATGATATCGTCTATGTCGACCAAGATCTGTTCCGCTCCGGGGACATCAGCTTCATCTTCGTCGTCCTCAACAAAATCGAGGAGGCTGTTGTAACGGTCGACCAATGCATCCCGCTGATCATCGTCGTCCTGGATTCCGTAGATTTGAAGGGTGTTCTCAAGCTTTGAGATCCGGGCTAGGAGATGGCCCCCAAGGTCTTTGACAGCATGGGCCCAGATAGTCCCTTGCTCAAGGCGTGCATTAAGCGAGATCACCTCTTCCCGAGATTCAGCCTCCACTTTTGCATGTGCTTCCTGCAGCTCTTCGCCTTCCTTGAGTACCTCCTTATCCTCTTCGTTCCGTATCGGGGGATGGCACTCACGGAGATCAGAGAGTTCTGTCCGAAGGATTCGAACGTCCTCTTCGGCAGCTCTAGTGCGCTCCTTGTTTAGCCGCGACTCCTGTTCGCCAACATATGCGTATGCTGCGTCCTGTGTGCGAATGTCCGCCATTTTCTGTAGCTCATGACGGAGCTGAAAACTCGTAGAGCGTATCTCTGACACCTCGTTCTCAAGACGGGAAATCTCTCGGTCCTTGCCTTTCAAAGACCAGCGGACCCAGTGATCAAGTCTGGTGTTGATGAAGGTGTTTTTCTCCTGGTCTGAGATTTCAGCCTTCTGCTTGTAATGCGATAGCCATAGGTTTTTGTTGGCTAGCGCTTCCTCGTGCTCAACAAGCAAAATATCAACCTCCGCTTGTAGGCGCCCCAGCTCGCAAGCTTGAGCCCTCGTTCTTTCCTCAAGCGTACTGATGGTCCGGGCCTTCATGTCTTCGCCTTCACGAAATTCGCGTATGGCCGTTCGGAGCTGCGTAGCTTCCACTTCCGCGTCGCAAATCTCCATTTCCTTAGCTTCGGAAACCCCTCTCAAGTAATCATTATCAGAATGAACAAGGCGGTTGATCTCATCCATGGACCTCAAAGCTCTAGTGTTATCTTGAGGTCGCTTGAGCATATCGAAAACGGACTTGATTACACTCTTGAAGGCGGTTTTTCTTGCCTCCAAATCCAAGTTGGCACGTGTCATCCTCTCCAACTTGCTCTGAAGGGCCATGATCGCCCCACTGCTACAGGTTTTGTCGAGCTCGGTCTGTTTCTCCAAGTCCTGCACTCTTGATTGGAGACCTTCAATAATCTCGCTGCAACGAATATCCAGATCTTTGTACATCTTGTCTTTATATTCGAGAAGTCGATCCTTTTCCGTGTCGCTCGCAGGCTTATCTTCAAGTCGACCTGTAAGCTCATATACTTTCTCAGCGTAGAATTCTGCCTCCGCCTTGTCCTTGGCAAGTGCAGCTGCTAAACCAAAGTTCATATCATGTGCAACCTGGAGAAGTTGGCCCTTTTCTTGGACTTGAGCCTCTAGTGCAATGACTCGTTCCAAACTTGAATTTTCACTCTTAACCTTTACGCCAGGTGCATCAGTACGTTTTTGTTGCAGGAGGTGCATTTCGCATTGCTCGAAGCGATGTTGAAGGCCTCGATGGTCGGCAAGAACCTGCTGCAGTGCCTTATCGTTGTGCTGTAGTTGCTCAGCCTGACGATTCCGTCGCTCGCGAAGTTCTGCGTTCTTCTCTTTGAACTGCTTATTTGCGCGTAAGGCGGAGGTAAGCTTGTGCTTGCCACGCCGGACCTGCTCGGTTGTTTGATCTCGCAGCTCCTGTATCTCCGCAGCATGATCTTCTCTCAAGTCGGCCATTTCATTCTCGTGAGATTTTTGTCTTGATTCCAAGACCGTCTCCCATTGTACATCCGGCGATATGGTATTGATGCCAATAAGCGCTCCGTCCTCTTCGATTTCTTCTCTAACCTTATTCTTGCTTTCGTCTACGGGCTGCCCTCGAGTAGACAAAAGCTGGTCACATTGCAGAGTCTTAAGCTGTGGCGGTGGGGTGCGACCTTGAGAGTTATTAGTGTTCGCAATCGTAGTACCGGAGAGCACCCTCGCGTGGCCAGGTCTTATGTGTGGAACTTGATTGACGGTCTCCCACCGGCGTACAGAAAGGACAGGTCGGCCGTAAAGCGTTAAGTCCTCTGCGAAGCGTCTGGCAGGACTCGAGAAGTTCGCTTGTCTCCACGGGGAGGCAAAACTGCAAACTTTCGATTGGCTCTGATTTTTCGCATTTTCATTGTCTTGTCCAGCGATATCTTCAACGAGGTCCTAAGTTCCGATCAGCCAGCGAACACAAAAATTTCATTAACTTAGTGATGATTTCCCGGTTGAAGATTGGTAGTACTTACAATGAAGTCTTTGACCGATGCATACGACCGCCCCTTACTAGACGATATAATCTGATCTGTGTATTTGGCTAGCTTCCCCAGTTTTGATGTCGCGTCTTCAGCTACGGGAACCAAATGTTCTTCCCTACTCGAAGGTCCCTCTGGGAGTTTGTGCTCAGAAGGCTTTCCGCCATCTTGAGCTCTGCAGGTAAGTTGTCCTCCTTTGTTGTGAGACTCATCATCAGCTGTGTGCAACATAACTGGCATACCTGAATTGACGGAGTCGGTCGTCCACGAAGTCTCCATATCAGAGAGCCAACCAATACATATTTTATCAGACCGTGCATCCGAGTCGCTTGCGTTCGATGACACTCCCGAAGAGAGTACACCTCCCTTGCGCCGGAGAATGACAGTATCGAGACTCGAGTCGTCGCCGGCCGGGTCAAACTTCGGAGGATGGTCACAAAGACCCTATTTGGCGTTAGTAGACCGAACTGATGACGAGATTGGAGATGTGTAGGAGGGCAACCTTCTACTTACACTTTGTGTAGCGGGAGGTAGGGCAGTATCCGACTTGGAGATGTCTACCGCGTCAATACCCGTTTCTAGCGGTAAAGAAACGTGGCTTGAATCCAAGATTACTGGTACTACTGAAATGCTTCCGTGGTTGCAAGAAGAAGTTGATAAGACGCCCACACCCGGGGAGTCTTTGATAAAGCCTGGGTCCTTTGGCTGGTGAACACCCTATGCGCAAGATCTTAGTGATTTTGACGTACTGCTGTGATTCACAGACATCCTTACCCGCTTTCCCTTGCCAAAGAACTTCTTCAACCGTAATACGCTTAAGAAGGGTTTCTGAGCTGCTGGAACGGTGGTTGCAGAAGTATCCTATATTTGTCAGTTGGACAATTGACCATGCCGAACTTAAATACTTACATGCTCTTTTATCTTGCCTTTTCGATTTCGTGACATCCTCCACGGTAGCTTCATGTTGAGCACCAAAGTCGTGGCTGGAAAGCTAAATACGGACCGACAAACTCGATATTATCGACAGGACGGGAAGTAAAATAGTCCAAAGCTGAATGTGAGAAAAAGCTGATAATGTGTGCTAGCACCCAAAGACAAGTGTTGGTGGTTGATAGAATATGCAGCGTGAAGTAGCAATACTGTAAACCTATGATGGCTTTGATGATCAGAAAATTCCAGTTACCATCTCCAGTGCTGATCTTGTGGTTAATGAATCAAGGTTTTGGTATTGTAGAAAGAAAGAAGAAGAAAGGATGGAGTGGCCATGATAACGAATTAAATAGCTAACGATGAATCGTTTGTGCTGACGGCCAGATGTGAACAGAGAGACCATGGTGTTGCCAGCCAATGCATGCTGAAGTCTCTCAACACTATAATCTCCAGTACGGATTTGAAAGATGAGTTGTACCTGGAGGTTCTTAATGCTACTGAGAAGTGGTACGTCTCGGAGATCTTGCTCGAGCCTTTTCATAACATTTGAACTCGAATATGGCTCAGTATAAGGTACATGACGAGTAATGATGTATAATACAAAGACTGAACGTATACACCTATATATATCATAAAACAAACAAAAACAATGAGGAAGACTTTGAGTCTTAAAGATGTAGAGCAAACATGGATCATATCCCAGTTCACAAGGAACACCATTAGTTGCAACATTACACTGATTGATCACGGTCATTGCAGCTTGGTGATTGCTTATCTCCATCTTCACAGCTCTAAACCTCGTGCACTAGGCACACTTTCTTAACGAGAGATGAACGACACAGATTTTGTCCGTGGTTTAGTTGCCGTCACAGAATTTTTGGTATAATACTTCTGAGATCTGCACTCAATATATCTGAGATCGTGGCAGAGGGCTGGAGTAACATGGATGAAACATTATTCACAATCTAGACAGCAGGCCGGCTGTCTTACTCTTTGGGAGCACCTCTTCCTGGAGCTTGTGCTTGATGCAGTTCATCGTCAGCTTTCGTTGTCGTACATCTTCGTGGTAAATGATGTGTTATGTTGAACATCGGTTTTCCTCTGGAATCGACTTAGGATGAAATGACTGCAATGGGATGGTGGACGACGCTTGTCACAGTTGTTGTTCGCTGCTAACCCGCATTTAGTTAGGTTCAATTCAGAGGCAGCACAGAACTCATGGTCTTTTTCCTTGTGAGAATACCAAGCTCAAGGTGATAAAAGGGTCTATTGTAAAGCCTGGCTTCTTCAACTAATCTACAGCGTGCGAAAGAGATATTCGGAAGTTCTAGCTTTAACCTAGCACCGCCCCTTGCCAATAACCGCACCATATTACAAGTACAATCCTTCCGGCTCGCCCTCGCTCTGGCTCTAAGAAGCAGTCTAAGGTCAGTCTATGAAAATTCTCACTTACTGATCACTTAACTAATTTGAATTCTCCAGATCCCCAAATCTCGTGTCAAATCGGTATCTTTCTCACCATTTTCACATACATCTCAGAAAACTAACAGCAATTCTCCAGACCGCGAGCACCGCCATTGGCCAAGCTATCAAAGCAACCAAGGCAACAAAGCAGGCACGCAATGCCAAAGAGGTTTCGGCATCCAGCGATGAACCCAAGGTAATGGTGCTTCTCTCCAATGTACATATCAGTTCATTAATTGTAATTCTCCAGAACCCGTTCCGCGGCTTGCCACATCCCACCAAAGTCTGCAAAGATGGTGTGGTACGTCTTCTACAGTTCTCCAGTCTACTATGAAAGCCTTACACTGATTTCTCCAGACACCGAGAACCAAGACGTTGACGAAAGCCGAAAAAAAACAAGCAAGCGACTGGGATCAAGGACGCGAGGAATGTCAGGAATGGTTTCTAAAATGCACCGAACCAGACGCCAAACACAAGAAAGCTCAAGTTCCCCAAACAATCTTGGACAAAGTCTGTTGGGCGATCAATGAAGCGATGCCTAATGATGGTCGTGCGATGGCCTATATTCCCCAAACGGCTCAAAGTCAGGAAGGATATGTTCAGAACTCTCGAGGGCGCAAACGAGCGGTTGCAAAAAGTGCTGCAGACAAGGTACATTATTCGGAGAATTCAAAATCGTCTGCTAATCAATGTGATAGGTCACTGGAAAGAAAACGCTCTTTGCTTCCATGAAACGCGATCGGCGCAATGCTTGGCTCTCCTTGAAGACGTGCCCGATCTTCATGGAAACCACCATGGCCAACAAACGAGCAATTGGAGAAAAGCTTCTCATCTTGTTCAATGAACGATATCGTCGTATTCTCTGGGAAGAATTCCAGCAATCCTCCGTCAATTCTCCAGATACCTACTCCATGCTCGGCGACCGCTACATCTCGACAGAACTCGGCCTAGACGACAAGTTGGCGTCAGGACGTTGTTGGCCATTGCCGGTGCCATTACCGGCATATCTCCCTTCCCTGGCTGCACATACGGTATTCTCCTTCGCAGCGAGCAATTTCGAGGACAACTCTGCGGTCAAGAAAGAGTCTGGGAAGTATATTGGAGAATTGGACTCTGAGGACGAGAAGATCTACATCAAGCCGGATCCGGATCAAGAGGCTATTGGAGAAATTGAGCATAAGGCCAATTCTCCAGACTCTGAGCATGATCGCATGGACATCGCTTCGAATGGAGAAATGGGCTATGGAGATGAGGGACTCGAAGCTGAGTCGAAGATGCAATACGGAGATCTGGAGAAAGCCGACGAACACGAAAATGGAGTACACGACGGTCCTTATGGAGAATTTTTCGATTTTGACGGATATTGATGTCCGGCAGAGAGCGGTGTTTGCGGATTCCTCCAATATTGACCACGCTTGATTTCTCCAACGGCCTCTCAGGCGGCACCTGACTTTTCACACAAGTTAGAATATTTGGAGAATCTTGCTTTGATCTCTTCTTTCTACGGCGAGCCCTTTCCCCTAGCACATTATTTTTATCCCCATTCATACCTTCACTCTTTGGCTCCCCATACACACCCATCGGAGAATTGGCGGCTCCTTCTCTTGCTGTTGATGGATGATGGAGAGGAGAATGGATGGCACTGTCCATAGCTCACATGGAGCTGTTTGGGGAATTGGGCACATGTTTCCGCTCTGAAAGCGATGATTTAGCTTCTCCGATTGATGGAGGTCTCAATAGTTTAGCACATTAACGAATCTACGTATTGACTCCTCTGAAATCTAAGATCTCGAATGATTATTGGAGAATAAGATTCTAGTAATCTTGAATGTAAAATATATGCCTTAGAGTTTGCAAACAATCGCGCCTTGACCGTTACTTTCAACTCCGAAAGTGCATACCATTACAGAAGATTGAACAATGGCGAGCAGGCGTTGGAGAAAAGCTTCCAGTTGTAAATATTTATAAGAGGCAGCATCAATGCTATGACTGTTTGGATATATTCTGTAGCTGGAGAATCATCCAATTACCAATACATCCTAGAGTACAGCTACTTCCGCCGCTTCCCCAATCGACGCTATGAACGGGATGCATTTCCCCAACGCACAAAGTATCAGGAGCCATGGAAGGGTTAGTTTACTAGTAGAGAACATCTCCAAACATGTAAGATTGCGTACCTTTTGGAGATGAAAGCAGTGGAAGCTCCGCCATCTGACAATTTTAAACTGGAGAATAGAAAAGAGCTGAGATCTCTAGATCAGAACGCATTTAAAGAAGATCCCATCCTGAAATCTCCAGCTGACCTCTCAGAGTTCCAATTCCCATAAGCCAAGTTGTACGAGCACGCTGCTATGGCACGCCAGGACCACGGAGTCTTGCAAGAAGTATTTCTCTACTTAGAAGGCGTATTACTTCTCCAATACAATTAAAAGTGCAAAAATAATTAACCGACTAGACTTGTGTTTCGTCATTTCTCAGAGCTAATCTCAACTTCTACTCCTCTCCTCCTTCAAGTTGCTGTCGACCGCATGAAAGATACAAGCTCAGCTGTTTGGTATCTTTCTTCCTCAATGTAATATCATCAGATTGTCCGTATCTTATGCTCAACGGAGAAATATGGAGGACGACCCGATCAATTCTTCGGATCAGGAGTTCGAGGCCCGACCCAATCCTTTTACCAATGTTGGTTCAAGAGTAATTGAGGATCTGCTTGACAATGCCTTTGAAGATCGTATGGAGAGCAAGAAATTCTCCAAGCAGCTGAATCGAAATGATGGCGCACCCGGTACAAGGCGACTTCGCAATCGCTGGGAGGTGTACTTTCTAAGCTTCTATAGTCAGACACTGCAAAAGAAGTATAACAATCTATCTCCAGTATGATTTTTCATTTGAAGAATCTGTAGCTAACATGGTCCTCGTTTCTCCTACAGTATCGAGACAACCATGCCTACCTCCCAAGACATTGAAAGATTTCTCCCTGTCATCGTAAAATACATTCGAGGTTATGGAGAAAACGGAGTACCAGGCTATGCATACATTAGAGGTGGTTTGAAGCATTTGATTGTATGCCTACAATTCCGCTTTGCCAAATTCTCTCTCATCAAGCACGAGCGCCTTCGCATCGCTAGTGTTGTCAACGAATTACTAGACAGCGGCAAGATTACCAAGAACAGCACTCATGAAAAACATTGGATCACGGCTCAATTGATTGACAAACTGACCCGCAGTGTTTTCGAGCAGGCTTTGACGAAAGGGACTCTATCTTGGGATGTTGTAATCTCCAAATGCCTTTCGCTGGTTTTGCAATCAGCGATTGCTGGTAGAGCTGGCGAAGTCATGAGAAGTCAAGATTACGAGGAGGTCATATGTCTCCGTTACGAGCATGTGAACATGAAGGTCGTGAGCCTTGCAGCGGAGAATTGGCGTCTCGAAGCCTTGATCAATGTCAACTACGAGAAAGGATTCAAGTAAGTATATCTTCATCTGTAGATATAAATGTGATCTTGGTTAAAGACATAATTATTTGACACTCCTACTGATCAATTCTCCAGACGAGACAATAAGATCAACAAGAAAGTTCGAATCGACAGTCTCGATGACTCCGAGTTGAACACCTGCTGTGCTTTGAAGCTGTTGATCATTCTTGCCTTGAGAACAGGAGCGGTCAGCGGGACGAGCTTGAACGAGGTCCTCGTTGCAGCCAGATCTCGAAATAACCGGCGTATCATTTGGTCTCATCCTGAATGGCCGGTCATTAGTAAAATTCATGGTACCGGTCGAGAACTTTCTGTCGGTCTCTCGGCGGGCGTCAATCAGATGAGAGGCAATTTGCAATTTGCTGCCAATGCGGCCAGTCTACTCCATGACCTTCGTCCGCATGATATTCGTCATGGCTCAGCTCTTGATTTCTCCAGTCTGCCACCTGCACTACGTGGTGTGGCCACAGATAGCGTTCAAGTTGGATTAGGTCACAGCTCAGAATCACGCAAAAGAGGACATACTCAGAAGTATACTGGCTACATCAGAGATACTACCTGGGAGAAGCGTCTGGCTCTGGAGGCAGAGGATTTCGAGCTCGACTTCGGTCAAACTCCTTACAATAAGAAGAGACGTTTGTCAAAGGATGAGATTACCAAGATCTGCCAGGACAACAAATGGGATTCTGATCTCTCCAAAAATCGAAGGAAAGCTTCTAAGCTTGCTTTGGACCTCGATCTAAAAAAGTGGCGTGAGCTGGAAAGGGGTACGAATTCTCCTGCTGCAGCAGTTGAGGAACCCAAAGGTGAATAGATTCGCTGGAAGAAACTCTTTGCAATGCCTTCCGTTCTTCTGGTTCACAACACTTTGGAGAAAATCTATGGCTAACTCTTTGTGTGTTCATCGCAGCTCTCCACAATCTTACGCCAAACGAGAGAAATGTCAACCAGCAACAGAAACGCAAGCCTGCTAGGCGTCGAAACCCGATTTCGACCACCACAAAGATTTCAGAGAACGGTATTCTTGATGTCGAAGCACTTGATCCACGCTTGTTTGACAAATCCACGAAGGAGAACATTTCTCCATCTCCTACTCCTTTCGGAGATACGTCGAGAGATTCAACAGAGGATTTGTCTGATCTTGAAGACATGATTTCTCCAGTTACTACCTCTGACGATATGTCTCTTCCAACCATTTCCTTTGACGATACGTTCGAGGAAGACAACATCGAGGTTCTTGAAGTTGGAGGAGTTGTGGCCTCCATCAGTGAACTTATACAGGGTCAAGATATATCTGACGAGACTATTGAACTCTTGTACGAAGCGCAGCTTCGCAATTCTCCAAGTAATGTCACAGGTATTCTTGATGTCGATCCTACCGAATTCATCACATTCTTTGCGAAGACTAATGTAATTCGGATTTCTGGAGCAATCAAGAAGCATTTGAAGAAAGCAATAAGAGGAGAAAGTCGAGAAGAACCAACACCATTCGAGTTTCGTTGTCCCCATCATCGCCTTGGTTGCGAATCAACTGTCAACTGTGACGAGTCCTTGCGCGTACATTTGAAGACCTGTCCAACCACAGCAGAAGAACACGCCTCCAGGAGAAACAAACCGTTTCCATGCACCGAGATCCTTGACGATGGCACTATCTGCTCGAGAAGTTTCAATGGAGATCCCCAATTGAAGCGACATATCAGGCATGATCATAAAGGTCTGAGCCTATGGGAGAATAGAAGGTGTGCGGAGGGGAAATGTAACGGTACCATCATCTACAAGACTCAGTCTGAGTGGACTCACCATCGACGTAACTCCCATTCTGGTTTCAAGCCTATGCACTGCCCGATGAGAGACTGCAAAGGCAGCAAGCTGTTCGATAAGGAGAAGGAACTCCTCCGACATATGGAGAAATTGCACTTCATGACGCACGAGCAACGTGTTGCAGCATTACCGTACAAGCAAGAAGAGAAGGCAAAGGAAGCCGTGATTCAAGACGAATGGGACCAACGGAAATGCCCTCATCCAGACTGTCCGAGTACGACCATGTTCACCAACCGGACTGCGCTTCTTTCGCATTTGAAAGTAAAGCATGACCTCAAAAAGTCGAGTTCTCCAAAGGAGTTCAAACTGTACTTGGGAGCTGAATGGCCTCCGGGCAACGATTCTAGCAGCGAGTCGGGCAGCGATTGATCGGTTGTGTGGTAGAGTGTCGCTGTCTCGTGCTTCAACATGGACCTCGTTTTTTGCTGCCCTGCTTTTCTAGCGTTTCTCCAAACATTGCATACAATGTCTATTCTTAGCATAGTGTTTGTTGCTTATGTTTCTACTCTTAGCATGGTGTCTGGCGCTCATGCTTCAAGAGCATAAGAACTTGCTGAAAACTTGCCGACTATTTACTTTTGGGAGTGGGAGAACTACGAATTCTAGCATTGTGAGCTTGGCAATGACCATCAACATAAACGACTTCCAAGTATTATGACTGTAGAATGTAATCTATTCCTTGCTATTGCAACTACGAACTTGCTAACTAGAGATAAAGCTCATTCGGGAAACCTTCGGTCTTTGTTTTCATTACCCTCTCTCTCGCTGCTCTAAAATCTGCCATCTGAACCCTCATTCTTCGCTCTCTCAGTGCCATAAGTCCAGCTTCGGAACAGATGGCCTTGATGTCGGCACCAGACAGATCATCTTTCTGATTAATGAATTCATCGAGCTCAACATCCTCGTTTAGCGACATCTTAGAGGTGTGGAGGGTGAAGATCTTTTTCTTTGTGTTTTCTGTAAAGAAGTTAGCATATGGCATTAACGGACCATTTTATTTGAAGACAGACGGTCTGGGTTTTCGAACAGGATCTTTCGGTCAATTCTTCCAGGGCGTATGAGTGCTGGGTCGAGAGTTTCGATCTTGTTCGTAGCTAAAATAACCTTGACATCACCCCTATCATCAAACCCGTCTAGCTGATTGAGTAGCTCCAACATTGTACGTTGAACTTCACGTTCCCCTCCGGAAGTAGACTCGTATCGCTTGGTTCCGATGGCATCTATCTCATCGATAAAAACAATAGAGGGTGCATGCTCAGCGGCTACCTGAAAGATCTGGCGAACCAGCCGAGGTCCGTCTCCAAGATATTTCTGGATGAGCTCACTGCCGACGATTCGAAGAAATGTTGCGCTCGTTTGATTGGCCACCGCTTTTGCGAGTAGAGTCTTGCCTGTTCCAGGTCCACCATAAAGAATGACACCTTTTGGAGGCTTGATCCCCATCTCCTCGTAAAGCTCTGGGTGGAGCAAAGGTAGTTCGACAGCCTCTCGTACTTCCTGAATCTGTGTTTCCAGTCCACCGATGTCGGCGTATGATTCAGTAGGAGCCTTGTCTAATTTCATGACCGACACCAAAGGATCTGCGTCGTCTGTCAAGACTCCTACCACTGATACCGATTTGTGATGTAATAGTATACTAGCTCCAGGCTCCAAGAGGTCCTTGTCGACAAATGACATTATAGAAACATAGTATTCTGGCCCAGTAGCACTCGAGACAATGGCGTGATCATCGTCGATCATCTCCTCCAAGTTGCCGACCCCCATGGGGCTGCCTCTCATATCATCGACCCGACTCCTTTCATCGGCGTTCCTATCCAGAGCATCGGAGTCCCCACCAGCTGAAGCTGGGGTCGTCGTATTCTGAGCCTTTGCCTTTCGGATACGCTCCTGGTTCTCCACGTATTCCTCCTCAAGCAATAGATGGTCATGAATACGTTGCATTCGAAGGTACTTTAGCTTGCATCGAGAAGTCGGATAAATGATAGGTAGCTTTGTTGAAGCGTTTGGGCCAGCTGCCTTGCGCTTTCTACGACCAATACGGGTGGTTGGCTGTGGAGGGGGTTCGTACTTGGGCTTCTCCTTCTGTAGAGCGTAAAAATCAGTAAAGCTCTAATACATTCCTGAATAGCCGATATCGACGTTTCCCGGGGGGAGAGATCGTATTATTGGTTACCTTCTTATCTTTATCATCCTTTCCATCACCTCCGGGCAGGTTGCCGCCCAGGTTTGATGTATTGTTACCCTAGGTAAAGTGCTCGATCAGCTTGTGGCCAAGAGTAGAGCGGACCAGTGAGCTCACCATAACTAGCACAACACGTCCAAACCCAGCTTTCCCACTTGTGAGTAAGGGTACTGACGCTTCTAGAGGGATAGCTATTTGTTGGTGACGATGTGGTGAACGATGTCGATGGATGATACGAGCTTGGGCTGGCCAAAAGTGCTACGCGAGGATTGAAAGTCCAACTATGATTGGCCGGCAAGTCTCACCAGGTCTCACCGCCCAACCACGTCAAAGTAATTCTGCCGAGTTACAATACGCATTACCCGGACCAAGCCCTTGTCTTGTTGGGTAAGGCAGCCTCAAGAGCCATTTGCTTCACTTTTGTTGGACTTGTCAGGTATTGAGTAATAAAGCTGTGACTACGATCCTGCTGCGAGTATTGTTCAAGGTTTCCCAAATACAAATCACTTACCGGCGCTCAACACTGCCAGGCAACCGGAAATTTCCTACCTTGGCACCATTGTCCGAAGCAGAGTCAATACAGTACTTGACTGAATTTATCTGTCCCGCAACTCGAATCGAAGACCGTCTTTGCTGTTACTACTAATAGTACTCTATTTATCGAGTTCTTTCGAACCAGCAAGGTCATCCTCCGTCCGTATCTGCTTTTTCAAGTCACTTTGGACCTCTCGAATACTCAGGCTTTACTATTGCTCTTCCTTACCATGGCTACAAACCGTACTCGCCGTATTGCTAAGGAAATTGCAGACCTACACCAGGATACACTCTCAAATATCTCCGCAAACCCCGTTGGTGATGGGGATGATCTTACACATCTAAAGGGTTCTTTTAAAGGACCGCCAGGCACGCCATACGAAGGTGGTACATACAGCATCGATGTTAGGATACCTGGCGAATACCCCTTCCGACCACCAACCATGAGGTTCGATACGAAAGTGTGGCACCCAAATGTCAGCAGCCAAACGGTGAGTAATGTGCCCTGCATGCCCCCTTTTGAATGCAGCTGATATTGGTGGTATTAGGGCGCCATATGTCTTGATACTCTCTCCTCTGCTTGGTCCCCAGTCCTTACCATCAAATCCGCCCTTCTATCCCTTCAGTCACTCCTAAGCACGCCAGAGCCTAAGGATCCCCAAGATGCCGAGGTTGCGAGTATGCTGATGCGGAACCCGAAAGAGTTCGAGCGGGTAGCTCAGGAGTGGGCCGTAAAATACGCTGGAGCGCCAAAACGAGAGAGGGGTGAAGGCAGTGGAGGATCAACAACTGAGACCTTAAAGCAGAGACAACAGAAGTCGAAGGAGGAGGAAGAAGCGGAGAGAGTAGCACGGTACGTATATTGGTCCTTACGGCAGGCTAAAGTGAAGAACTAACATTCCCAGGTATGGTGGTTACAACGAGCAAATGATCAGCCGCTTCGTACTGATGGGATTCGACCTCGACCTTGTGGTAGCAGCGTTCGATTATGTGGGAATTGATCCTAACGATGGCGAGGACTATCCGTTGGAGGAAGCATACATTGGGGACATCACAGCAAGGCTTCTAGGGGAACCATGACAGCCATCGATAAAATATTGCTAATTCCTAGGCATACACACTGTACGAAATGTGGTTGATGTTAATTGCGGGCTTTAGGTCGTTGGGAGTTTAATATCGGGCTATGTATGGCTGCATCATTGGTATGGCTGGACAGAAACGTGCAGAATTCTTAACAGGCAGCTCGCGAGCTCGCCATAGAAGAATTGGAGGCATACTCGAAAGCATTGTTAGGCTCGGCTGATTATTCTCTTTGATGGCCGAATGACCCAATATCTAGCTGACCGCACTGACATACTAGGTACTGTACTCCGTACTAAAGTACAACCCTGTGCACAGCCGGCACTTTAATGATGGCTTTTTGTCGTGAAATTCCCCCAACCAACCGTCAAGATGGTAACCGTACTAAAGAAACTGAGCATTCCACAGATGCCGTATTCCCCTGTTTGTGGGCTAAAGGATGGGGAAATATGCGGGGAAAGACCGGGTATGATGTTCGGTATGATGCTGGACCTTTACCTCTCAGCACCTAGCAATCTGCATGCAATTTTCTTGGTCTCGTGTTACAAAGACCGGAACGATCTTTACAGCTCACCATAACCCAGCAGCCGTATCATCATGGCCATCGGAATGGAAACAGAAACTTCCAGTCCGGAAGCCCTAGACTTCAGAGACGAGAAAGTCGGGCATCAGGCTCTTGAGAATGTCCAGCTTGAAAGACAGGAACTCCCGGCTATCGATCATGCACTCGATAGAAGGATTACGCGCAAGTTCGACTTCCATATCGTTCCATGGCTCTTTGGCCTTTGGCTTTTGGCTTTCATCGACAGAAGCAACATTGGGAATGCCAGGATCGATGGCCTGACTACCGATCTAAAGTTGGATGGGAACAAGTTCAATATCGTCAGTCCGGCATGAAGAAAGGATTTGAAACATTTCAATAATCTGGTGTCAAGGCATTAACGATCTTCTATGTTCCCTACATCCTGATAGACGTACCCAGTAACTGGTTCATGAAGGTAAATCTCGCAGGTATCTTTGAAGAAATGAATAGTTAAATACCTCAGTATTTCGGCGCAGGGTATTATCTACCTGGGCTCATGGTTGGATGGGGAGTTGTAGGAATGAGTAAGCCTTCTCCGTTCTGTACCCACCTGGGCTGACACTTAGACGCATGATCAGGCATGGGCTTCGTCAAAAACTACGGGTATATTACCTTCGTCTACTCGCTTTGCTCTGTGTCGCTGCTTATATCAATGTGCGGCAGTGGTCTACTCGTTTGTAGGTTTTTCCTCGGGCTCTGTGAAGGTGGCCTCCTTGGTGGCATGGTCTTGTATCTGTCAATGTAAGCCATTTAACTCGCTAGAGACATCTTGTCTAACTTGTTGAAGGTTTTACGAACGACGCGATATGATATTTCGTTTGGGGCTGTTCTATTGTGCCGCACCATTGAGTGGTGCCTTTGGCGGACTCCTTGCTACTGGCTTGGCCGAGATCAATTACCATGGATATAATCGTAGGTTTTTGCGGTTCACTCCGCCAGAAAGCTGCTCAGAGATCAAACAGGTTGGCCGTGGATCTTCATCGTCGAAGGGGTAAGTGAAATCTCCAGTGATTGTACTACCCTTTCCTGACTGCGCTCCTTGTTTTGCTGATGAATTCTCACCTTCATTCCGTCCGTTCAATCCTTGTTTTCACCGGTGAATGGCTATATAGACCTGAAGTGTCCATGCTGACGATACTATGGGGTATTTGGTAGGCTATTACAATATTATTCGGGATATTGACACTCTTTTTCCTCCCGCACACTCCCAGTCAATCCGAGTTTTTGACCGAGGAAGAAAAAGCTGCAGCCGTTCAGCGGATGAGAGCAGAGCATGGCGGAAGTTCGTCCTGGAAAGTTGAATCGGAAACGTTTTCATGGCATTGGGTAAGTCAAGTACATCGCAGCATTGACCACTCGAAGCCGGGGTTTAAGAATACAGAGGAGGCGTTTACATATGGAGCTAACGTGTTTTAGGTTCGCATGGCTTTGCTGAATATCAATACGGTGGTGCTATCTCTCAACTTCTTTGCCATTATCACACCGCAAGTTTACTCATACCCAGTCCTAGGATCGCACTAATGGCTCCAGCATCTACTCATTTTCTTTATTTCTTCCAACAATTATCAAAAGTCTTGGTTACAGCAACGTAACCGCTCAGCTATTCACTGTTCCGCCTTACATGGCGGGCTTTATCGCTGTGCTTCTGGGCACATATACTTCTGGCAAAGTCGGGCGAGGTCCAGTCATGCTCTTTTGCTGCTCTATGGCCATCATTGGCTACATTTTGCTTCTTGTGCCGGCAAGACCTGCGGTCCACTACGGAGGGTATGCTAATGCTCTACTATTCTACCCTTATAGAGTATGCTTGCTGATTCGACGGTAGGACGTTTCTGATAGCAGCAGGCAAGTTCAAACGTATACCTTGGAGACCGTACATGAACTGACGATAAGAATATAGGTGTTTTCCCGAGCTCACCTGCAGTAATGGCGTGGTAGGCTGACTTTACCCTGTCACAATGCCGATGTATTGACGAGATGACAGGCTCGCCAACAATCTCGCGCCGCATTACGCCAGAGCCACCGGAACAGGTTTCCAGATTGCTATTGCTAATTGCGCAGCTTTTATTGCGACCTTCACATACTTGCAAAAAGACGCGTAAGCCTGCATAGAAGCTATGGAATTAGAACAAGCTAATCTTCTTCAATAGTCCCAAGTATAAGACTGGGCATTTGATCAACGTTGGATTCCTTGTTCTAGCTCTGATATTAACGTCGGGTCACATTTGCTACGTTAAGTGGGAGAACCGTAAACGAGCAAGAGGCGGAAGAGATTATCGTCTCCAAGAAGAAGATGAGGGTTTGCTTGGCTACAAGCACCCGAACTTCAGGTACACCATCTAGTTGCCTGATAGAGAAATATCGGCTTTGCCAAAGCCCCTCCGGTTCAGCAATGCGCGTAATCCTCAAGTGTCAAATACGACGCTCGGAAAATGCGTTTTTCTGTGACTTGGTGTCTTAGTGGTCCCACAATGTTCATTTGCGCTAACTACCGAGAGCTTTTGGGGACTACTGATCAACGTGAATTCTCTCGCTCGAGTCCGTTGGAATGGCCGCTATGGCAGGTCATCAGTAGTGTTCCGTATGAGGATAATTCAACTGCCAGTTCCCGCGAGATTGTCCTCTGGCTCGGATGTCGCAGCATGTGATAAATAATGTGACCACTGGAGACAATGATAACGAGACAAGCAGGCTGCAATTTGTGATTCGTTGATTGTTCTTCAATTGAACGAGCGACTTGCTGGGATATAGTGCATAGTTTGATAGCTGGCGACGGAGCATACCTTGACATCCTGAAAATCCCGCGGCAATTTTCACCTACTCTCAATCAGTCGGACTGCTTTCTAACATGTACTGAGACTGACGATATGACGAACCGTCTCAGGTTTCACGGCCCCACGATGATCGCGATTTCTCTTTTGGCACGTATGAGAATACAGTGTTCCGGCTTGCTCGTCGGATGCGGCCAATGCGTATGCGTATTGACATCTTCGATAGGCTGCGTCTTTCCTTTGCTCGTGATTCAACCGACCTTACTTTCTTATAAGCAAGACTGCCGTTTTCTCCCCCCGCAGCAATTGACAAGCAATTCTATCACCTTCGTTTCCGAGACGTCTTGCCATTAGCTCGTTATCGTTGGTTATAATTTCTCATGAGATCTCCTTCCTTCGACTCCCTCCAGTACCATTATAAGCACTACTTACAACGAATGGCTCTTCTAGCTCACATACTGCTCGTCGTTCTGTCTGTTCTCAGGTAACAGAACGGCCCTTTCCAGCCATTCTCTATCCAATCTAAAAGCAGGCTCAGTACTGCCCTTGCCGGACCAGTCCCAGTCCCAGTCCTTATTACCCCGGCTGTTCCAGTTGTTGGGGCTCGCCACTGGAGACATCATTACCCTAATGGTACCAGCACGCAAATGGGCGGACCTACCGCATCGTTAGGTTTCCTAGCCCCCACGACGACCGAGTCAGGCTTCCCGTCTGCATACGGCTACGAGCATCACCATCAGCAGCAGCACCAACCACACCAAGATGGTGCACGATGGTTCTGGCGGAACACATTGGGCTTGAGTGGCATTATGTGACGGTTGCATATCTTGCTAGTGAGATGTATCATAGATGGAATTGGTGCATGCGAAGGGTGATCTAAGCTTTCGAGGTTAATCTGTAGGCCAATTTGTGGATTATGGTGCTCAACATTCTATATCCTGTTAGGTGTCAGGTAAACAGAGGAGAATTGATCCTTCAGGATTTAACATTTACTACAACCTTGATGGTTTGAGGTTAGGGCTAAAGCTGTTTCCGTCAACCGTTTGTTACACCACGAAATTGCTTACCCCTATTTCATAGTGAGCTGGCCAGATTTTAGAATTTCCAAAATCGAGGGTCCACCCTCTGCAAATTTTGCACTGCAACCAACCAATTCGCTGGAGAAGCCTAACCACCACCTCACAGACCTTTAATTCCTTCCATTCGATATGTAATATGAGGTTATACAAAGGCGGCCCCTTCATGTATATCTGACGTGTTGCAGGATCAATTCCAGCGCGATTTCAGCGCAATTCCAGAGCTCTATGACCCCCCCCGAGATGCAGTCGCTTTCCAGGGCCTAAATCGGTGTTGATTCTCGACAACGCTTCTGTGCATCACACTCAGGTGAGTGACGTCGACGTCGAGCTGAGCCCTGCTAACTATCAGTAGGAAGTCAAAGATCTATGCCGTCAGGCCGGTGTGATCTTACTATATCTGCCACCCTACTCTCCTGACTTCAACCTCATTGAAAAGTTCTTTTCAGTGCTTAAGGCCTGGCTCAAAAGACATTACAAGCTGGCGGAAGACATGAGTTTTGAAGCCTATTTGCACATGGCGATGGGAGCTTGTAGCAAGGGTCATTTTGCAGCCGGTCACTTCAGACATGCGGGCATAACAGTAAATATAGATACGAATTGATTTGTTTCCTTGTCAATACTTCGTATGTCTACTATTTTGACTGATATGACAGGTACTTTCGAGTAAATGTATACTTAATAAAATATATACTTTATAATTCACGATCATCAAATATACTACTGTTCAAAACAGTCAAACTTCTCAAGCTTCTCGCCTTCTAGTGCTGCATTAACAAGGGCATCAAGATCGCATGCAGACTGCTGAGATCTTCGCTGAGCATCTAATCTGCACTGCATCTGATATGTCTTGACCTCATCACGAAGTCTCTTATTCAGGCCAGTCGATATATTCAGGTTCACCCAATCTGATTTCTTAAAGCCGCGAATCTGATTTATTGAGTATAATTGGGCCGCAAGCGATTGATATGCCTGACTCCTGCTGTCGTCGGGGCTGGGTCATCGGTGGCAGCTGTTGCTTTGACGGCAGCTGCTTTGGAAGGGGCTTTGAAAGGGGCTTTGGAAGTAGTTTCCTGCTCCGGAAGGCTTCGCATCTTCGCCGATTGCCTGCGTTTGTTTGCTGACTGCAGTCTAGCCATGACTAAATGGAATGAAGGTTTGTATGTATGACTGTTTGGTTTGTGGGGTGGTGGTTAGGCTTCTCCAGCGAATTGGTTGGACCCTCGATTTTGGAAATTCTAAAATCTGGCCAGCTCACTATGAAATAGGGGTAATCAAACAATCGTATCTATTTCGAATGTGTAAATTATGGTTTCTGCTAAACTGTAATCATGCACACTCGTCCCTACACTTCGTCGAAGATATACAAGCTCGATACATTCGATACAGCCTTGATGTGGCTTTAGACACTTCCTACCCACTTCATCAGCTGCAAAAGTAGCTCTAGTAAGAGTTTCATACTTACTACAAATATGGCGGAAGACGACATATACCGGACTTCTACCCAGTATCGTTTATGGTCCTTTACGCAAGAGTCACTTGCCTCCCTCCGGTCCAGCACGAACTCATCCGCGGCCGACAGCGTAAGAGCGGCTGTTCAAAAATTGAATTCTGCTAAATCAACTGGCAAAGACGGAGATGCAACAGATGGTAAACAGGCCCCAATGGTGGACTGTCTCACGGTGGAAGAGGAACAAAAACTGGTTGGATTCTACTGTGTTCGAGCAATGCAATTCGCCGACTTTTGCGACTTTCCCACAAATGTCAAGGTATGTCTTATTTCTGTCTCTACTTGGAGCTCTACTGATCACTTTTACAATGCTAGGCTACCGCTGTCCAATATCTCAAGCGCTTCTACCTCTACAACTCCCCCATGACATACCACCCCAAAGAACTAATGCCCTCCGCTCTCTTCCTTTCTACAAAGACCGAAAACAACTACATCTCCCTTCGGAACTTCTCCTCCAAACTCCCAAAAACAACACCGGAAGACATCGTAGCCCCCGAGTTCCTCCTAACTCAGGGCCTTCGCTTCACCTTCGACGTCCGGCACCCCCAGCGTGGGCTCGAAGGCGGAGTCATGGAGCTCATGGCCCTTGCAAACGGCAAAGGCCACCCGCGGCCCTCCAACATTGCGTCACCAGCCCAGCTCCAAGAAGAAATGCTCAAGATCGACCCGGCAAAAGAAGGCAAACCCCGCCCAAAAACCCCAGCAGACCTAGTGACCCGCGTCCAATCCGCCCACGCCAAATCGAGAGACCTCCTCAAAACCTCCGCCCTCCTCTCAGACGCCTACTTCCATTTCACTCCTTCCCAAATCTGGCTTTCGGCCCTTCTCATCTCCGACCCCCCTCTCTGCGACTTCTACCTTAACACCAAACTCCCCGCCCCCCACCCCCTCGAACCAAAACTCCTCACCACGCTCCACTCCTGCGCCGGCCTGCTCAGAACCTCCGCGTCGGCAAACCCCGGCGAGGCGGAAATGAAGGACTTGATGGGCATAGATAAAAAGCTGTACAAGTGCCGGAACCCCGAGAAAATCGATCTGGTGGGGATCAACAAGGCGCAGAAGCGGGAGGGGAAGCCGGACGAGGGGCTGAATGAGAAGGTGGTTAAGAAGAGGAAGCTGGAGCGGGAGAAGGAGGAGAGGGAGTTTGAGGAGGTGTTTGGGCCTGCCATCGCGAAAAAGGATCCAGACTAAAGGATTGATACAATCTGGACGATGGAGATGTCCCCTGCCGATGCACCGGATAAGAACAGAAGCTCTACACGTACGAGCAAGTGATGAGCATGGATACCCGCCTTCAAGGGATTTCGCAACGCGGGCTACACCCCCTCCCCACTTCACATCCCGTCCTAAAACACCAGCCAACCCAGGTCCTTGCTCGCCTCAGACAGCGTCGTGGTGGTACAGCAATATAGGTTATCGAGCGTTGGCGGTAAGTAGGAGTGGTATATCGATGCATGGAGTCCTGGGGAGAGAAGTAGGGATGGATGGGCGGTAGGATGGATGGAACGAAAGTGGGAAGGGCGGGAGGGATAGAGAATTCGGATCAGTTGGTATCGCATGTAGTGCGAAACAGACTCCCTAAAGACCGCACAAGAAATTTCGTACGAAGAGAAACTGCTTGAGAGACCCAAAGAAAGCTCCTCGAGTCAGCAAATCGCCCATCTAACCCAATACCTGCTCCACAAACCCCCCAACCCGTTTTCCCTAAAGCTATTGTCACAAAGCCAAGAGTTTGCAATACAAAACCGCCAACATATCTCACACGTTAAAAGCCTACCTTAAAAAAAGAAAAGTCCGAGGCGGCACATCGATACCATCACCTCGTATTTACGACGCGTATATCTAACTAGAACTAGATCCTAGCACGCTTTCATATCAAATACATGACCCAACGCTCAAACGCAGCAACCGCGAGATTTTACACCTGGAACTCCCCCCCTCCCCCCAAAAGTCCTTTCTTCCACCAAAACGATCACCGCCCATAATTCCCCTCTGGGAAATCCAGCCGACTGCCCCCTCCACCTGCATACCCGCCATGGTCATGACTCAGTGCCAAACCATCCCTAAACGGATCTCCTGCTCCCGCTCCCCCCTGCAGTTCCGCCGGCCTGCCATACGCCCCACCGGCACCACCAGCCCCCACGCCACCGGCACCGTGGTAGCTCGTGTCGCCCGTGTCGTAGCCCAGTGGACTTGGTGCCCGGCCCCGAAACGGGTCTTGCACGGGGTGGAGTTGGTCGGGATGGTCGTATGGTCGTTGACCGCCATGGTAGGCGGTGTCGTCGTCGACGCCGCCGGCTAGGGGGCTGGGCGCGTGCGCGCGATCGCCATGCAGGAGCTCGTAGTCGTCGTGGTCCTGGCGGTCGGAGCGTGGGCCGAGGGCTTCTTCTTCGTCGAAATCGTCGTGCGGGTTCGAGGAGAAGGCGTATTTGGTTTGGTCTTCGACGGGAATGGGTGCAGCGGCGTGGGCGGCGCCGGGAAGGGAGCCATTTTTGCGGTAATATATTAGGCTGTAGACTGAGATGGCGCTGGTGGCTAGGAAGAGAAAGCTGGATTGAGGGGATGGTGTGTTAGCTAATTATGGTTGAATGGAGGATAGAGAAAGGCTGGGGGGTTTACAAAATCACAACGCCCATGCCGATGGTGGCCTGGGAGAGCTTGCATTTGCTCTCTGGGCCACCATCGAATGCCGCGCAACCTTTCAACTTGTGATCTTTGTCTTTTGCCTCGCCGTTGCTGATTCCTATGTTTGTATATACTGCTACGCCGATAAACGCCGCAAACCACAGGATTGTAAAAAGGACATCGAGAATAGCAAAGGCGTATAGATTTGCGAAGCGCTTCGTTCTTTGAAATGTGGGTATCGCTGCTTGGTAGATGAGGACTGGTATACAGAACCAGCACTGCGGACTATCAGTTGCTTGAAAAGTCAATGGAGCTTGGGCGCTCACCAGTGCGAAGAAGTATTTTGTTCGGCTGTCGCTAGGGCCTTCTTTCACCAGAATTGCAATGGTCAATGCCCAGCCAAGGAAGATGACGAGCCCTTGGAGTCCGTGGAGAGCATTCTTGCCCTTGTGCAGGTAGTTGTGGGGTAATTGCATGGTGGGGGTTCAGGACCAGAGTGCTTCGGCCTATTAATGGCCTGTAGGAGGATTGTAGAACCAGCCAAAACCCGATAATCGTGAGACTGTTCTCAACCCAAGAGAAAAGGTAGCAGTCCAAGGCTGCCTGATAATTATCAACCGTAGGTAAAAAGAAAGCGAAGGAGCCTGAAATGTGGTGGCTATGTAGTTGTCTTAGACACAAGAAGCTTCAGTAAAGTTGGATACACGAAAGACGAAGCAGGTGAAAGCAGCGATTGCTTCAGCAGAAGCTTGCTCAGCCCTGGCCCATGATCAATGTTTTGGGTTGAGGCTGACGCAAAAAACCGCGAATCCTACCTTACCGAGCCTTGCCGAGATTTAGGGCTGATTTATGCATGGATCATCAATCCAGGCATCACTCATCTCCAAGTCTTGCAAGACGAGGATTTGTACGATGGATAGTAGAACTCATAGAAATGCCAAGAAGTTCAATGGATGAAACAAAACTGCCCTAGAATCTGGGTTCGAGGGCATACGGTCAGCAATGTAGGGTTTAGTACATGAGTGTCGAGACACTTATAGTCTCTCGTCATGACCATCTATCAATATTCGGGGTATAACGCTGATGATAACACCGATAGAAACAAGTATAATCCCATTAGACCGCTCTTCCATTCGCAACAGCTTCCTCCGCCCCCGGTACCGTTCGCCTCTCCGCTTCCGGCATATCTGTCCTCTTATCCGCCGGCTGAACCCCCTTTTCTTCATCTCGAAGAGTTTGGCTACTATCCTCTGATGAACCCTCTGGAGTATCGCCAAAGGCCTCGTCTTCGGTGTTTATCCGCCGGGCTATCATTCCCTCCTGTTTGTCTTCATTCGCCTGTTTACTTCGGCCAGAGTAGTCGCCTGGGCCTTTGCTCCCATTTGGCACGTGAAATCTTTTATCCACTCTCACAGCAATATAGAGAATGACCACCAAAATTTCCACGGTGACGTTGAAAATGTAGAAGCATGCCTTGTTGTGGTAAGGCGCAGGATCGTTGAGAGGCCGAGGGGTTTTGTAGTTTGTGCCCACGCGAAAGCTCGCTCCGAGACAAAGCAGAACAGAGGCGGCGAGCAAAACAGTAATCTTTGATCGCCAGCGACCACTGCCAAATTTCTCTACACGGGTCTTGCGTGGTATTAAAAAGTTGACAATGACCAGCGGAATTGGTAAGAAGGCCACAATCGCAAACAGCGTTTGGCCGTAAAGCTGGATGTCTCGATCAATTCGCTTGGTGTTGAGATTGAGTGTATAGGAACTCTGCACGGTAGCAGTAATGAGCATCGGAACACTGACGACGATGAGAACATAGATAACGAAGAAGCTGCGGGAAAAGATTGGATGCCAGCCGCTGTTGGGGTGAGAAGCTCTCGTTATCCTCTGGGCGAAAATTAGGTTGATTACGAACAGAAGAATGACACCGAGGGCGACGAAGATCTGCGCGGCAATGGCTAGTCGTATGTTTCGTGGATATTTTGCCCACACTATCCTCAAAACGCAGGTGGTTATCCTAGCCATACAGAAGCCGAACATCATTCCTGACATTAGAAATTTGTGCCCTCGCCTTCTGTTGACTTGGAAGATCGTCATGTTTACGACGGCACCAAGCAGGAACAGGACCAAAAAGACAGCGGTGACCGGGACGTCGACGCCGACAGTAGGCACGCCGCCAAGACTGGCTGTTGTTGGAGCATATGGTCCCGGACCAGTTTGTGGTGGGCCATGGTTTGCGGCCTAGGAAAGACCGTCAGCGATCAAGTCGTTGTGATTGGCATCTGAGCATTACTTACCTGCCTGGCCAGTAGTAGTACTTCCATAGTGTGTTCGGGGGAAATCAGTTGACGGCAAGACGACGTTTATTGAGAAAATCCAGCAATTGATGTCTGAAGGAGAGGCTCATCGGTGGTCTTTTATATGAATAACGGGTAGTGGATGGCAGTCGGCCTTCGCACTTATACCTTTACGTTCCTCCAGCCGGGTGACTACCGCAAGAGCCAGAGCGCGAAAACGGTATGAATGCTAAAGGACCACTATTTGTCTCGAAAGGCAGGATCCTGTTGGATGAGCTGGACTGGTGGACGAACAACATCTTAATAATCCTGCGTCCGCAAACGGGAAATGGGAGAGGACGTGAGGTGGAGGGGTCGCGGCCTCGGCTTTTTTCGAACAGCGAAGCTAACCATCAGCCTTATCGAATTTACCGCAGCAATGCACAGAAAAGGCCCGAGTCCGTCATGGATGCATTCAACGTTCCAGGACACCGGAGAATTCCCACCAGCTGTTCACGTTGTTGCATATCTATTATTACCTGCCTTGGTGTAGAGTGACTCGGGAATATCAAGCCCTGATTATTCGCTGCTGAGATCCACAAGGAGATCCTTTACATTATCGCCCCCGGGTCAGGGCACCCGAGGCACCCGAGCGGATGAGAATCATGAGAGGCAGGAATGAACGTCCAAGGGGTTTACGCCAATCTGAAATGGCGATAACTCCGTTAAGTCCAAGGAAGGACATACCACAGCAGATAGCTCGGTGGGACTTTATCTTTGAACGTTGTTCTAAGTATGGAGGCTGATACCACTACACCATCAACATTCAAACATCTTCGTCGTACTGACATTGATTCGACTCCATTTCCGCCGTTGCAGTATACAGGCTAGAAACTGTCCAGGCCAGTAGACATGGTAAAGCCACCACCAAGGCAAGGGGTCCCACACCTCGTACGTTCCCTCCTTCCAGAGTAAGAGATGCTGTAGGAAAGTAGAGCAGCTGCGAGCGTATTCCATGACCTTCATCTTACCCAGCAATACCAGAATCAGCGGCAGAAGGACCGAAGTGACCAGGTCATGGCCAACCCAGTAGTACTTCGGCGGCTTCGTTGGAGAGACAACCTGGTGCTTGTGAGACACTCCATTGCCGTTTACGTGAAGCTTTGACTTTACGGCGCTCATGTAGGCCTCCGCTATCTCAACGCTTTGCCCATTAAACAGGACGACTGCCGTGTGCGCTCTGGGGTTGCATTCGATCGGTTGAAGGACCGTCTCTACCCCTTTTTCGGTCGCATTTTCCTCAGCCAAGAAGTCAAATGATAGATGACCCGTCATGTCTCCTCCAGTTCTAAACACAAATTCCTCGGTGAACTTGAGCATAGCTTTGCTGAGAGCGGACTCTGGAGAAAGCGATTCGTAATGCATCAGTAGCTCCAACGAAGGACAGGCGACAAATACTTTGACCTCCCCGTTCACCACAAGAGCGTGTGTGCAATATTCCTTCCCTTGGATGTATTGCTGCAGCACCCATGGCTTCTCGCTGGAGATCGCGATGTTGGAGACATGGTTATAGGTCTCGCTGACAGTCCGTCTTGGCAGAATCGTCATGTCTCCTCTACTCGCATCATCCACTCCCACACTCTTCATGATGTATTTCTTCTTCTTCGTTCCATGCAGCACCTTGTGAACTGCAGCTCTTGACGTGACGTCATAGGTTTCAGGCGTCGGAAGGCCAAGGCTCTTTGTCTGTTGAATGAAGGTGTTCTTCTCGTGTAGCATAGCAGTAGTCTTCACATCGAATTGGATAGCTTTGCACTGGGTTTTCCTTTCGACAACCTCTTTTGCTTGCCCGTCTTCCACGGCCGAGGCCACACCAGAGCAGCTGACCCAAAGGTCTACCTTCTCCCTTCTCACTATCCTCAGTAGATCTTGTACGTAGTAGGCCGAACCGTCCTCATCGTTGGGCTTGGGTAATGCATAGAACTTCTTCAGTGCCTTGGAGAACCTGCCATTAACCGGTACACCGTACGGTTCAAAATCCGCTCCGATAACATCATGTCCCGCTTCATAAAACATTCTCGCCAGTGCTAGGCCTTTCGCCATTCCCACACCAGTAACAAGTATGGTTTTTGGGCGGAAGCTTGTTGAGCTGCGCATGACGCGCCTTCGTATCGCATACGGCGTGATGAGTGCCTGTAAGGCATAGCTGTAAAAAAGGATGAAGGTGTCGATTGGTAAGAAGAAGAGGCTAAGGAGGATGAGAAAGGCATTCTGGGCGAAGTGGAGTCGCCAGGAGGAATGTCCGTCGAGCATGGCGAGAAGCGGAGCCTGACCGGGATTGTGGATCGTCAATGCCGCCGGCCAATGGTCAGTTGAAGTTGTTGCAATTCATCATGACCTACTGCAAATATATAATGACTACCTGGAAGAGATGTTTTATTGTGACTATTCGGTGAGTTGCAGCTTGTGTTTCTTCTCACTACCTACCTATTATGTTTTCATGGCTGGATGTTTGGTAGAGGTACGTCATTTCGCCGGCTGTATTGGTAGTACCTCCTACCCAAGGTACTTCACTCTAACCTCACTTCATTCACGGAGAAGATATCGCAACAGAGCAATTTAATCATACAAGAACGGTGTTGCACAATCATCATGTGAAGTGGCGGGATTACTTGATGAATGGTTAGAAAATGACTATCTAAGTACTACCAAAAACGCAACTTTTGGCTCCTAAGTATCCCTCCGTCATAAGCGCCTTACTTTATCATCAACCACCACCCGTCTAATAGTTCACACCGATTTTATGCACGGGCACCGTTAGTGAATCCATTCGCACCGTTGGTAAGCACATTTGCATGGCCATTGGAAAGCTTTCCCTTGATACCATTGACGCCGTTGACATGGCCGTTGGCATGGCCGTTGGCATGTCCATTGGTGTGGCCATTGGTAACGATTCCACCATGAATATGGCCGTTTCCATTCAAACTTCCAGCTGCTTCGGCCGCTGTCTCGATGGCATCTGCCTCGGTTTTGAGATTATCTGTGTATCCAGTATCGCTGGCATCAACGTAGGCCTCGATGCCCTCTCCATTGCGAGGATATTCTTTCATGAGTTCCTTGTGTCTCCGCAAAGCCGTGTTAAGCTCCTTCACCTCAATGTCGTTGATGAACGTGCAGGACCCAATTGGGTTTGGTACAGCTGCGCGAAGCTTGCCGTCTCTAGTTTTGAGGATGGCTGCGGTGCCCTTATCAAGGATGTCCTCGTCGAACATGTGATGATCCATTGAGAGACCAGCGCGCGAAAAGAGATTGAGAAGTCGGCGATGTTCGGCGTCGCTGATGAGTCCTCTCGAATTTGCTAGCGTGGCCGAGTAAGCCATATCTATAGATATAGCATGACCGTGGCGTAGGGGCGTCTCAGGTACTAGCTCGTGCAAAGGCGACCATCTATGATGAAGTCAGCGAGTGTGTCAAAGATTGATATGTATTTTCCTTACGTGTGACCGTATGCAATGACTCTGTCTAATCCGATCTCATGCAGATTCGGAGTTTCAAGTTTCAGCATCTCATGAATCCCTTCTTTGTTGATCTTATCCGCGGCCTCGCGGACTTCTTCCGGAGCACCATCGGTCCTTCCGAAACCAGTCGCGATAAGTTGCTCGCAGTACTTGTCCAATAAGTTGAAAGTATCTAGATGCGAGCAGGTCGAGATCTTGATCAACTCCGCAAAACCGTTTCGGATCTGCGCCGTAGGTAGGGTTCGTAGGAAAGTGAAGTCGAGGAAGGTGTGCATTGGTGCATGGTAGGCACCAAGGCGGTTCTTATAGTTGCCATAGTTGACGGCGACCTTGATCGACACCGAAGCGTCTATTAGACCAATGACAGTGGTCGGGACCCGGATGAAGTTGGTGTTCCTGCGGTACGCCGCACAAGCGAAACTGCATGGTGACAAGGGTCAGCACATGGTCTCTAGTGGATGACAACTCCTAGGAGATTGATGGGAGAGTGCCTTGATATCATCTCTGGCAATGGCGAATTTTACCCAGCAACGTCGGTTACAAGGCCACCTCCAACAACCAGAACTGGCTCCTACTCCGCATTAGTGACTCAATCCCCACGGGCACGAAGGCAGTATCAGGTACCTTCCGGTAGATACCAAACTCGGTCATCGAGTCCACAATGCTCAAGAATGTCGGAATGGTTTTCGCCTTCTCTCCAATTTTGGTCTTGTGAACTTTAAGCTCAAGGTTGTAGTGCTTGAAGTATTTCTCGATCTGATCGCCGTAGACGTTGTAGACATTCATGTCAGTGACGGCTAATACACGGCCCCAACGCTGATAACATTCTGCCAATTGGCGGTTTTCCGGGTTGAACACTCCGTCGAGAAACGTGAAGTCGTAAGAGATCTTCTCGTAGCCATCGACATGGAAACCATTCTCAGTCTCTAGAACAGATGCTGTAAAGTCCGACATGTTGAAATGTTCTCTTGTTGAATACTATGTGCTCGGTCAAAGAAAAATTGAGGTTGTTGAAGAGACAGTTGAGAACCTAACATGTGGGAAAGATAGCCATTAAGAAGCAAAGGATCAAAGGCCACGGGTATCCTTGATTCGTTGCAATGAAGTAATCATGGCCCACGCTCCTAGCACGAAAATGCTCCTATTAACTCAAATCAATTGTGAGTTTCAATAGGAAACGCCAGTAAGACGAGGATTCGCCTCCGGCTCCCCTGTCATCTTCCGTACTCTCACAACTCACAAGGACCGGCCCAGAGCAGGAGAATTCGAGGATCCGACAGATTTCGCTCAATTAGCCTTAGCTCGCGGTGACCAGGGTGGATGGCGTACACGAAATGATGCTCAATGAACTCATGGCCTCCCCCAACCCCTGGCAACAGTGGTAGGCACCCCAATCAAGAAGAGCATTTTTCTTTTTCCATTGGTGGGTTAGTACATTCGCCCGACGAAGGTTGCTCCGCTCATTGTCGGTAGTGGAACACTGGTTGGAGTCGATATCATGTACCTAGCAGATAGTTTGTGGTTGTACATTGACATCATGATCCACTAGCAAAATGTTTTCGCTTACCTAGGTAACGCCCCACAGATCTATACAGCGTCAGATCTCGGATAGATAGAGTTAGAAGCCATGCCGGCTACGGAAAAGGGCGCAAGGGGTTGAGTGTGGAGAGGATTGCGCTGGTTTGATTTGATTTGATTGTCGATCGAATACTGGTGCCATATTGGCGTTCAGCTGGGTAACGTATGTCAAGCATGCATATGCGGTGATTTCTGGCCTACCTACTTTGCGTAACCTGTCGCGACAGTAGTCGGTAGGTAGTAAAGGAAGTAATGACCTCAACGTACAGAACCGCGGTGGACAAAGAGCTCTAAGTTACTTAAAGCAAAGATGGTCAGATGGATTACCGTGGTTGCGTCGCGCCTTGGCACTTCGCGGCAATTGAGGCATTGGAGTGGATCGGCTTCTAGGTAGCCCACTAAGGCTACCCGGTACTTCCCTCCGTAGTACTCCGTCAAGATAGGCTACGTACGGTGTGTAACAGTGTATATACAAAGTAATTATTGAGGGGGTCGTGGGGCAGAACTGAGAATCGCATTCCCCCCCAACGATATTGGGTTAGGTAGGCCTTTCTCTATAGGATCTTGTAAGTTGACTCGCATGTGACAACTGCCTACCTTTATGTCATGTTTAAATCATGGAAGCTCTGCTGAACCAAGACAAGTTGCAGCAGAAGCAATCTTCACGGTAGATGAATAATCATTATTGGAGGAAGACGATATCTAGAAACACTGAATATCAGCAGGCTATAGCATCAGGCTATAGGAATGCCCGGATCAACAATGTCACACAGCGAACACACCAAGTTCGACGATAGCAAGGCCTATGTTCCCCAAGAGGAAGAGGGCAAAGCATTTGTCGGTACACCTTGTCGGCCCGCGTATGTGTGCTAATCGGTATTTTAGTTCGACGACGGCCGAGAGATAGAGCTGCTTCACTTCGTATACAGCCATCCGTCGATCGACCAAATCCGCGGCTCTCCAAGTCGTGTCCTGCAAGCCGTCGACGAATACGGTCGGAGTAAGAAATACCTCATGAATGTTGGAGACGACAAGGGCAAGATCGTGGCGAACTTGATTGCAGAGGCGAAACCGCAGGTTATGGTTGAGCTCGGAGGCTATATCGGGTACTCTGCTTTGTTGTTTGGCAATGCGGTTCGTGAGGCCGGAGGGAAAAGGTACTTCAGCCTGGAGAGGAACCCCGAATTCGCGGCTGTGATCATGTCTTTAATAGATTTGGCTGGCTTGAGTGATGTTGTCAAAGTGGTTGTTGGATCTAGCGCCGAGTCGATCAAAAGGCTACACAAAGAAGGAACGATTGACCATATCGACCTAATGTTCCTCGATCACTACAAGCCCGCATATACTACAGATCTGAAGCTTTGCGAACATCTTGGGCTTGTCACACCTGGAACGGTTTTAGCGGCGGACAACGTTATCAAGCCAGGGAATCCTCCATACCTGGAGTATGTTCGGAGCCGGGTGCAGGACAAGCGACGAAAATACGACTTAGAGGAAACAAATGGAGGGGGTGATGGTTTTGCCGATCGAACCAAAAACCAATATCAAGCACGAGAAGGAGATGAGCACCTAAGCACGGAAGTAAAAGGCAATCCGAATCTCGTATACGAAAGTAAACTGGTCAATAGCTTCGAACCAACGGGGGATCCAGTAAGTCTAGAGACGAACTGTCAAAGACCACTTGAATTGCTAACAATTACCAGGATGGCGTAGAAATAACCCGATGCGTAGGGGAAGACAAATAAAATCGAGAGTAGGCAGTTCACCCGCAGCCCTAAAACCTCTCAACATCGGTAGAAGACAGGTCTTGACTTACCAGAAGCACCCTGGGGTTATTTGAGTGCAGAATCGAAGAGCACAGACGCGTTTTATCCAGCCAAGTTCTGGGTTACGCTGGAATTCCATTCCCTGTGGTCTAGGAGATGGTCGTATTCTTTGGACGGCCTAGCGAGTCTATCAATCCAGAGGAAACCGAAGTGTTGCCAAGAATCCTGAAAAATAGCTAGATGTACGACGCTGGGGCGAGTAGCGCTCAGAGGAATATGGATGAAGACATTCGCTGCCACCTAAAGTTTCCAGTGGAAAAGAATATCAAGCAGGCTCAAGCAAAGCGTTCAGGCTGCTGTATCGTGATACTGTTGTATGTTGCTAGGAGGCTGCCTATCCTAAAGGGCTTTCCAGCAGCACCTAGGGCGGATAACTCCACTACAGTAGCGGGCCTCAGCCCTACGAGGCGGAGGTTCTTTAATTCCAACAACTAGGTATGCCTAGCCACATCATCGTTGGAAGTTTCATGCCTTTCAAGCCTCCTCACAGTAATGACTCCTTCTGGCTGCAGTCAAGGCACGCCGGCCAGCGAGGGCGCGACTTACATCATGCCTTTTCTCCGTGAAAAACCCGAACTCGACTAGGCCTTTATCTGGCTATTTCGCTTTACGCATCCTCTGAGGTTCACCCTAACTGGGAAAACGGCACGACGTCTGTAGCAATGATGTTCGTGTTTCCCCTGTCATCTCAGTAATGGTCTGAGTATGGACCAGGGGTAACCCACAATTCCTCTTTCGGGAGGAGGTCAGTTCGGCTCTGTTGTTTTATACGTATGATATCTGTCATCATTGTCGGAAAGCTAGGAATGTGTACGTTGAATTCTCTCATCCGCGCCAGCTCATTTGTTTTTTTGAATGAATTTGTACTCCGCTTGCGAAGCTCTTCTCGAAGAAGTCGTTCACTTTCCACTATCACCATCCTGGTTTGACACTATTGCGCTTTTTAGTAAGAAAGTCGATATCCTCCGTATTGTCTATCGTGTGCTGCGTCTCTAAGGTCGTTTCTTATGGAAAAATCAAGGGGCTTCTGTCCAGGAATTTGGATTCGGCTGCATCAATAGAAGGCGAACTTCTAGAACACGCCTCGTCGCACTGGCCCTGGGCTGACTGCATTCGATCAGGGTTAGCGTGATCAGACCCTAATCACGTGCTGATTGATCACGGGATTAAGATGTCGGGTAATGTTCAATCTAAGCCCTTCTGCGTAATCAACCCGAACTCCTTGAGAATGCAATACTAGATCACTTTAGAATCCTTCAGCACCATGGTCCTCGTTCCTCGCTTCAGGGCATTCCTTCGGTCTCGGGGGATTATATATCATATAAGTCGAGGTTGCCCTCTCTTTTTCAATTCACAGCAACAGATTTCATTTTTATCATCAGCTTAGTCAATTTGAAATTATTCTATCCTCATCCAGCAGCATTACCAACCCAGTCTAAATTGGTTGACCTAGTTTTAACATGACGTCCAAACTCGCCTTCCTTGAAGCCACCGTCATCCGCCGCTCCACCCTCGACCTGAAGAAAGAAGCCACTATCCCCGACGCCCGCGTGGTCGAGCTCGTTAAGCACTCCCTTCTTCACACTCCCAGTCCTTTCCACCTCCAGTCAGCCCGGGCCGTCGTCATGCTGCAGCAAGACCACGAGAAGCTATGGGACATGGCGTACGAGCACAGTAGCAAGGCTACTCCTCCGGAACTCTTCAGCTCCCGCTTCGTCCCCAATTTGAAGGCCTACAAGAAGTCGTACGGCACGGTAGGGCAAATGAACCCGTGCTATGTGTAATTTGCAGCGAGCTATGCTAAACACCCACGGCAGATCCTTTTCTTCGATGACTCCGAGGCCGTCAACAACATGCCACCCATGCTGGGCAACTTGATCAAGAACTTCCCCGAATGGGTCGAGCACTCCAACTGCATGGCTCAATACATTAGTAAGTGCGGCTACTAGATCCCTCTCCTGTTTTCTCTCTTTTGTACTCTCCGCATTATTCGTCGACTTACTGTGTTGCAGTCTGGACGGCATTCTGCGCCGAAGGCCTCGGCTGCAATCTGCAACACTACCAGAAATATCTCGGTGATAGCGTCAACGCGGAGTGGGGTCTGCCGTCCAACTGGGTTCTGCGCGCTCAGCTCGTCTTTGGTACAGCCGATGGTCCGCCTCGCGGTGGGGCGGAGAAGCAATTCGCCGATATCGAGCCGAGGGTGAAGGTCTTTGGCGGTGCGACTGCATGTACTGGGAATGTGCTGCGTATATAGAGCGACAAACCGAGCTTATGTCAGAGACCACTTTATCTCGTACGCGAGCGTCTTCCCATTTAAATGCTCGTCAACGGGAGAATAGTCTTCTACTGGCTACCTAGCTTGAACCTGATTTCATGCCGCGAACATGATCGTACCGAGATCATTGAGAGCACTGTCGATTTGGCTGGCACCATGCCTCTTTAACACACCTTACATGTGAGATAACGACAACAATCGCTGACACTAGCTCAACGTAACCGTTTTTTTGAAAAGAAAAGAAAAAACCTAGACTCACAGCTTACTTACCGAATTACCATCGCTTACGAGCTTGCTATGAGCGCATGGTCTACGACCCTCCTTCAGTACACACTGATAGATTGGGTCACTAGCCTATCCGGACGGGTTAATCTGTGGATTCGTAGGACTTGATAACAACAAGGCCAGCCGTTGTAGGTAGTTGGTGGAGGATAAAGTCCTTTTTTTTGGAGGCTGTCGGTTCGTCATGATATTGCTCGGATGTCATCGTCGGCCAGTCGCTTTTTCCCATTCCCCTTAAATGCAACAGCTTTCTGCATCACGCACAGCTATTGGAAACTCATGTGTTTCACATCGGGCCCCGGCTCCTACCCCCTCAAACACTCTTGGAGCTTGTTTATGATAAGGGGTATTTTGGGTTCGTGTCTCTTTTGGATGCCCTCAGTCGAGTCTCCACCACATATGTCTTCCTAACTTTTCTTTTCGGATATACTTTGCATACTCCACCGCGAAGGCCTTCTTGCACGTACCGGCCGCTTGAGTTATGCTCGTCTGTGGTATTCAAGCTCGTATCCGTTTATCTGAAGTTTTCAGTGTCAAAAGATTTCAAGCAGGGTCAGGCAAGCGTTCAGACTGCTGTATTATGATGCAGATAGCTTGAAAAAATTCATTATCAAGTTTATCTGTGTGAACTAGTAGAAAGCATTCTAATTTAATTATTTTTAAAGACTTGAAAGACGAACTTTAATGTCGCACAAAGAGTGAACGTCACTTTAAACGTCGAACAACGCGCGATAGCGATAAAAGTGTATATTAACTAATGCAAAGTAAATATCAGTCTGTGCTAAATACCTAACCAGAAAACTCGCCCCTATCAAGCTCCCTCCACATCTTCTTTCGCTCTATTCTGATCTCTTGATCGTCCTTCGTATTCATCAACTAACGCTGACTGTGATTCTTATTAAGAACCAAAACCGGCATTTAGTGAGCTTCAGCTCGGGACATATCTACTACTTTGTCCACGTGTATGACATGTTTCAACCTGCGCTTTCACAGGCAACCGTTCTCGTCCTTGGAGGAGAGTATAGCGCTTTCATTAGGAGCATGAGGGAGGGACATGGTGACGTGGAGCATGTAGGAAGGAGCCGGTTCCGCTATGTCGGGACGCATGGTGTCCCTTTGGATAATAGTGTCAATATCCCACTGGCGTTTTTATACCGCATTGCCTGTTTGGTATGTAGGACAGTAGTTTTGTGTGAAGGATGCTGGATTCAGACTGTTTGAAACCACCTTTTATATGCAAGCACCTTGGACCATCTTATAGTCAGATCCGGTAACGAACCGACGAGTAGAATGAGGGATAAAACATCAGTACCGCGTCGCTTTAGCCAGTGGTAACTTATGATTCCTATGATTAAGCCATATTCTGTGCCTTAAAGAAATATGTAGAAACAGGACATGTCTTCTACTATTCAGGAGGATCTTCCCAATTCACAAAATATTGTTTATTAACCAGTAAACAGGTTATCTTAGAAACGAGTCAACCAGAACCACATCTCGTATCCAAAACCTCTTATAGTACGGCTATATCTTATATGTCAGGTCATCCGTCAGCCACGGCCACGCCGGCCAATGTTCATATTATCGAGAGCATCGTCAATGCCATCTACGGCCTCATCATCAGAGAAGATCTCGTTTTCGCCTGAGCCACCGGGGCTATCTTCGTCATCCTCATCTGCAACTTTTCGATGGTAGACAAGCTGTTGTGCACGAGAACTGGCCATGATAAGCTTTCGAGGTTTGTGTTTAGACAGAGCCCAGTATCTTGGGGGTGCCGAATCTCTTTCTACGCCCGCCCGATGTATAGGAAGTGCAAAGCTCTTGACTAAGTCTAGATTTAGAGCGACCTTTTGGTATTTGCGAAGAACTTCGTCTGCTTTTGGCCAAGCATGCTTGTTCCAGGCACGACGAAGAGTTCTCGTACGTTGCACTCGGTAAGAACTGGCCTCGACGGTGTCGTCGTACTCTCTAGAGTTTATAACTGTGCATTCGTGGTCGGGGATATCGCAACACGTATCGCACAGCCAATGTTCTAAATCATCATCTTCGTCAAGGCCCACACACTTCATATGATACCATCCGAGGTTACACTTAGCATTACTACATTGAATCATGTCAGGGCTGTAATCATTCCAAGGACAGTTACAAGAGCACCATTGTTCGTATGCACGATCAATCTCGGCAAGGAGGACTGGGATACCCAGCAAAGTTTCCAGAGGCTCAAAGAGCTGACTCTCATCTGGCTTCAGGCGCTGTCGTTCGTAGTCTTCCAATTTTAGGGGTAAGATTGCACAAAACTGAGTATCGCTTCTAATATGGCGGTACTCTGCCGCACAACAGTTCCAGAGATAATCGCGGCCCTTCTTATCCACCTTAAATCTTGGCAGAACATCCGAGTTATGTCGCTGCTTTTCATCTGCAAGAATAGAGATGATTTTGCGGTCATTCCACGCGGAACTTCCACGGGCCAGCTTGAAGAAAACAACAGGACGTTGCCTTTTCCCATCACCATTGATACGAATCAACAGCAGGTCGCCTTCACCAGGGTCTCTATCCAGAATCCAGTTGTAGCTTTCGATCTCAGGGATAATATAGTGCTCACCAATTGGAGTCGTATTTCGTAGATTCCTTCGCCGTGAAGACTGCCTAGGCCCGCACGAACGAGATTGATCGCTCGAACGATGGCCGAAGGGGCTATCAGCTAGAGGAATGTCCAGGTTGCCATTAGAAGATCGACAAGCAGAGCTCGCCTCATGTGGCCTCCATTGATGGAAGAACCACGGCGTATTTGCCACATTTATTGCGATTTGCGATTTCCATAGAGTATCCTCCAGCCGTACCGGAAGTGCATTAGCCTTGATGGCCTGTAAACGACTCAAACAAGCACCAATAGTCGGTTTGTAGGTGTATTCAGCCCAGAATTTGATGATGTCAACAATATAGAGAAGCTGCAAGGCGCTGTCTGCATCTTCTGAGCATCCGCGCCAAAGCGGGACCATAGGCTTTCATCTGATCAGCCATGCGAGTGTAGGGTGGATACGACACCTACATATTGATAGCCTTCATTACGGGGTTTCTTTGTTTCGTAGCACCCCCGTATTTCCCAGTCTGGTCCCACACTGGAGAAAAACCAGACGAACGGACAACAATCTTCACATCTTGCTGTATCGAAGATCTTGCGCTGCCAACGTAGCAAGGTCGCCACTTTTCTGGCAGACTGACGGAATGTCGTGGTATGATTTCCTGCGTCTGACTTTTTCGCCTCCCACAACCCGAAGCCGAACATAGGAATAAAGGGATTTGATGAGACATTCCTATAAGGACCTTGAAGTTCAAAATGTTTGAGAGTCTCCGCTAATGCTACATTGTCAAAAAGCTTGACCCTGTCATTGTTTATCAAATCCTCTCTTTGGGTCCAAGGGGCTTGGCTCAGAATATAAGTGCAAAGACCAAGGGTAGCGTCTGGGATTTGGTAGCTACTTCCACCCGCCACGTGACCGTCATCATCGTTGTACGAGAGTTGATTGGCTATGTCAAGGTTTGGTAGATTGCAATGCTGGTCTCCAGATTCACTGAATAATTATGCTTAGTGGAAGGTTCTTAAGACCGTATGGATTGGGACTCAATACCAGAGCTCAAAATCGGGACGCAGTGATTCTCCACGTTGAGGCTTAGGTGCTAGATTTGCCCGGGATCTATCTGTGTACAAAGTATTGATTATTGGACGGCTCCCAGGTGGAAAGTTACGCCGGCAGGCAAGACTTGGACCTCATTAGCTTTGTCGACTGGAAAGGCACTGTGGAATACCAATGATGGAATGGACGCTTTATATCAAGCTGCTCTTCCTCCTTGCGTCTAAATGGGAGGAATACGAGCCTTGAAAGGTCGCTCATCCACTCGGCCTCTGACGATTGAATCATGGATGGGTCACAACAGCAAATCATCAAGCCAGAGGCTCGTTTCATTAGCCGCACATCATAGTCATGAGCAGCGTCAGTGTCAAAAACACCTCGACGATCTTCCCTGTCAGGACCGGACCCGAAGTGGGCTATCTGTAGGGTCTTCGAATTATATACCACTTTGAATATGATTTGTAGCGATTCAGGGCAAGCTTTGGCCGACTCTATGTTTGGTACCCTATCAATATCGTAGTTATGGACGGCGACCTTCTTTTTAGGCATGGTGCGTTCAAGTGTGACAACAAAACCCTTCAGCGAAGTCAACAATTAAATGAAAAGTTCGGTCTACAGACGGCTATAGAACAGTGGAGAAGAAAGAGCCGATTCCAAGTCCCCAGTGATGCAGTGAAATCGTGTCGTGGTCCTCGTCACGTCCACGAAAGCCAGTTTTTCTAAGAGACCCATTCTTATCAGCCAAAAAAGTATATGGGGCACAGCCAGGGGACTAATGCAGAGTACACTCTCGAAAAGGAAGGAGATCGACCGGCATCCCAGGCACAATTGATGTTTCAGCACTGTGGGTGATGTAACCCTAAGATCCTTTAACGACGCCTGTAATCACCACGAGACTCGACAGACGTCGTTCGGGAGCCCTGTTCCACTCCATCAGTTAGCCGTCGTGTGTGGCAGTATGTACCTTCCACTATCGTCGGGATGGGGAAGCGCCATGGGCAGTAGCCTTGGCTGATATTTATGGCACTGACGAGGATGTCAGTAGTGGCCGAAAGGTAGGGGAGCAGTGCCCACTGCGTTGTTGCCTTGCCGCTCCCTTGCCGCTGTCTTGCCGCTTCCCGAGTGCCTAAAGCGGCCAATGCCATGCTTCTATGCAACAATGCCTATTGACTCTCTAATGGTAGGATCGAATACAACACCAGTAACGTGAGTAGAGGCGCACTCATTTTTAGTAAGCTTGCTTCGTTCGAGATGATAATCGGTGGTTGACTGGTTGTTCCTCCGGAGTGCTCAAGGAAAAAGTCCATCGAAGGTACGATTTGTAAAGACCGTCCGTTCAGTGACTTCAATAGCGTGATCGAAGGCTTGGAGGAGGATGCACCTCCAATCAATCCACACTACTGAGCGATTCGTCAGCAAGACTGTGATCAACAATCCTCTGAAGGCGGTCACTGTATTCGACAATAATCCGGTTGTCCACGATTCTTTATTGATTGATGCGACAGGACGCCAAAAGTAGTCCAAGTAGATGAAACCATTGGGGGAAGTTGGTCCTTCTCAACCTCAAGTTTCCGGAATTCGTCGCAGAGTAGTATGTCGCTCACAGCATGTTTATCCAAAGTTGACTCTCTTATGTTGCGTTTCCTCTGCTCAACCAACCGCACCCAGTCATGATTCGCCAGGTCTGCTCGACTGAGTAAAAACAAGTGCTTATGACGAATCGGGTCTATGTTCATTTCTAACTCTTACGGCGTCCAGTAATCCAAGCATTCTCTCAGGAATTTCGGGGGTCTTTCTGGTATTATTCTCCGGTCCGAGGCCCCAACGGGTTGGGTTTTCTCGGTTTCCGTACTGGACACTAGAATACGCGTTGCCTAGGTAGAATAGATTAAATACTGCTATTCTACTGCAAAAATTTGCCCATCTGTCCCGCTCCCTCTCGTCCTTTGAACAACTAAATTTCTTCAACGTTGGTGAGTGGGGCCCGTCAATCAACAGAATGGAACAACCCTCTGCTATCATACTCTCCTCACCGGGAATCTCTCATCTCCTCTCCTACTGCAAGGACTTTGGCTGATATAGTCTTGGAAATACGGAACCTCAAGCTCACGGAGAAAATGGAGATGGCCAAACAACACAACACCGCCGTCATCGGTTACGGCATGTCTGCTAAAGTCTTCCATATACCTCTCATAACAGTCGTTCCAGAGTTCAAGCTCTATGCGGTTGTCCAGAGGAACCCTAAGGCCGACGATGACGCTGAAAAGGACCATCCGGGGATCACGAGCTTCAGATCGACTGAAGAGATGGTGAAAGATCCTGCGATTGAAGTTGTAGTTGTGACAACTACACCACAAACCCATTTTGAGTTGACTAAGATGGCATTGGAGCATGGCAAACATGGTATTACGTCCTTCCCTTGGTCCATGATAGCTAGGCCCCTGACCCAAGTGTCTAGTCATCGTTGAAAAGCCGTTCGCGCCAACCTCAAAAGAATGTGATGAGTTGATTGCCATTGCCAAGAAACACCAGCGTCTTCTAACTGTTTACCAAAGTAAACCTATCCGGTACCCGTGGACTGACATTTGCTGACGATCTTTCAGACCGCCGGTGGGACTCGGATTTCCTGACAGTCTCTGAACTTTATAAGAAAGACACTCTAGGCAGGATTGTAGATTTCGAAACACACTTCGATCGCCATAGACCAGAAGTCCCACCAACTGGTGGATGGAAGACAAAAGCACTACCCGGTGGAGGAGCCATCTACGATTTGGGTACGCATCTCATAGACCAGGTGGTCGTGCTATTCGGAATGCCATCCCGAATAACAGGATTTGTTGGGTCCCATAGGGCAAATAACCCAGGCGGCTACGAGGATTCATGTACCGTACTTATGCATTATAACGGCATGGTCGCGACCATAAAAGCAACTGTTGTCAGCCCAGAAGTCGAGCAGTTGCGGTATTGGGTAAGAGGAGAGAAGGGAAGCTTCATGAAGTACCATATGGATATTCAAGAAGATCACCTCAAGGCAGGAAAGAAACCTGGAGACACGGGATTTGGGATCGAAAAAGGCAAAAGCCACGGTTTCTTGACGACAATCAAAGATGGCCAGCCATCGAGAGAGGTACGCCAACTGAACGAACCCTTGACTTACAGCACATTCTATAGCGGATTTGCCAAGGCATTGGCAGGGCGGGGTGAGGTTCCGGTCAAACCAGAGAGCGCCAGTGCAGTGATTCGACTGATCGAGCTGGCGAGACGAAGTTCCGAGCAGGAGAGGACATTACAAGTATAATTAATATATATTCGGCTCGAGTCAGCATCTTTGTATACAATTCTATTGACTAGAATAGATAGGACATCTGATTTATCTATTGATGTTCAGGCGACGCAAACAGCTACCCAGATAAATTGAATTGTAAGCACATGGAATATGAATCAAAGTAATGCTATTTTTTGGGTCAACCTTGACCGCAGATATGCTTGCCGCTTACCGTTCTATGACTTTTGTCCCCCACTGATGGATGTCAAGATTAAACTGACGGCAACTTTCTTCTTTTCTGCCCTTCCAAATTCTCCTGCTCCCTATTAATTCTCTCTACCTTTTTGAACAATCACTGCTTTGAATGTCCCATGCGAGTATCATAATTGACTTCTCTCACAACAATCTTAGATCACTAGGTTGTCTCAATGCTCTCTTGTTCCTATTCCTCCTGTCTCGATCCATCAAACCTTTGCTTACCTCCCCTTTCATCTCTTATTGACCACCCACAGTCTGAATTCTACATATACACGCAACTAACCAACCAATCAATCGACCTTCTCCAGAACCCACGCCCCGTTTGGAGACCGGACCGCGAAACTGTCCAAAGCTCCCCACTTTCCTCACCGCAAATGCCACGCACCATCTGTCCAGCACACTAGGATCTCTGAACCCCTCATCATCCGCCCTCGGGCATTATCTACCCCTCAGACACATCCTCCAAGTCCCAAACCCTTCAATTCCCACTTAGCTACCCAATTTTCGCCCCCCCCCCCCCATAGTAAGTAAATCATTTCACCCACCCCCATTTCACCCACTCCGCCTGCACCCAACCACGACGCCATCCGGCCACCCCTGAACTCCAACCAAACCCCTCCAACCCCACCATTTCCCCACCACCCCGCCCACCCCGCCCGCACCCAAAACAGACCTCATCTCACCACCCGCCAACTCCACCATCAGCGACACCAACCCCGTCACGGGCATCGACATCCGCGACGGCATGCTAGCGGTTACGAAGAGAGACCAGGACCGCAGGTGCGGTTTCTGGAGGGCGTGTATATGGGGTTAGGGAGTCTGGGGCGGGTTGGATGGCCATGGGAGGAGAGTATGGTTCGATTACGGACGCGACGGCGTTGGTGCTGCTAGAGGGTCTGTGGGATGGCGGGTAGGGAGGAGGTGGGCTGCTGTTGCGGGATGGAGGGTGGGGGTTGCGAGGGGGTGGGGGTTGCGTGGATGGTGGTGGAGGGGCGGGGTTGCGCTGCCATGTTATTGGCCTTTGGGTGAGGGGTCTGGGGGGTTGAGGCGGGTGACTGGGAGGTCGAGGTGGAGGTGGAAAGGGAGTGGGGAGTGGAGGGGTATGTGGGCTGAGGATGAGAGCAAGATTCTTGAGAGGTTGGCTAGCTTAGGTATTTGCTGAGGTATTTTGTATATGAGTGAAGGAGGTGGTGGTTAGGCAGAAAGAGCTTTATGGCGAGGTGGAGAGAGATGGGGGGTGTGGAGAGGAGGCTTTGGAAGCGCATAGGCTTCTTTGTAGTAAAGGCTACCAACAGAACTCCAGCTCGAACTGCCGAGTCCTCACATGTCCAAGGGCCCTTCCTTACAGATCTTATAGATCAATCCCCTGTAAGAAAACACACTTTTGGTCGGTCTGAGACTCCTCCATATTGGAATGAGGAAGGAGAAGCTTTGTAGGATGCGAGAATACCTCAACAAGCGTCGGTTAGTCTTATACGGCCATAAACCTCTCGCTTCTTCGACTTACACACACTTCTTGCCGAGCTAGCAATATCGTCAGCCATGCTCGACGATGAGATTGGAATCCGAAGAATCGTACTGCGGAAGCTATAAGAGGGTAGTCTACTTTGCGGTTCAGAACCGCCGACAAGAACTACATGCGTTCTGGTTCCAGACCAAAGGGGTTAACATGCACACTGCATGTGAGAGAGAATCTCTCTAGACTGAAGCATCCCGGGATGTAATGACAGATAGCCAATTCGCGTGCAATCTCTGTATTCTACATCTCGTTATGGCCATGGAGCTTGAATCGGGTTTTCCCCCAAATTGATTCCTTCCACTGCACAGGTATTGCCAGCCTTGATTGAACGCCTGCTGAAACGCAGCAACTGCGATCGCGGGTGTGAAATGATTTTACAGCCGCCTTGGCTTTTTCTTCTCAGGCTCCTCGTCGTTATCGCTGATTTCCGCGTAGATAGTCTTAGGCTGGGTCTGCTTCCAAGCATTGGTAAACATCGGATCTTTTTCTGCTTTCTCGGCATACTTGAGCAGTGCCTCCCGTGGGTCTTCGTCGCGCATTGAGCTCAATGGTATATTGTTCTTGATGTGTGTCTCATCAGGCTGGCTCTTGGCGAATGGGGTTGTCATGGGTATATGTGGTCGTCGTGGATCACGAGAACGACCAGAGGCTGTCATACCGATTGTGGGATGACGAGCGGCGTAGCTAGCAGCACCCTGGTTCGTCCCCGTAAGAACTCCGTTGGGTGTGACAATACTTTCACCTGACAAGCCTTGGGAGAGATCTGTTGTAAGATTGGGGTCATCGTCAATGTGCCGTCTTTTGGGTGCTTTGGACATGACCATTGCTGCACCACGGGTTGAGATGTTAGGGTTGTAGAGGACGTGGGTTTCGGCGTTTGCTGAGCCTGTGAGAATCTGGTTCAGTTTCTCATGCCACAGTACCGTAAGAAGCGGAAATCCTGGGGTAACAGGGGTGACAAGCTCAGGTTTGAGAGTTGCTGGATTCAAGATATGAAGATGGCCCGTGGCTGACCCCGTAATGATAGACGAAGAAGTTGGAGAGAATCGGATATCTGTGTTAGCATACTGGTCAGACGTCGATAGGTGTGCAACACTGCTGACGGGCTGTTTGAACTTCCTTGTGTCCCATAGCTTGATCATGTTATCGCCGCCCCTAGAGACCACTGTCCTCCCGTCAGAGCTGATGTCAAGGCCTCCGGTCCATGTGTCTGCTTTATGAGCTCGTCTTATCTCCCCAGCAGGTCTTGAATATGGTCCTTCCCCACCCCACATTACAAGACTACCATCAAGCGCTGCTGCAATGAGAAGACTGTTTCCCCCCTGGACCTGAGAGCCCCAAGCCACAGCTGTCATCCTTGTTCTTCCTGCAGATCCGGCCGCCCTCGACTTGTGTACAATCACCTCTTTCTGTGACCTTTTCGAGCCAACGTCCCATATTCGGAGCGTACTATCCGTACCGGCTGTAACACATAGATTTTTGTCCGTAGGATGCCATGCTCCTGTAGTAATCTCGGAAATGTGACCTTTAGTATTGTGCATGTCCCGAAGGTACATGTCCCCCTTTACAAATTCAACCAGCTCTTCGCCATCCCGATTGAATATCTTAGCCTGCGAAGTAGCAGTAACCACGAGTACATGACTGGGAGAGATGGGATTGAATTCGACATGATGGACTGGATGCGTTTCTGTGTTTGCAGAAGTCTTCGTTGCTGTTGGATCTACAGACTTGAACGCTCGTAGTGTAGTCGGAGTCATGGATGCAAAGTCGTGGAACTTAACCGTGCAGTCCGTGGAACCGGTGATCAATCGAGAACCGGAAGGGTCAACGGTCATGGTGGTAATTGTCCGCTCGTGCGTCTTAAGAACGAGCTCATGAGACACGGGATATTCGTCCTCTTCCTCAGACCCATCGTCCTCTGAATCTTTGTCGGAGCCATCATCACCTTCTTCGTCCTTCACGGCTGCGGTAGGTATCTCATCCACGTCTTTGAGGGTTTGACGTTTGCTGCGCTCAATCTGTCGTGCAACATCGGTCTCCTTAGTTTGCTTCCCAAAACCAGACGGCAAAAAGTTCTTCAAAGCCTCATCGTCTTCCACCGTAAAGTCGTTGTCCATGGGTCCGTTGTAGCCCCGATACTTAGACTTGGATGGTGCGCAAGGTTCCACTTTTAGCAAGTAGTTGTCGTAGTTGAGTGGTTCCGTTCACATGTGGGTGCTACCTGGTGGGTTTATAGATAGGCTGTATTATCTCCACCACTGATCAGCCTTTTGTGGCAGAGCGGTAAGACCTTCCGTTACTATTTCTGTCGGGTTAGCTTTGAACGTTGCTACATTCCTACACTCGGGATTCTTTCAAGACCAAGGCCCAGAGCTTTGGATGAACCTCGGGAGGATTGAACTACGTGGTATAGATTTGTCTGGAGAGTTCAGCACATATGATGGATTTCACGTACTACGGCAGGCCGTATTGATTAAAGGGAAATAATTAACGAGCTTTTTCTCGGCTGTTTGTAGCCAGCAATAAGCGGTCCTCGCCAAATTCCACCACTAAAATTTGGCGCGGACCGCTTATTGCTGGCTACAAACTAAATTCCGACTCGAGAGTATATAAGGTCTCAATCTACACCACCCCCTCACGCCCTTTGACTGAGGAGGGTTGGGATTAGAGCGCATAACTTTCATACCTCTTCACGATTCCATATGTATCTCAGAGATAGCCCCATCCAGATTCCAAGCACAAGGGGGAACGCGCTTGCTCCCTCCGGGTGTGCCCCACCCTGTCATTCCCTCCTCCTACATCTGCCCCTACCCTCAGCTTGCCCCTATTGCGTTTTGCCTGTTTTACGACCTGCTGCACTGCTTCTGGTTGTTGTTCTACTTCAGCCTGTGAGGTGAGTGCAACAGCGAGGGCGATGGGAAAGCAACTGAAGGCTTAAACGCAGTTCATATAAGACCCCACTTAATGAGCTGCTGGTGTACATGTAATATAGGATGTTGTACGAACACTTTACCCTATAAACAACCCCAGCAATGTTTTCTATACAAAATTGTTATGACAGGTAATCTGATAACATAAAAAAAATGGACGAGAAAATCTCCCTAATGACACGTTCAAGGTGTACTGGTCCTCAGGTCCGAGCTCAGCGAGGAGCTCCTCGACTGAACAATTCCATCCAACCCGCTCAACGGGAATCTCTAAACAGAATGCTGAGCAGCAGGTAAAATTCCATAGCCGCTTCCGAGTAACCATACATCCATTGTTCTTGAACGCTTTTTTCCCATCTGAAGAAGTTAGACGAATTGGAAGCAGTAACAATATGGGCTGATGGAGCATACCTGATCAGCGTTCCCAGTACCCTTGACCGAGTCCCCGACAAGCGCTCCCAGTAACGCAGTAGTATTCTCCGCCTTGATTGTCCGTGTTTGGAGACTCTATCACTAACGGTCCATACGGCTGATTGGTACACGAAGGGTTGGCATCAGATGGAAGTTTGATCGTGTACGCAGTATGCGCGACTTTCAACCAGACGCAGAGGGCCTCGCCAGGGGTCCCGTTACAAGTATAAGTTTCCCCACTCGTCCAGGATTCACTGACAGTGAAGCCTCCGTTTATAAATGGCACGACGCCGTGAACATCCACACTATACGATATCGTGTAGGTTTCGAGCTTTGTCACAGCACAACCGGCTGCAGAGCCGCAGTTGACGTTTTCGGTGACTTGTTTATGGAAGTAGTTCTGATGGGGATCGCCGTTGCCAACAAGCTGGTATACACAATCTCCCATGCAACATATGAAGTTATTACCGAAGATCTGCCTTGCACCGAGAGCCGGATTCGTAGTTTGCAGATCTCCGGACGGGTAGCAAAGCGTCTGCGCAAGCTGAGCGACGATGCATAGCGAAATCCACTTGAAATTCATTTTCAGCGGAAATGAAAAAGCAGGGCTGTGTTCTCCTTGTTCTGGGGTCGTCTTTGCCCGATGCTGAGTTTTTGGTGTTAATGTGCGAAGGAGATGATGGTGTCCGGTACAAGGCTTCAAGGAATTTGACCTGGGACTTGTCCTACTATATACTCGTAGAGCATAGCCCAGACAAGGCGTTGGAGAGCAATGTCTTACTTTTCTTTCTACTAGCACTGATATCCAACATTTGCCTATCCATGAAACACCCCTAATTGAACACGTCATTGTTTACGGAGGCTGTGTTGCGATCGCCATGCAACCTCGCAAATGCTCCTCTGTTCTTGAGTAACATGGGTCCAGAGATCCTTTGGCATCAAGAGGCATCAAGACGGTTCAAGAAAAGGGTGCAGAGAGGATCAAGACGGTTCAAGAAAAGGGTGCAGATAGGATCAAGACGGTTCAAGAAAGGGTGCAGATAGGAATCTCGGTCAGAATCAATCAACCACCAGCACCAATTGATTCTACATGTCACACACAAGCATCTTGCCCATCTTCAAGAAGAAGAAGAATGGAACATGATCAGACAGCTTCGGAACAAGATCGTCAGAATAATGCGTATTATGAAACACGAGCTTGTGAGAGCGAAGTATGTACGAGTACTACCTTACTGTATTAGTCTGTATCCGTACCCCGTACCCCGCACTTTCGCTCCAAGTATTCGCTTAATGGAGCGAAAGTACGGAGGTACGGGGTACGGATAGCGTGGCTCAGCCCTTGGGGGCGGAGATCGCCAACTAACAGCGTAACCAGCAGTAACTCGGTGTGCGTCGTCATTCCCGGGTTTCAGCTCGCGGGGGAGCTCCGGGGCCTACGGTAGGTACTTTCGGGTTGGTTTCTACATACGCTATCATCGAAGGTCACATTCAGAAGACAGTAAGACTATTGAAGTCATAAACACGCGTCAAAATCCTAATCGAGCAGAAATTGCGCGCGAGTTTCGTGTTTCATGTGAAAGACTTCAATCTAGACTAAGAGATTATCAGTTCAAAATAGCAGTACGAGAACTGCATAACAGAGCTTTAAAACCTGATCAGAAGTCAGCTTTAAGGCAATACTTAATCAAAATCAATGAGTTAGGCTTGTCAGTTAGGCTACACTTGTTGCAACCGACCTCGTTGAAATTCTTCACCTCTAGAATACTGAGCGATAATTGAACCACACGATGGTTAAATCGACGGTCAGATCTCTTCAAAGCAGCTGAAAGAAAGAACGTGCATGATTCGAAAGTACTAAAGACTCATTTCGATGAGTTTAAAGAGATTATCATCAAATATGGTATAACGAAGAAGAATACATGAAATTTCGACGAAACCGGCTGTCCGTACAGTAGTGACGAAGTACTCACCGGCCATGTAACCAAATCGGCCACCTAACCAAATTTCAACCATATTACTTCTGAAAAGGCTGTATTACAAGCAATTCCTTCAAAGCAACCTTATACAAAGTCTTTCAGGCCTTCTCTTTCTTCTGCCATACCTTAATATAAATCTTACAACTCTTATAAACCTTCTTTAGCTCGTTAATATACTGCTTTTCGGTACGCTCATCGCGGGCCTTTTGCCTCAAATTCTCTAAATCTAGCCTATTACAG
>JAABUL010000925.1_pt1 | contig 59643 bp, 46 predicted proteins | sample 5559151 | NCBI WGS metagenome assembly JAABUL01 (sample SAMN10711876, study PRJNA513368) | rock metagenome | isolation source: Antarctica rocks | place: Antarctica: Victoria Land, Pudding Butte sud
TGCGTGTATGCGGGCTGTACATCTTGCACTGCTGGCGAAAAAGGGGCAGCCGGGTGTACCGACTGTCCTTTCAGACCCGAAATGGGGGCTTTACACTGTGGTCAATAAAGGCAAAGAGTTTGAGCTGCCAAAGCCTTTTGGGAACTGGGTAGTGGAAACCACGTTCTTCAAGATCCATGCAGCTGAAGGTCATGCTGCTTCTGCGGTCGAGGCAGCCCTGATTCTGTCGCAACAGCTACGGGCTCGCAATCCTCGCGATGTTTGGCCTATAGAAGAGAAGATAAGCCATATTCGCGTTCGCACCCAGAGACCGGCCATGATTATTATCAACAAGCAGGGAACTCTTCATAACGCAGCTGATCGCGACCACTGTATGCAATATATGGTCGCCGTCGTAATTCTCAAAGGTAGCATGATATCCGCCGCAGATTACGGAGATGACTCGCCATGGGCGACGGATCCGCGCGTTGAGATCCTTCGCGCAAAAATCGAGATGGTAGAAGATCCTCAATTCACGTTGGATTATCACAACGAGAAGAAACGAAGCGGCGCGAATGCATTGCTCTTGACACTTGCTGATGGGACGAAAACGGAGGAAGTGCTCGTGGAGTACCCGACTGGCCATCCGTGGCGCAATGACACGTCTGAGTTTGTGAAGCACAAATTCAAGACCAATGTGAAGGCATGGTTCACCGACGAGAAAGCGGAGAGTATTGTGGTCTTGGCGGAGACTGAGTTGCAAGAGTTCATGAGAATGGAGGTCAGTAGCTTTGTCGACGCTTTTGCTGGCGGCGATAATATTGTGAGCCTGGCGAACACCGAAGCCGATGGCCAAGCCGAGACCGCTGCCTTTGAGAGCCTCAATGAAGATGCAATTGCAGCCGATATGTTTGACGACGCCAGCTTAAAGGCATCTTCGAGTGGCAGTGGAGGAAGAAATATGGCATTGCCAAACGGAAACAACACTGTTCAGCTGCCGGCGACAAATGGTAAGGTGAGGTTCCATGAAGCGGTGAAGAATGGCGGTGAACCACTCGTAGCGGAGACAGCGAACGATAAAGATGAACAACAGTCAGCAGCACCGCTTGCCAAAGACTCGATGGCAGTGGCAGCGATGGCAGTGGCGGGATCAACGCTCGATGCTGTGGGAAGGCTGGTTGCTATGCATGAGCAAACAATCACGGCTGTGAAAGACAGTTTGGAGCCAAACCCGCCCCATGACAGCAGCACAGCGAATGGAGGAGTGCCTGCTCCCGAGACCGGAAGCGCCAGCATGATTCAGACCTGGAACCGGAGCGGAAAGTCGAAAGAGCAAGGTTCTGACTGGGACGGTGAGACCTACTTCTCGGCCTTTGCACCGGGCAAGTCCCCCCACCCCTCTCCGCACGTCTCCTTCGGCCTTCCATATCACAGAGCCTGCGCGAAGCACGTTGCGGAGACCTTTCATGCAACTCGCGTCTACATCCTAGTATCGGCCTCCCTAAGCAGTAGAACAGACGACTTGCCACGTCTTCATTTTGCACTGGACGATAAATTGGGTGAAGACACGGTAGTTGGTATTCGGCGAGGTGTGAAACCGCATACATATTATTCGGATATTCTGAAGATAGTCAAAGAAGCTAAAGAAATCAATGTCAACTGTCTCGTCACTCTAGGGGGAGGTAGCTTGACCGATACAGCTAAAGTTGTTGCTCTGGTTAGTACGAGACGATATCCCACAATCTCACTGATCCTTACGATACCTTCTCCGCTCACTATTTCCTTAGGCTCTTGCCAATGATGCCACCACTTATAAAGAGCTCCAAACGTTGTACTTTGACAGTCCAACCCTTCGTTCTCCGCTCTTACCTGCGACAATCCCCATTATCTGTATCCCATCCACCCTATCAGCAGGAGAATATACCCCGATAGCCGGCGCCACAGATGATTCCACGCACCATAAACACTCATTCCAAGAACTCTCTATGGGACCTCGCCTCATCATTCTCGATCCCAGCCTCACGACTACGACACCGTTGCAAGTGTGGCTTAGCACAGGCATCAGAGCTGTAGACCACTGCGTGGAGAGCCTTTGCTCCATCAAAGGAAGCGCCGAGGATGATGTGATAGCCGAGAAAGCTCTTAGACGACTCGTCCCTGGATTGCTGACCATGAAGGAGCACCCCAAGGACCTGGAAGCTAGACTGGCTTGTCAGCTAGGTGCTATGGAAGCAATTTCTGCGCCATTGAATATGGTACCCATGGGCGCCAGCCATGGTATCGGACATCAACTGGGTCCACTGGGGGTCGGGCACGGAGAGACAAGTTGCATTCTACTACCCGCGGTATGTAAATATAACAAACCAGTCAATGCGGGACAGCAGCAGCGTGTCCTGGATATCCTCTGGAGCGAAGACACTGTTGTGGATGTGTTGGGAAAAATAGGCGTGGAGATGGGAACGGCGGATCTAGGTGATGTTTTAGCAGCAATAATCAAGGAGCTGGGCATGCCGAGGAATCTGAACGAGGTGGGTGTCGGTAGAGAGCAGTTTGCAGGCTTGGCTGTGAGCAGTTTGAAGGACCGCTGGTGCAAGACTAATCCCACGCCACTCAGAGGGCCAGAGCAAGTGGTTGAGATTTTAGAGATGTGTCTCGATAATCCGCCGAATTGAATCAGTACAACACACAATTGTGGAGAAACAGGTGGGCCAGGTGTGTGAGGCACTGGCACCTTTCGCAGAGGACATGAATGGAGTGGAGGCAGCTTGAGGGTGAGTATGGCGTTGTGGGAAGCTCAACAAGACGTAGCCCTTCAGCGCTTGGTAGTGGTAATAAACGATGGGATATTCCAATTATACCATGACAATCATCCAGTAGCTTTCTGTGCAATGATTTGGTTTTGGTTGTATTGTAACATAGTGCGTATAGGGAGATATCGATCCCTGAGCAATATTAGTACATACGAAGTTTGGGCGATATTTGGTGTCATACCTATCTAGATTATGTAAAAAGTGGATACGCAGAAACCACAGAGCAAACCACGTAAAGTGAAATACTTCCACACAATCAGAAGACGATGGTTTTTTGGAGAGACGAAATACAAGTCCCTCGTCTTCCGCGATCATTGACACACAGTTTGATTCGACGAACAGATTTCTCAGGTAGGGTCTGCTTGTTTTGGCTAAATCGTAGAAATATACGGTCCCTTGTCCTGGACAAGGCACTCGTTTCAGTGGTTTCTGCTAAGGCCTACCCGAGACGAGTGCCAAGGTTGCCAGGACATGGGATACTTGAGTCTCGGTTTGGGTTGGCGTAGCCGCTTGATCTTGATAGGAGCCCTATTCGGTTTCAATTGAGGTTGAGGAGAGCTGTAGTTGAGCTACTATGCCAAGACCTTAATCTAATCTAGCCGTGCCCTAGAACACTTTAGGGATGCTTGTCGTGATTAATGGGTTAGGAGCTCTTCAACGGGCTAGCGGTTATCGATACCCCATCGTTCCATGTGAGGTTAGTTGGGGCCTGATAAATATGAAAATACTGACCAGATTATAAGAAGAGCAGAATACGGAGGTATATCCATAATACTAGCGGAGAGGGATGGAATCAAGCGGCGAGGGGTAGGCTAAGCCGGATGTAGCGGTCTACACAACAGTAGTCACCGGATTCTCCTCCACATGGTATCAGGGCCACGAAAATTCATGCTCTCGTATGATTGACCGATGAGGAGAAGATGAAGAAGCTGGGCTTCGCGACCTCCGCATGCAATTCATATTCCCAAAACGAGGAGTGGATCTGTTCGAAGGGCACGCCAAAATTCGATATCGCCGGTGCCCATCCATCTGAGAGTCCCTCCGTGCACATCAACGACCAAAGTCGTAACCATGAGCTCGACAAGTACCATGGCCTCCCATGAAAAGGACAGCCTCCCGACCACCACGCGTGGATTCCTCTGCCACACCTCGCCAACGCAATCCCCCCTTCCCCCCTTATACCATCCAAACACCCTCGCATTGGCCTTATGTCCTCGCAAGTGGGCCCCATATCCGACAATAGCTCTAGGGTCTTGGCCATACCGCTATTTGAAAGCCGCCCTGAACAGTATTGGGAAGGGTGGGGCGATTGTGTTGAAGGAGAAGGCCGAGGTGGTTGTGCTGATGCAAAATCTAGGATATATAAAGGCATAACTGGGCGCGTCTGGGAAGATGGATCGGATGCAGAAGGCTGTGGAGTCGCGGGAGGCAGTGGTGGAAAGAGTTTGTGGGGAAGGGGATCGAGAACGCTGGGAGGCTTTGGCATATAGAGAGCTGGAATTGCCTTGGTAGAGGGTTAGTTCCTATAGAATGCTCGGAAGATTACATCAGTGGGCGTCCTTCACCTCTGATATCATTCGAGACGATTTGCAACAGTACAGTATTCACAAAGCGTCATGTTCGAGCAAGCCTGCTTTGTGACTTAACTGAATTTCATCTGGCAATATCCGCTTTAAGAGGATATCAGCTGCCTTGATAGTCCTACCATTCCCAGGCACGCTGTGGACACATCTCAATCCTCGTTTAAAACATTCGCAAACGACTCAGCAGCCCGCTTGGGCTCTCCTTGGTCCAGCTTCTCCGATCCCATCTTTTTCTCTGCGAAGGCTTTAGCATATGGGTTCAACCGTAATAGGACCTGCTTGTTCTTCAATGGGTTTTTCTTCTGCACACTAGCACGCTTCGTCAGAGGCCCGCCTTTGGGCCCACGCAGGACAGCCTGTACTTCGGAAGAATTGATTAGGCGACCAATGTCCGCGTTGTGGACGACGTTTGAGGGAAGTAGGAAGTCTTTCTTCAATGCCGATGGGGTAGTTGTAGAGCCGTAGATCTCGTCCAACGCAGAGAAAGCAGAAGAAGTCCATATGATGAAACGGCCGAGATGACCACCGGGTGCGAGTTGCAGGAGGTTGAGCGAGAACACGGAAGAAGTTTCAACGCCGGGGATGTTGCGGAAAGCGCGGACGAGCTCTTTGCCATCTTCGTCTGGGTTATAGACGATCAATGGGCCGCGTCGCTGGCGGTGGCGTCGACCTCGAAGCTTTCCCTTCCCGGCACGAAGTTTGCGAGATCCGTAGACCTTGTCAACGCCTGGGCCTGCACCGACTGCTTTAAGTAGCTTGAGGGCAGCAGATGTCTTGGCGACAGCGGCACCTTCGAATGCCTTAGAAGAAATGACGAGAGGAACTTCTGGGACGGTGGAGATTTGGTGGCCACGGGCTAAGAGGAGAGATGGGACGGAGGATGCAGCGAGCGCAGAAGTGGTGGCGAAACGCCTATACAGTGGTCAGCATTCTGAACCTCGTCCTCTTCCCACGCATGTAACCTTACTTCTGTCCAAGGTTGATCTTCTGATGCCATTTCCTCCATACCTTCGTAGGCGCGAACATACGACCAGAGCGACACATGTTGCCAAAAGCGGCTTGACCGGCACGATGTGTTCCTCCACCAGAGACACGAGGAATACGGGCAACAGCACGACCTGTGCAGAGATCAATATCAGCCCATGGCCCCTCTGCAATGTAGCTGAAAGTGCATTCACGAACCAGTCCCCCAGGATTCAGCAGAGGTCTGATGCCCGGCTTTCTCGCTCACGGCGTACGGCTGTCTCTTGTTCTTTGCCATACCGGCGTGTACTGTCCTGCTCTGCCGTCAATTCCCTACTCAAGTATGAGCTACTGATTGAGGGAACCCTTACTGGACGATGTCTGGTCGGATTGGGGCCTTGAACACTGCCGGCAGCGGGTGCGTCGACCCACTGGGAGTGCCATCGTGCGAGGCGATAGTGACTGTCGGGCGAGTCGCCATTGCTGCTGTTGCTGTCAGAATCTCAGCGTGATTCGACTGTTGTCACCAGAGTCTCGCAAAGGTGAAGTGTAATGTGTGGGAGCCGAATCGAGCTAGTATGATCTAGGTTAGGCTTCTATTTACGCGAGTCCAATCCTAGATTCTCTGTGCTATCAACATCGTCAAGATTGACGGTGCCTACTGTTTAAGGGCGTGAGGGATCCAATATTACATTGCATATTTCGGACCTAGAGGACCTATCTCTATGGAATAGCTACATAGCGACCGCCTTGAGAGTTTCACGACCCGTCCTCGCAGCCTCCCTGGCCTTTGGTTCTACTCGTACTGACCACAAGTAAGTCCGATCGCTTAGTAGCGGCGGGAGAAGCCACCAATCCATTAATCAGGATCTGGCCTCTCAGCGGAGAATCCGCTCTAAATCCTTAGCCTCGGGACGCATATGTGGTCAGTACGAGTATTATTTTGCTCTCCGCGGTTGACTGCAATCGAGGTTTCCTGTATATTCATATAGTCTCCGCAGCGGTTTTGCATTTGAAAGATCTCTGTCTTTCAAGTACCAAGTCGCTTCACCTTCCGAGGCGTCAAAATTAGGAGCTCCAGCAATCAGGAGCCAATTCTTGGCCCCTGCGACCTCATAGTCTGGGACAGCATCACTGCGTTTTAACGTGTCGAAAATTGCCAGATTCCTAGGTCAGATGAATTTCATGTATACGTGCGCCAACCAACTGGGCCTCGATGCAGCCTGATTAAGAGCTAAAGAACACTGATGGTCGCTCAATGGGTACACATACCTGCTTGAACATATCAAGAGTCGCTCCTATTGGGGATTTAAACCCCAACAGCCAATCTTTCTTTACAAGGTATTCAAGCGCATAGCCTCTGTGGCGAGGTATGATGTCTTTTGATCATCTCTTGCGCTGCCGACGCCGAACCTTGGGATAGAATTGAGATGCAACGGAGTATTGAAATTGTAAGCACGCTGAATCATAGAAATATTTACACAGACGGGAAGGAGGACAGTACTGGCATTGGGGAGCGATGGTCAGAGAACTGGTGTTCCACCCATCAAGGTCTACAAGAGTAAATGCTATAGAGTTCAGTGTTGTAACAGTCAGTCATGAGCAATTGGCCAAACCCGACCAGCGTCAAATTATGAGTCAAATCATTTGTCGGTACTGATTTATACTGTCAGTCGCCTTGAAGTATTTGGTGATCCAGGACCTCTTGCATCGATGCCTCCGGAGCATCATCGATATCCATCCCATCGACCATGCCTTCAATCCGCGCGGTACCACCCTCTAGTCTGTTGATTCCAAGAGCAGCTTCGGTGATTCGTGGATCCATGAGATCATCTCCAGACCTATCTGCCATGGCAATCTCACCATCCTCGCCACCTTCGTCAGATTCCCGTTCCTGGAATGGCGTCCCATCCATACAAGGTACTCGATGGCTTGAACACTTCGATCGAATTGCGCTTGCCAAATGGATTTCATATTGCGTAGCATCCTTGCCTAGTCTTGTTAAAACTTTATCGCCCGGCATGACATTGTCGGGCATCTCTCGCGCGACTTTTGCGTAGGCGGCGTGCTGTTGAGGAACGCCGGTCAGGATAGCTGTGATTTTAGCTTTCATTATTAGTCGGGCTTTGGACCATGTGCCGTTATGATACCAGCCGTCCGTCTCGACCTAGATACAGGTCAACATTTGCATGTTGCAAGGCTGAGGAGATGATTTTGAAGACGCACGTGGCACTCCTTCCGGATATCGGTTGTCGCAAGCATATCCTTCAGGAAAGGCTCCGTTATATCGCACACCTGCCATATCTTCCCATCCTTGCTTACAGTCTCGCCATCGAAAAGATGGCTCTCTTTTCTCACTACTTGTTCCGTCTTACGATGATCTTGCATAGAGTGAGTCCACTTGGCCCGATTGTCTTTCGGCTGGCTGTCCAGCATGAACATCATCGTCTGATAGACCCTGCAGCTAGCATCTTGGCGGGGGTCTACGCCGTATCGGATGATAGCATCGCGCCATGGTCCCGCGGAAAATGAATAACCACAATACTGGAATATATGCCTGGCTGAATTTGGACCTATCGTCTCCCAATCGTTGCCTGGCAAGCAGTTGATGAATGCCCTTCGAGTGAAGATTGGTCTCTCCTTCATCAAACGACGCGCGCTGGCAATTAATTGTTGCAATGCAGGCTCCAAGGATTCAATTGGATCCAGTCGCGAGGAAGGAGCGTGGGGAACTACCGGGCCATTGTATGGAATGGATTGTGCGAAGATCTTCGGTTGCCCCTTCAGGTTTACTAGCGAGACGTTTCCGGCTGGGTCCGTTACCTGCTTGACTTGAGGATTCTGACGGTAACTTTGAGACTGTCACTATGGATCATGAGACTGGATGTTGATAAGAAGCGACTTACGAGTAGTTGAAGGGAAGGGTGAAACGTGTCATAGCTGGGGGCGGTATGATCTCAGTGTTAGTCTTCGGGCCCTTGCTCATGTCAAAGGCAAAGGCTTTCATCTTCTCATCTATGGTATTCAGCAGTTGATCGTGAACATTATTGGGAATACAAACAGTCGAAAGGCAGGATATGCTCCTGCATCTTTTTCATGAAAGGCATATTGGCAGTCGAAACAACAAAGTCCGGCATCCCTCGTGCGTATTAGCATTGGGGTAATTCGTTCTACGCCTGGTCATTGAATTACCTCGGAATCGATGAGTCCGCTCAATATTCCCAGCGGCCTGGACTTGGTAGGTCTTTGGATTGTCACGCATTGACCGGATCAAATACCTGGTATCTTTAGTCATACACACCAGCTTTGGCTGCTTTGTCACGGGTGCCGAGTCAATGGTCTTTTCAAGCCCTTCATGAAAAGGACCCTGCGATCCTTTCCGCCGCTTCAAGCCCGTCCTCTTCGGCACAGTGATCTTTAATAAAACATTGTTGGTGCTGACATTGGTAGACAGCAGTGGTTTGGACATTCGGTCTCCGGGCCGAATGTATAATCTCGCAGTGGCACCGTCGGTATCGTGAATCAACTGAAAGAGAATCAGAAATGCTCTCAAGGAGACTCGATGGTAAACCGACCTCCTGCAACCTGCCGGAACCTCCAAGGGACGCTACCCCCTTTTCAATGTTGCAGATTATGAATGGATGCTCTACGCTCACGATGGACTCGCGAGGAACTTTGTACCATGGAGCGTAAGAGGAAGGAGGGGAAGAAGCCAAGAAAGTGCATTGATCATCTTTGTTCGAATCATTCACCCCGTTAAAAGGGCTTCTATCACTTGCCACATGGGCCATGTGGAATGTAGACGAAATCCCGAAGTATCGACATTAGATGCCGGTCTAAGATCAAATACCAATATGGATCTTGAAACGAGTGATTGAACAGGTCGACCTTGAAGAGTGGAATTAGTGTCCTGGGATGGAGAACCTAACGTCTCAGTATCGCGCCCCGTGGTTTTTAGGCAGACACCACTAGATTTTCAAGGTCAATCTGAGTATTTCTTATCAAGGCTAATCGTATATGCCATCTGTTACGATTCGAAGGAAAGTCTTGCCAAGACCAGACACGGCTTACACGTGACTGATTGAGCTAGTAGCGCCCCGCAGCTAGATTGGGAATAGTCCGAAGCCTGCTCTTGCTTCTCGCTTGGCCGCTGTAGACGCCGCATGTTATGGAGCGACGATGACTGTCAACAATCAACAGAAGAAGGTTACCTCAATTCAATGATCAGCTTTTCGCACTCTCGCACCCCCAACTAGTCCTAGTACTTTCGCTGTCCTTGCTGTTTGGGGCCTAGCCGCATGGTGAGCCGCAACCCACGAGGTCAGGCTCAAGCCACGAGCACTGCTTCGGACTTCCCCCAATCTACCATCAATCTCTCCGGAGCCAGAGCAATGTCTATGTGAACGAGCCAACTATCAAGTGTCTACGCCAATACACGTTCTTTCCATTGCAAGCACGAGCACACCTCTACCTGTCAACGCATCAGTGTCAGCTCTGTGGGTCTGTCAGTCCAAAAACAGTAGAATATTCCGTTGAGCTATCCTGGAGACATCAGATACTTGGGGTCGATACATTGATGCAGGTCTCGAAGATGAAGGGTTTCAAGCAGAGAGTGGTATGGCTCGCACACCTTCCCCAGCGACTGCCCGTAGCAAACCCTCGTTGCTGCTTCTCTGTTCACGGAACGACTGACTGACTCAGAGTGAACAGCTTTCAAGAGCCAGAGACTCAAACAGCAAGTCAAAGAATAAGAAAGACGGCACTTCCGGCACCTCATCGCCGTCTCCAAGCACGGCGTCAACGCTGGTCGCACCCGGTAGTACACAATCCCCAAGCTCTTCGAATCAGGGAACCCCTACCTCGTCTACCACCGCCGTGAATGATACCAGAAACAAGCCATTACCTCCTGGAGAGAATGGTATTACCCGAGGTAGCTCTAGTAATGCAATTCATGCATCACCTCAAGGCACACCCAACGCAGCTCCTTCCGGCGGACCTTTTGTACCTTCTCAATCTGTTCATGGAGGATTGAGCGGTCCAGGGACGCCAACAAGAGCAGGTCATGGTGTGGTACCCGGTCTGGTGATAAGTCCAAGTTCAGGCAATGCGCCGGTACGTCTCAAGGCTTCATGTAGCGGCTAATCCGCGACCGCTCCCTTGTCTACGCACTTTCCCACAAACCATCTTCAATCACTGCTAACCTCTCAATTAAGCACGTCCCACCTCCGGGTGCTGCAGAGACCATGCCAGGCGACCTTGCACCACCACGACAGGGACAAAAGTCGGGAGCATTTGACAGGCTGACCTCGACGCCGAAAGACGTTCCAGAAGGGATCCGAACCCCAAAGAGACAACATTCTTCGAGGTTTGACATCTCAGATCAGCGACAACGGGAACTTGATAAGCTTCCCGGATTTCATGAGGTACCTCCGAATCGGCGGCAAGAGCTCTTCATGCAAAAGATCGACCAATGTAACATCATCTTTGATTTTAACGATGCGAGTGGAGATATGAAGTCGAAAGAGATCAAGCGCTTGGCATTACATGAGCTACTAGACTACGTGGCGAACAACCGCCAAGTCATCACGGAACCAATGTACCCAAGAGTAGTGGATATGTTCAGCAAAAATCTCTTTCGGCCCATACCACCCCCCATGAACCCGCAAGGCGAGGCATTTGATCCCGAGGAAGACGAGCCGGTCCTCGAGGTTGCTTGGCCGCATATCCAGGTCGTTTATGAATTCTTTCTCCGCTTCATCGAAAGTCAAGATTTCAATACGAACATTGCGAAAGGCTTCATAGATCACCAATTTGTTCTTCAGGTATGTATATCTGTAAGCTCGTCTGTGCTATACCGCTAATTGGCTCCAGCTCCTCGAACTTTTCGACTCCGAAGATCCTCGAGAGCGAGATTTCTTAAAAACTACCCTTCATCGAATATATGGCAAATTCCTCAATCTTCGGTCCTATATAAGGCGATCAATCAACAACGTCTTCTTTCAGTTCGTCTACGAGACTGAGAGATTCAACGGCATCGCAGAGCTACTGGAAATCCTTGGCTCAATCATCAATGGTTTCGCGCTTCCGTTGAAAGAAGAGCACAAATTGTTCCTTACAAGGGTCTTGATACCCTTACATAAAGTGAAGAGTTTGAGCATGTACCATCCGCAATTGGCATACTGTATAGTACAATTCCTCGAAAAGGATGCAGCTTTGACGGAAGAGGTAAGCTTGCAGATTACACGTCAGCGGAAGTAAAGCTGACGCTTTCAGGTTGTGCTTGGCTTATTAAGATATTGGCCCAAAGTGAATAGCACAAAAGAGGTCATGTTTCTCAATGAAGTGGAAGACATCTTTGAGGTCATGGATCCTGGTGAATTTGCAAAGGTGCAAGAACCGCTCTTCAACCAATTGGCGAAGTCGGTCGCCAGTCCGCATTTCCAGGTCAGTATTGCTTCTTGTCCCCTGATCAACCCACAGGACCAGAGGCTGATAAAATTTGTAACAGGTTGCCGAACGAGCACTCTACTTCTGGAATAATGAATACTTCTGCAACCTCATTAGCGACAATGTCGAGGTCATTTTACCAATAATGTTCCAACCGCTCTACGAAAATTCGAAGGGCCATTGGAATAGGTATGTCAAATAGTGTGACCTTGATAGCTTAAGCTGACAGTTGTAGGACAATACATGGTATGGTCTACAATGCTATGAAGCTCTTCATGGAAATCAACCCTGCACTTTTTGACGAATGTTCGGAGAATTACCGTGAAAATGAAGCCACTGCCGCGCAGACATTGCGGAATCGTACAGAGAGATGGGCAACAGTGGCCGACTGGGCAAGGCAACGGAGCAACGGAGAGGTCGCTGCCATCCCGCCCTTGACAGATCTTAGAGGGCAGAAGTTTAATCCGCCCACAAGGATTGACGAAGATCCTATTACCCAGGATAGTCAGAAAAGGCTAGATGCGCTGCGACTACAAGACGAGAGCAGCGGGGCCAGAGATGGAAGAAGGCAAAGAGGGCCTGATGGGCAATTCCAAGTGAGCTCTATCTCTACAATCAGTCCTCTTCAGGCAAGACAAACCCTCCATCCTGAGTCCTTGCGAGTCATGAAGCTGATCAATTTCCTCACACCAGGCGCTTGAAGATCCTGCGGCTCAGATCCGCCAAAGTCTCGAACGCAACGGCGCAAACGGCGGAGCACCCATGCCCGCACCACCCACCACCAGACAGGGCATGCTGGACAACGTACCTCGAGCTGGCTGACCTGGTTGTTGGGGCATACTGGTGGGTCAAAATGAACTACATAGTCGTGAAATAAAAACCAAATGCGCTACTGGCGATATAATTCTCTTCGAAGATTTGGGGGGGGGACAGGGTTCGACTGACTATAGAGCAGGTACGGCGTGGGCTCAATTCATGTTTTGATAGTATCTACATATCTTTCGGCCATGAGCCGCATCAGTAGTATGAGCGTACGCTTACGCGAAGATGAAAGTGAATGCTGTATACAATGCCATTTTCCAATACCTGGCATGTCTGGCTACTTCATTTAATAGCAGTTGGGAAAATTTTGAGGATGTGGACTCTCCAAGATCATGATAATATCCGCTGCCTCGAGATAATTTAATCCCATTCGATCCACCAATTGCAACACGGCACGCTAATCTACTGTTCTTCACAGCTTCCCGTCATTGGCAACTTACGTTGGCTTCTCTCGAATCGCCAACTAAGCCGAGAGACCCTCCTTTCGTCACCTGCTTCGCTTGCTTCCGTCAATATACGTTATCATCGATCCCCGTCCGAATACCTTCCCAAGCGCCTTCCTAAATCGCGTTCCCATCCCGATGCCCAAGTCCCGCACTCAAACTAGAGCAGGCTTCTTCCTGATGCCCAAAGCAGCGGAGAAGTCTTTCTTCGGCTTCTTCGTCCTCTTGAACTCCGGCGCAGGTTGAGGCTTCGGAGGCGGTGCCATATTTCCGAAACTTTCCCTCCTGCTGGCTGGTAATATCCCATCCTCAGCCTGGGCAGCGATCAAATCGCCATAGGTTGCACTGCTCCCTCCGTTTACTCGTATCGACTCTGGCGTAAGAGTGGAAGTCACCTTGTCGATTTCGATACCACCGCTCCCCCTTGTGAATGCCCTCCTCGCCGTCTCAGCATCCTCATCCTCAACCCTTCTCTTCTCATCCTCGATTTCCCTTCGCTTCCGATCTGCAGCTTCAAGCGCATCATCCTCCGCTTCCCTGCCCTCTGCCCTCGATATACGTGCGTTCCTTGTGCGTATCTCGTCAAGAGCGTCTGCGATCTCCATCTCTCGCTTCGCATCGTGGACCTTCATTTCCAATTCTTCCATCGCGCCTCCAGCTTCCGCACGCTCAGCTTCGAGTCTGTCGAGGCGCTCGTCCTCGGTTTCGAGCTTGTTTGCGTTGGGGTCGGTGTTGCGCCAGACTTCAAAGTTGCGCTTGGCGCCGCGCTCGCAGGTGTAGTCCATGGATGCCGGGTCGGTTTTGAACGTGATCTCAGCTCCAAGATTGAATTGTTAGCTTTATTGGAAGCGGTCATGGAGGTGGGTTTAGACTTACCGGAGCATCGAGTACAGCGTATGTAGAACCGATAGATAGGGATGTTCAGATACTTCTCGTCGGTCGTCTCTTTTCGGGCGTTGAATTTCCTTCCTTTGTAGATGTACTCGCCACATGTTATGCATTTCATTCCGAACGGCTATGAAATCGAAGTCAGTACCAAGGCATATCTCAAGGCTCGAAATACTGCCTACTTCAGGGCTGGGGAAGATCATATGTACGTACCGCCATTAGTCGAACCGTCTGCACTTTCGGACCAACCACCTTGGGCCCTTTTGTACGAGTGATTTTTGAAGGATCGAAATCGGGCGGGTAGTATTTCGAAAGAACTTTACGTTCAGACATTTTGAAGGTTTATGATGTTGCGAGAAACGGCGAAGGATTAGTAGGCCCCGTGTTTCCTGGATGTGTTGCAGGCTGGATGATCCGGTAGTGGCGAGAGATTTTGAACCGGACGAAGGATTATTCGTTGAAAGAGGGATATTGGAAAATCTATCAAACGTTGGCAAGATTATGAATGCTGGCGAAGTATGAGGACTGAAGTGAAGAAGTGAGTTCCCAATTAGGCAGGGCGGATGACTCATCAGCCCTACCGGGCTGTCACCTTGCCAGGTATCTAACGCCCCGAGCGCACTATTCAAGGATCCGGGCGCAAACCCAACGCTATGCCCCGGAAGCAGCCCCCCAGGCGCAACCCTAACGCTATTCTCTAGAAGCAGCCCCCCGGGTGCAAACCCAGCGCTGTTCCCCAGAAACAGCTACTGAGGCTGAACCCCAGCGTTGCGCCCGGGAAGCAGCCCCAGGGATGCAGCCCCCCGGACTCAGCCCTAACGCTGTTACCCCGAGGTGTTACCACGTTAGGTACCCGGCCTGGACCGCGCTAAACCCCCTTAGGGGAGATATAATCGTTCGGTCTAAGCAGGGGTCTGTTCTAGAGACAAGTAATTCAACGTCTAAATCTAGGAGCTACAAAGTACAAGCATCTCGCCAGAAGGTGGTCAGTGCAGTCCCTGGTGGAGGCTTTGCGATCCATCTCTCACACTGTCTTTTCGACGGTAACTATCAACCACCCGATCGTCACTATGTCAGGTCTGATTCACGACATGTCTCACTCGTATATCATGTACGTCAATTTCAGGTGTCTGCGGAATTGCATTACATTATCGTTTAAGTATACAAGAATGCTTTTCACTCTATCAGGTTGAAGCTATACTTTGTATCCGTTCCATGCAGTCATCATTCATCAAATGCTCTAGCAGACCGTGATGTAGAATCCAATGGAGGCTGGGTTGGAGTCCTGGAAATAGTCCAAGCTCAAGCTGCCAGTTGCACTGACCTCATACCCAACTCTTGAACCGGCCGCGCAAGACCCCGAGGCAATGACGTACTCATTACCTGGTGTGACGCTTGATGGCCCACCCAATCCCTTGGCAACGGATGGCACAGTGTTGTAAGTCGTCTTCTCAGTCGCAGGGCTCGAGAGCTCTGCCACATCAAACCCTCCAGAGCCGGTTAGGCCGAAGGCAGATGTGGTCAACTCACTCTGCGTCGGAAGGAGGAAGACGAGTGTGCAAGTCTTGCCAGAGGTGGAGGATGGAATGTCAAAGTTGAAGATTGATGAGACCGTGGAGGAGATGGTGCCGTTGTAACTAGTCCCCCTCGCGGTATTTGGCAGCGCCTTGTCGACCGGTACAATCAAATGTGGGAATTCATAAGTACCCGAGAGGCTGGCTGGACAACTTGAAGCTGTAGCAGTGGCCTCAGAAGCGGCCGACAGAACGGAGGTCTTCGTTATGAGGGTGGTTGGTGCGGTAGCCGCAGTGGCAGTCGATTGAGCCTGGGTCTCTTTGGGACATCCACCAGAACAGCTTGTGAACGTTACTTCCGCCGTGCTAAACACGGTTCCCTCGGATTGTACCGCCGAGGCAGTCACAGATGGAGAACCAACGGGAGCAGCTGAAGCAGATGGCGTGGCAGATTCAATGGGAACAACTGAAGCAGATCCAGAAGCAGATTCAACAGGATTGGTTGAGGACTTTGTAGGGGCAACCGTGGCACCTGGGCTAGATGCCTCGCCTGTTGTTTCACTGCCTGAGCCAATTTTTTGACTGGCTCCAATGGCACCAGCCTGAGCGGAGGCTGCGTCAGCAGAGGAGATGGCTACGTTAGCACCGGCAATTGCACTTGAGGAGGTTGACGATGATACACCGGAGCAGCTAAGGTCAAAGAGTGGGTTATTGCTCAGAGTGGAGCCGACTATACCGAAGCTGGGGTTAGGCGTTGTTGGAAAAGCATCCTGAAGGGTATACCACCACGTGTTGACCCGGCCGAAGAGTCTGCCACAGCCAACCGCGTCCCAGTACGTCTGAGCGTTTTGAAGACTGGGCACAGCGAGGTTTGATGTTGGGCCACTAACTGGCCATCCGGTTTCGGTGACCCAAACCTGCTTCCCTCCAGCAACACTGACAGTAGCATCGTAAGCGGCGAAAAACAAAGAATAACCGTTGTCAATGGCGTTCGTCATGGTGTTCTGGAAGTATGGGTACGCGTCCATGCCGATGAAGTCAGACGCTGAGATGACAGCGACGTTGGAGCTGTTGACCCAGGCGGTCCAGGTATCAACGTGACCAACGGGCTTGCTGCTTGCACCTGTGTTGGCAATAGCAGATCGGACTTGGCTGATGTAGCTCGAAATGACATCTGGACCGGTACCGACACCTGACATGTTCTCTACACCTGTAGGAGAGATTCTGTAGAGATCTTCGCTACCGACTGAAATACCAACAATTAGGCTGGTGAATGCAGAACCGTATTGGCTCAGAGCGCTGGAGAGAGCTGCTAGCTCGTTGTTGATGCCAGACTGCCCTCCTGAGCCCCACAAGCCTAAAAGCAGGGTTGTTTTGGTATCTATGGCCGCCTGGATGGCCTCGGTGGGTGTGTTGGTTGTGCCGGCTTGGATCATGGTGTAGAGACGTGCACTAGCAAAGCCGCTGGCACCGACTAGATTCTGAGCAGTTGTGAAGCGATCTTGGTACTGAGACTGGGTCGTAGGAGAATTATCAGTGTTGGTTGCCCCATAATTGAAGCCCTGCAAGAAGTTTGTCAGTCTTTGCTAGATTTGGGTTGAGAGGGCATGGGTAAAGGTGTACCTTGGTTTGGGCATAAACGAGCGAGAGCAAGCCTGCAAGGGCAACGACAGTTGATGTGAGCATGGCTAACAAACGAATGTGTCCAGACTCAGCAGATCAGTCACTCAGGAAAGCAGAACGTATATAATACAACGATAGGTGGAGGGCTGATGAGAAGGATGAGGAAAGTAGGAGATGAGAGAAGTTGAGGTACGTAGGAGAGTGAGAAAGGTGGTTTATGTACATCCAGTGCCATGTCTTCCTTCCGTTCGTATTCCCCGTGCCCGCACCCGAATTTTCCGTATTCACTTCCATATTGGGTACGGGTTACCACGAAATTCTGGCTGGATGACGCAGCTGCCCCACCTTATTTAGGGTTATTTTGGGCATTTTGTGGGGAAGCTGCGTACTCATCGAAGCACGCTGGAAGCGAGTAGATCAGAGAAGTCTTGCAAAGTTTGGCCGAGCACGGTATTATGTAAAAGGAGGTAGCTTGGACGTGGATGCTTGAAGTAAATCGTCGTCTGTAAGTAGGTGGAGCGCCACGAACGTATCATCAACCGACGTTGGCGCGGAAGGGGGTGGCGGACGCAGCGTTGGCTCCCAACTTGCGCCAGCTTGGCAGCATCTACTTATAATGCATCGCTGTTGCCCGTTGGCACCTGCTATGTACGATTGTACGTGCGATCAATAGGGCCTGATTATCTTGCACATGCTCTTTGATTGGCCCTGCTTCCTCGCCGTTATATTCGCGATTACATTATCAATTGCACTAAAACCGATGTATATTAGCGTGAAATCGAGTGACCTGTGCGGCTGATCCAGAGCGAACCTGTGTCCTTTGATGGTAGGATTCAGTCCTTGCTGGATGTTACCATCATACTTCGCAGCTCTTTGGTCCTAGCCATCTCATGTGGTCAGGAAGAAATCAATCAACTTTCAGTTCGAATTTGGAAGATTTTCTGCAATCTTTGCTGATGTCAGGAGTCAAGAAGGTGCAGCACATAATGCCAATCGAGCCAATGTACATCACTCAAGGTTGGTCGAGAGCTCGCATTCATGCTGAGGCACCGGCAATTGGTCGCCAACGGCCGCGAGAGTCTTGATGGCGCTACAGTAGCTTGTATAGCTTCACGTCCTTCATTATCTAGCGATGGGTCTACGCTGTTCGAGTCAACCAAAGATGATACCCAGTCGAAACAGAATGGGCATCTGCCGTCGCTAAAGGCCCCTCATATAGATCTAAGGGATCCCAAACATGATCTCTGGACGCGGGCATACGAACTCTTGAGGACCACCAATCCAGATTTGTTGGCGTCGCTCGAAGCCATCATCATTGACGGTAACGATGAGTCGACAGGTCCCAAAGAACGACTTTCCGTGGTCGTGGCCCAGAAAAGAGATGAAATGCTCAGCCGACAATGGACTTTCAAGTTCGTGAACCACAGGTTGAAGATTCGAGAGCAACTTCAGCGTATTGCGAAAGTTGCTGAATATGCCAAGGGGTTTGGCTCTATCATTGCCAATGTGGACCCTGTGCATGCTGGTTTGCCGTGGGCTGGGATCAATTTGCTCCTGACTGTACGTCTCTTCTCTGACATATCTCGTTCGGCTGTTTCTTAAGAGGGGTGCCGCATATTACATTCTGAGCCTCACGACGGAGCTTAGACGAGACTCGCGCGCTTTTTCAGACTCTATATCTGGTGACACACTAATATCTTGAGCAGCTAGTATTGAATGATTCGAAACAGAACAACGGTGCTCTTGACGCCGTTGAAGACATCAACCAGCTGCTTGGCCAGTACGCCGCCATTGAGGGCGTCTACCTCACGCGGGATAATGCGACATTGGAAAACGAATTTCAGGAAGCCTTGACAGAGCTGTATGCAACCATTCTGAAATTGCAAGCTACGGCTGCTTGCCACTTTGCGAAAAAGACCATCGTGCGCGTGGTAAGATCTACTCTACTGCTCGATGACTGGACAAATCTCTTGCAGCATGTTAAAACCAAGGATGAGAGCTGCAAACGATTGATAGGGCTACTTGATTCGAGCGACCAAAGATCAGGCCACATCACACTACGGGAAGCCCTAAGTCAACAAGCATCGCAATTGCAGATCATACTTGGTGGCCTCCAATCTAATCAACAAGATGATAATAAGGCGTTACGATGGTTTTGTGACATACCGTACAGAAGCGACCATGATCAGGTTCTGCTTACCTTAGGGACTCAATATAAACACTCTGGGCAGTGGCTGTTACCACGCGTGGACCAATGGCTACAGTCTCATGAGCCGTCGGTCCTGTGGTTGTGTGGAACTGTGGGGACTGGTAAGAGCTGTGCAGTCGCTATGGTTGTGCAACATCTCACGCCCAGTATTGTGGTTGAATCAGATCAGCACGTAGTGTATTTCTATATTTCACAAAAGCAGAACCGGAGAACCGAGCCGATTGACGTCTTGCGTTGTTTAGTCACTCAAATGGCAACCTCTTCTAGGAGCCCCTCTGTCGCAGAACCAATCAAAGCCATGTTCAATGAGCGAGGAAGAGACCGCGTCTCTGGCGGAGGAGAGCCCACAATAGGAGAATGTATAGAATTGATGGCCGATCTGTCGGCGTCGTGGCCGCGTAATACGGTCATCATCGATGCACTGGATGAATGCACAGCGCCGTCTGAAGTCCTTGATGCTTTGCAAGATTTGTGTGCAAAGTCAACTTCGAGTGTGAAGATTTTCCTGTCCAGCCGTATGAATGTTGAGATCCCGTTCCACTTTCCAGATTGTGAAAGGATCCAGATAGACGAAGGCAGAAATTCTGGGGACATCGAGTCATACGTTCAAGGGGAAGTATGGGGCCAGAAACGCCGTCTATTAGACGCAAGGAGGCCAGACCTGGAGGAAAGATTGGTACAAATATTAACAACGCGTGCTCAGGGTATGTTTATATGGGTTAAGCTTCAGCTCTTGGTATTCTTCAGTGCGAAGGTCAGATTTCGTCTGTCGAAAGACGTTGAGAATGCGCTCAATGCACTCGAAAGAGATTCAACGCTGCCAGAGACGGATACCCTGTACAAACAAATCATGGAGCTTAACACCAGACCTGGCACTCTTGACCGTCAATACGCTGTGAAAGCTTTGCAATGGGTTCTGTTTTCGATAGAAGACCTGCCACCGGATGAAATAGCAACGGCGGTCTCCATGGACAGCAAAGGCCATTGCGAGGAAGAGCTCGATGGTGCTATGGTGCTTGAAATTTGCAGTAATTTGATCGTCCTCGACGAATTTGGTTGTTGTCGGCTGGCTCATCTTTCGGTTGTGGGCTTTCTTCTACGAGACCAAGAGAAGGCGCCCCAACAAGGATTGTTCACAGCCACTGAGGCGCACGCCGAATTAGCGCAACGCTGCCTTTCATACATCTTGAGCACGTTTTCCAGAGCGGTTGAGCTAGAGGGGGCGATTACGCCTGGGACGTTCGCCTCTTATGCTTCCTTCTATTGGGCTTACCATTGCGCTGGTGCTAAAGAGTATCAAGAAGTCGAACCGTTGAGCAGGTTGTTTGCGCATTTCATGGACCCCTTGAATGTATCCCCAGCATTTGTAGCCTGGTCGGAAGCTATGTTAAGATCCATAACAGCGGAGCCACCAATGAGAATTGATGCCAGCCTGTCACAGTTGGCAAGTACCAGTACGGTTGTTGCCCAGCGCTACAAAAATCATATAATCAGTGTTATTACTTCGCCGCCTTTCCCTGGCTTTGTTGCAGCCTCCTTTGGCTTTATGAAATATTTACATGCGACTCCAGCAGCCAGTCTTCAGTCAAGCCGAGGTCGAAGTCGCGAAGGATGCGTCCATTTTGCTGCGTGGGCTGGACAGACCGATGTCGTCAGGGAATTGGTGGCCATTGGCGGAATGGACCTGCTCCTCCAGGACAAGGACGGTCTCACTCCGCTTCATGTTGCAACACTTCTAGGACACGATGGTATAGCTAAAATACTATTGGATCAAATGGGGAGAGAGGCTATCATCATACAGGATAATGAAGGGAAGACGGTTTTGCATGGCGCTTCATATCATGCAAATGCTTCCGTTGCAGAAATATTGGTTCCGAGGATGAAAGCCGCAGATTTTGCTATACAAGATGGTCAGGGCCGAACGGCGATGCAAGCGGCGGTCCAAGCAAGGTGCGAAACAATCGTTGATATGTTGGCTAAGGTCATGCATCCGGCGGATCTAGCCATTGGAGACGAGTCAGGCTACAACGCGATATCCTGCTCTTCGTTGCAAGGAGACCATGGCATAGTCAAGATCCTTCTGTCCATGATGACAGTGGAACAGATTATGCTGCAGGCCAACGATGGGAATACTGCATTGCATTTGGCCGCCCATCATGCCGAGGAACAATGCGTGGAATTACTCATTGCGCGCATGAAACCAGACCATCTTGGCATCACGAACAGAAGAAAAGAAACTCCTTTGCACGTCCTACTAAATGTGGGTATGCAGAGAGGCGGGGTCTCCAGGAGAGCTGAGGGACCACCACAGGTCCAGATGAAGCGAGAGAAACTTGCAATGTCATTGATAAGCAAGATGAACATTTACGACTTGGGGCTGCAAGATCGCTATGGGAGAACGCCCTTGCATCTTGCTTTACGTGGTAGATACAATCTCGTGGTTGAAGACCTTGTAAAATATATGTTGCCGGAACATCTCAATGCTCAGGACCAGATTGGCAGAAGTGCCCTCCATATAGCTGCGCAGACTCAAGGGTCTCTCACCAGGCTGCTTCTCAAGCACCAAGTGTTGACAGAACTCAAAGATAACTCTGGCCATACCCCTTTACTTAGCGCAGCCCTCTGGGCCGAGAAGTGTTTACCGATAATCGAAATTCTCTTGGCCGCTGGAGCCGACGTCAATGCTGCAGACCGCTTTGGATGGACAATTCTACATCGTGCGGCACTAAGCAGGGATATGGCTCTCACTAAGGTGCTCATCAGCGCTGGTGCAGACGTCAACGCTGCGACCGACCTGGGGGAAACGGTGCTGCACATCGTCATCGGCACAGGCGACAAGGAAGTTGCGCTGCTGTACTTGCAGTACGGGGTCAATCCAAATACGAAGAATGGTAGAAGCGAGACCGCTCTTCATCACGCCGTGTATTTCTTCGACACAGACGTAGCGCGCCAATTACTTGCTGGCGGTGCGAACCCGCTACTTCATGATGGAAGGGGCCGGACGTCATTCGACTGGGCTTTGCAAGATCTCCCAATGCTGGAAGTTATGTTGGAATTCTGTAATAATGTCAAGCCAACACGTTCTACAATCTCAACAACAATTTTGCGCACCACTATCCGCGACCTATCTGCCGATCTCCGTTCAGAGGAAAACACCATACTTGGAGATAATTGGCTCGGCCATTGTCTGCTCCTCGCCAATGACGACCAAGAAGCGTTCTACGCTTTCGACCAGGCTATCACGAACGAGTCCCCGAAGTTTGGGTTTATCCACCCTGTAATATGTGACGGATGTGACAACCCCAACAATAACATCAAGGGTGTACGTTTCGTGTGTCGCTTTTGCGCTGAGACGGATCTCTGCTCGTCGTGTATGGCGAATTATGAGTCTGGGAGTATGAACCGGAGAATATGTCGTGGGCATAGGTTCATGAGGATTGAGCGCGATCATTCGAATTGGTCGTTGCCGAACCAAATCAACGATGCGGGAGAGACAAGGGAGCAGTGGTTGCAGCGATTGGCGAAGAAGTATGCTGCAACTTAGCTTGACAAGCTATATCACGCAGAGCAAATAATCCCATGTTCCTGTCATGGCTGTGATGTGCTGAGGAGGGTTTGCCTTACACGCCCTCAATCGTTCATACGCATGTTTGATCCCATTGGGAGGCTCCGACCTTCTCAGTTTGCATCTCCAGAAGCATGCATCAGTACAGTTCCGTCGTTGGGCGCAGCACTCTTGACCGATTCAGCCCAACCAATACTCCTGCAGAATAGACGCCGTGCTCATAAACGCATCGAATTCGGCCACAAAGGACTAGTGTTTGGACAGCCATCCGATCCGACATATTTCGAGAACGTCCAAAAGGACGAATCGAGTGAGCGCTTGTTCTGTTGCGTAGTGTGCCTTGAACCTTGCACTCATGTGTGCTACGAGGGTGAAGAACCTTGATGATCTGGTCCACAACCCACCAGATGGAGCTACTGGTAAGCTCCATCTTGAAGCGGAACTCAAGCAAAAGCCTAACTTATCGTATATTCAGCTCCGACGAGATCCCTTCTGGTGCTAGGATTGACAAGAGAAACACCAGATACCTAAAGACTTAGCAAGGTCTTCTGGGACGAAGTTGAGATCAGGTCAAAAAGTATCCCTTGGAAATCTAGACATCTAGCAGCACTTCACCAGCTAACATGAGAAAACCACCAATCACTTTGCGTCCGCCGCGTATTCAGTCACGGTTTAAAGGAATAGAAGGAAAGGAACACGTCCCCATGAATTACCGCTCGGCCCTAGAAGTCATCTTGCTCATAGCCCGCATGATAAGTCAGTAGTGCCTCGGTCTCCCAGTCCCAATCAAGAAGGGCTTTCCAGCCTGTACAGTAAGAGGCTCGAACGTCAAAATGGGGCGGGTATGATCAGCCGAGTGACTTGTGTATCACAGACCATGGCCTCAGGAGCTGCAAGAGGCAAAAAGAGACGTCCGTTGGAAATTGATGCTTCCAATATATCTTCAACTGAATCTTTGGAAGATGGAACTTGAGAATTTGCGGCCAAGGCATAATCTACGACGATGCACAGGTTATGAGAAAAATGCTGGATAGGTGGCATTACCACTGGGCTTGAGACTCGTGTTACCTTCTGGACGACCTGCGATTTGCACGTCTCTTTATCTTGCCCACGCTATGTTTAGCCAAGACTCAATGCCACGAGACCACATATGAAGAGCTTAAGTCATCAATGACCACCTTCCTACTATGTTGTTCTCATCGCTGTCGTCCAGTCTGGAATGAGGAATTAGACTGACTGAATTCCGTTATTTCCATGAAGAACCATCCGGGTCCTGAGCATTCTTTTCCCCAAAAGAAGTGAGACACGCTGATTCCTGCAAATTTGCAAGTTACAAAGGTACTTGTTTTTCTTCCCTTGGAGAGGCTCCTTTGGCAAGGGTTGATCATGAGAAGGTTAAATTTTGCAGCTTGGGGCAGCCTCAAAGCCGAGGTCATGTTGTAGCACGGATAAGACGTGACAAGATACCAGTGCTACATGGCACCTCATACTCTTTGACTATTGATTTTTCCTGGCGCTTGAAGAGTGCGTGGACTCAAGGGTTGTGCATTGAATTTACTGTGAGTGGGGATTTTTCATGAGTACAATTCGACAGGACAAAGTGACTCCGCTATAAAGGAGGCTACATGAAAAGGCAACAAGTAAATACAAGCAAACGCCGACATGGAGTTTTCAAAGCGCGCGCGATGACTGTCCCGTGAAGCCTAAAGGTGTCCAAGGTCGGCTTTAGTGGTTAGCTTGAGGGTCTCGCGTCAGTATGTTGTAGCTTGAGGGTGTCCATCCTTTCCCCTTAGGTATCCTCAGTCACCATTCCCACTCAAAGTCCACACTTCCACGCGTCGCTTCCGTTTGCGAGAGAATTTTCGAGTCTTCGAATGTCTCACCATCCGAGCTGTCGGAATAGTCATCTTGACTGTCGGCCCAAATACGATACGGTGCCGACCGGCCTATTTCCGTTCGAGGCACTTTGAGGAGATAAGATTTCGCAAGTCGATAGATTAATTCCAATCGTCCGAGACACTGTGACGCAGGTCGCGGCATTGATGTGATGAACTCTGACTGCATCGCCAACTCATTTTGTTCCTCTTCGGGGATGGCGTCCTTTTGCCGACATAGCATGATGAAAACGTAGAGCATGTCGTGGACTCTAGCAGTGTAGATGTTCTCGCAAGAGAGTGGTATTCCCAACTTCTCTAAAGTTGGAAGTACACGACCCTTGCCACGGTGTGCCACAAACGTCTCATTCAATGCCATGCGTTCAGATGCCACTGCTTCCAGCCTCTCTTGCAATTGGGTCAGTGCTTTCTCCGACTCGAGCGTAATCTTTGTATGGACACCCAAAGTGGGTCGCATAGTAGAAGCATCCATTCGTTGCCCATGTTCGATTTCTTCCGAGGCCTCCAGCGAATGAGGAAATGGTGGGACTACCCGAGGCCTTACTAATTCCGGGTCCACTGGAACAGCAGATGGAACCTCAGCAGAAGTCTTTCGATGCTCCCACGGTAGCGGATGCATCCTTGTACAGCATTCGAGAACATTGTCACAGCGCAGACCGTCCCATACGGCTGCTTCCACTTGAGCCCAGTCCCCCAAGTTCATATGAATGATCATCAAAGTTGGTATTACATCATGATCTTGGAAGTGTTGAAGGAATGCCGCTTCCGTTCCAGATTGATCACGACCCTGCTCATCCAGGATCCTTTCGTAGAGCTTCTTGGTGCCGGAAACCAATTTCAGTGCCCATTTCCGTTGTAGAAGGTCGAGCCTGAAGCGATCACCTCGAAGACCACCTTCAGATCTCCAATAACGATTAGGGTCAGAGACAGCTTCCGCAACATTGAGGGCGATGGTCCAGAAGTAGTTCAGTGGAGTGATAAGATCGATTGTTGCATTCCCTTTCCTTAAAGCGTCCCCAGATCTTCCGAAGCTGCCAGAGGTATACTCGTTGCGCGACCAGCGCCTTATGGTATCTCCATCTCTCTGTGCCTCCAGTCCGTCTTGCTCATGTGCTAATCTAGCTTTACCCTCGGAACACGCAAGTGCGAGAAGTCTCTTGATAGCTGCGTAGTCCTTAGGCCAAGGGCATTCCCAATATAGTTGCGTCAATTGACTTAGATAGTTGGCTCTGTGATCAAAGTCTAAATAGCCTATTGCTTCAGGTGAGAGCAATAGGTCTATGCGAAGATCCTCTCGTGTCGAAAATTCTGCTGGTGATAATGTATTCAGTAGCCGAAGCTCGACCATGAACACTATCCATCGCATAGGACATGACATCCTTTGAAAAGGGGCGAGAAGTCTGAAGACGCCGTCCAGTAGGCGGCGACTAGTCCTTCTATGCAGATCCTTTCGTTCGTGTACGTCCGCAACAACTTTGGTATGTTGGCTCAGTGGGTTTTCGAGGTGCTTCACCTTTCCACTGAGTACCTCATCGTTCTTAACACTATCAGTAACACTTTTGCTGCAGTCAATGACCACGGTGGCAAATAACATGAATAACATGGCCATGGTATCTTCTACCGGTGTCATGAGCACTAGCGACTCCAAAGATTCAGCGATCTGGTTCGGAATTTTCACATCTTTCCGAAGTTTCGAGTCTATACGCAGCCAAGCAGCCACCTTGTGGACAAACATCGCTAGTAATTGTTGGCTTTGAGTCAGGTAGGGTATGATAACCCTGATCGCCCTGTCCAGTCCGACCAAGAATTCCTACGAGAGGTCGAAAGCATATATTGAATGATTTGGGAGACCAGTCACATAGATAGCTTCCAGAAGAGTAAAACACTCTAAAGGAGTCGTGACAGTATGGAGCTGATAATCGCGGAGATTATCCACAACGTTTCTTAGGTGATGGGAAACCTGATCGATTCTGCTATAGATTTCCGCTGACATTGTTGGAAAGTGTACGGGTAGCCAGGCAGCCAATTCTAACGGAAAAGATTGATACAAGATTGTAGCAGCAGCAATTGCGAATCTTGCTTGCTGTGCGGGGTTTGCGTTCAATCGAACTCGTATCCATTCATGCACTAAAGGATGGACGTATAGAGCCGGCCCAGCGAGATTTCTCCGAACGAGTGAAAGAGAGGTCAGGGTACCTATTGCGACCCTGAATTCAACATCGTTGTTCAAATACCTCATGTCGCGCTCTAGATTGGCCGGCAGTCGTCTGCCATCGACGTTCGGATCAAATATCCAGGACCCGACTTCACATGTTCTCGTGAGCAGCTTTTCGGCTATGTAAGAGTGGTCCAAGAATCCTAGGACTTGGAGTATCCAAGAAGCTCGTGGCTGGCTCTGCTCCAGAAATTCAAGTGATATTTCCCAGGTTGTCATTACCGATTCGGGATATCTCGGATTGGCTTCTTTGAACCTCATAAGACGTTCTCTGTCGATTGTCCGTGGCTTGAGATACCCTAGATATTCTCGTAGAGTCATTGGCGAGTTCTCTCGTATGAAGGATGCAGCTTGGTCTATTGCGAGAGGAAAGCACTGTAACTCCCGCAAAATCTCGTCCAGGATTTCATTTTCTGGAGCGGGTATACAGTCATCAGGAGTGCTGTCGTTACAACTTTGTATACGAAGAAAAAGATTCTTTGCATCCATCAAGCCCATGGCTGAAAGGGCGAGTCCAGACTGGGCAACGGAACCAACTACCCTACGATCCCTTGAGGTGATCAGCACGCTCCCGGTGGTTCCAGTAGGTAAACATCTTTGAATGTTCACCCGTATATCGTCGTAATTATCAAGGACAAGTAGCCAATCTCCACGCCCCTGGCTCAGCATCCAACCTTTCACCAACTCGACGCCCTCACCAATCGTCCTGGGTTGAGAATTTGAATCTGTATCTAGCTTTTCGTGCAGAAATCTCTGGTGCACCCGGCCTTTGAGGTCTTGTGTCAGTGCCAACTTATCGGCAATTTCTTGAAACCCGAAGTCAAGCTCCTCGTCGCTGCGCGCAGAGACCCAGAAAATCGAAGCCCACGGTTTTCTCGCTTTCCTCTCATAAACATACTTAGTCACTAACTGGGTCTTGCTTCAAAGGCATCCCGTTAGCCTAGCTGACTGTTTGTATTATATCGAGGGCTTACCCAACTCCGCCTAGCCCATGCACGGCGACAATGGAAAGACTTGGGCTGGCGTGGTGGTCTTGGGCAGTGAGATGGTCTTCAATACTTTCCAATTCCTTTCCTCGGCCATAAAAATGTGGATTTGGCGAGATAGGCACAAGAAAGTGTCCCACTGATACCGTGGAACCCCTACTCGTAGTTGCTGCTTATACACATCACGTGAGGACACTTCAAGCAGATTATTGATGACGTACCTGTTGTTGTGCTATTTCCGCGGGCAGATGTCTCATGCTCAATCTGGTCAGAGCTGATGTCAGAGCAGCGTATAATCTGCGCCAAGACAGGAAGGTAGAGTGCATTCGAAGACGCATCGAATCTACAAATATCGCGATGTGTGGCATCAACTGGGATGGCCACCTCGTGCTTGACTCCCAACCTCGATGAAACCTCATCTACGATCTAGAAATCACAGTGAGGACCGGCGAAACCTCGACTGATCCAATCTTACGTACCAAGGCATTCAAGATTGGGGTTTTCCTTCTCTCGTAGAAGTTGACGATGTTCAAAGTAGGACTTATGGCACGAAATTCGTCTGAAAGCCGAGACAGAGTTGGAGATTGAAGCTTGAGGGTTTCCAAGAGCTGTTTCGAGGGTCGTTGGAATGCTAGGGCGGCAACATTTGATAATAAAGATCCAATGTTCGCACTTCTGCTACCTCCATGAGGTGTCGCAAGAAAGATTACCGATCGGGTAACTGTCTCCACCCCGGGATAGCGTTTCGGCTCTGTATGGGCGAAAACAAGCGCCTATGATAATTTAATGTCGAGCGGTACTCATCGATGATGATATCAATACTTGCTTTACGACAATACCACCCAGAGAGTGACATATAAAAAGCAAAGGCCGGCAGCTATTCTGAAAAGAGTTGTTAGTACAGGTTCACAAGCAAAGAACTATCTGCGAACCCCATGCTTCATCCTATCCCCCAGAACCCGGTGCAGCAGGTCACAAGCGAAATTGTTAACACTGCTAACGGATGTGCTTGGCCCCATCACGGCCGAATTGTATCCGTAAGTCTGGATGCGCGCTCTATTGACTTGTTTTGGTAGGAAATCTCGAAGCCACATGACCTCGAAATTCGATTGACCTTCTTCATGGCAAGCCCAAGTGCCAAAAGCGTGACCATTCAGACCGTGTACAGCGATTATGCTAGTGATCCAAGTATTAGCGCCTGCCAGATCCTGCATATTAGTCTCTTTCGATGGCATACTCCAATGATGGATCTTCTGGCGCGGCAAGCACCGTGAGACCCATGAATTCCCTTTCGATGCTGATATTGGAGCTGCGGAGGCAACTCCCATTTAGATCCAGGGCTTTCTTAGCGTCCGCATCCGACTGAAAAGTTACGGTTGCGACCAGTGAAGCGTCGGTCTCAGCGGTGCTTGGACATAGGGACATGCAAGGCGTTGGCACGATTCTATTGCTCTCAAAGAAGTGGACAAGCTCGGTTTTCGGGCAACCCGACGGTATATTAGATACTCGCACAGTTGCCAGATTTCTGTGAGGCATTATCGGAGCTCACCGGCCTGAACGATGTTGATCCAGGCGAAGCAGGTTCGCGAGGCTGCAGCCCATCTTGTTCCATCCTGCACCAGCGATCATTAGAATACGGGTAGGATGCCAAGCATCTGAACATCAATGTAAGGTACCTCAGACGCCCTCGACGCCCTCGACGCCCTCGACGCCTTATCCCATCATGGGCGCCAGAGCTCTACTTACTCCCGTCGTGCTTTACATGCTTTGGATTAATATTCAAGACTGACTATCGCATGTATATTTTCCACTGTTGTTATAGTCACCTAAGGGCTTGCTTCAAGACGGTCGTTCGCTCTACCCAAAGATACGAAGGAAAAGCTTACATCCAGACAATAAGCCTATTGCAGCATCGAATGCTCTGGCAGCTTTGATGTATCACAGTCGTGAAAACGGCGATAGGCCAGCAGCCCATGTATAGCGCTGGGAAATCTGTGTAGCCAATTCGTTGATCTGCTTTGTTCGACACACCATTCTCTTCACTCTTCTCAAGCCAGGCTTTGGGGCCGGCGCGAATACAGGGTAGTGGCGCCTCCAGGTAAAGTGTCTGAGCAGCTACAGGAGGTCTTCCTGTGCACGTGGGATCATTTCTACTACCGTGTCTACTCCAAATCTGTGAGCATGACCTGAAGGAGGGTTCTCATCGTTGTATATTTGGGTCACTTGGCTGGATGATTGTCCTTCGATCCCACCGCGGCGAAGTGCGTTGTCTTGAATCCCCTAGTTCCTTGGGCAATTTGTCTATGATGCTGGGCAACACTAGAGAGGAACATGGCGTGGGAGAGTGCCGGATAAGTATAAAGAGGTCGCTTTTATCATGTAAAGGGACTATTCCCGGATGACCTTACTTATGGAGCGAGGAGCATAGAACAAACAGCGTAGAGGCTATGAAACATAATCTGTGTTCAATCTTCGCAGTCTCCCATAGTAGATTATGCATACAGCTGATGAAGGCTGCATAATGGCACGTTGATCATTAGAATCGGAGTTCCAATTGGTCCCACAAGAACGAGAGTGGCCCTGTAGGAGCATGCTTAAGTTGGACAATGCAAGACTAATCAACAAGGCATGTTCTGCCGCTACGGTGTACCGAACTGCAACAGCTAGTGACGAGGCTCCACCTGAGAGCCAATCATCAGCTAAATTTCATCGTACTATTGGTGTAATATACTCTAGCTTATCCTTGGCGATTGCTACCCGCTGTCCCGCTCCTAGCGCGAACTGATTCTGGGAGAGCCATGCCCCAGTCTTTCCGAAGTTCACCAACTTTCTTCGGCCCTTGACCCTCCCCCACCATCTCCCCCAACACCACCACTTATCATGCCGACTTATGGGGTCCTTTGGTATCCACTCATCCAGTGAATGCTCTGTGAGCCTGTTGTCACAGAAAGAAACTCACCTAGCTTCGTGAATCTAGCTTGACCATACGCTGCCAATGAGGGTCAACTGAAATGAATACGCACAATCTGGGCTGTACGACCTGGAGGCTACGCGCTCAAGGCGCTGCTCAATTCTTGAGGCCTTTTCCTTCTAGCAGAGCCCCAGAGTCGGGGAGATAAAACATCATGGCGGAGAAAAACATAGATGCATTCGCCGCGAGGCTGGGCGATCCGAACCTGGGTAGATGACCACATCTGCGGCTTGCTCTTCAGGAATACGACGCTGATATGATACTAGATCTCCAGAAGAAATTCCATCTCGCAACTGAGCTCAGAGACAATATCGACCTGCTATGTTCCGGAGCTACATACCCCATTTTCCTCAAGAAACTTGTCCCGGTTTTTATGAAGATGCTTGAAGGTCAGCCAGCGTTCATGAGCGCCTCGCTGGAACACAGGCTGCGCAATTGTGTATTGGAGATCTTCCATCGCCTGCCAATGAGCCACAATGAGGCCCTCAAGCAATACGCTGCCCAGATCGTGGAAATGTTGATGAACTTGGTCAGGACGGAGAATGAGGACAACACGATTCTATGTATGAAAACGATAATGGACTTAGAGCGGCATCAGCCGGAAGCGACTGCGTCCAAGGTTCAGGCCTTCTTGGACCTGATCTTGGAGATGTTCCAGGCAATGGAACGGCTCGTGAAGGACACCTTTGATACACCCGCACAAGGCATCTCGACTGGCACTACTCCAAGTAACCCGCAGTCGTTCCAATCCCCTCGTCCAGGATCGCCGGTCGCCTCCGTCGTTTCAGACTTGGGCATTGATACGCAGACAGCTCGCCAACTTCTGCCAGGTATGAAATCGTTCAAGGTCTTCGCGGAATGTCCCATTATTGTGGTCTCCCTGTTTCAAGCCCACCGCAATTGTGTTCCGGCGAATGTCAAAAAGGTCATACCCTATATCAAGGATGTCCTCAAGCTCGAAGCTGGCCCACAAGCACGAGCGCACGAAGCAGCTAAGGATCGAGGCGAGATCTTCACCGGAGTCTGCAGAGAGATCAAGAACAAGGCCGCTTTCGGAGAGCTGATCACCGCACAGGTCAAGATGATGAGCTTTCTGGCGTACCTCCTTCGAGTCTACGCTCAGCAGCTCTCAGACTTTCTGCCCATACTCCCGGATATCGTCATTCGTCTCCTGCGTGATTGTCCTAGTGAAAAGTCTTCAACAAGAAAGGAATTGTTGGTCGCGATTCGCCACACGATCAACTTCAACTTTCGGAAGATATTCTTGTCGAAGCTTGATGATCTTCTTGACGAACGAACATTGATTGGAGATGGTCTCACTGTTTCCGAGTCGATGCGGCCGCTTGCCTATAGCTTGCTTGCTGATCTTATCCACCACATTCGGGAATCACTGAGTCGTGACCAGATCCGGAAAACAGTCAATGTCTTCTCGAGGAACCTCCACGATCCCTTTCCTGGTACAAGTTTCCAAACGATGAGCGCCAAGCTTCTCCTTAATTTGGCAGATAGCATAGCGAATTTACCAGACAGGAAGGATGCCCGACATTTCCTTATCATGATCCTGAGCGCAATTGGCGACAAATTTGCAGACATGAACCATCAATATAAGAACTCTGTAAAGCTTTCAAAGGGTTGCGACTCCACTTCGATAGATGCTATTCCCGAAGACCATCTTGCGGACGCAAATTCGCCGCCGGATTGGGATGAGGTTGACATTTTCACCGCAACGCCCATCAGAATGTCCAATCCAAAAGACCGAGGCGCTAATCCAGTCGAAGACAACAAATTCTTGTTCAAGAACCTTCTCACCGGACTGAAGGGAATGTTCTACCAGCTGAAGATCTGCAATCCTGAAGCCCCAGCAATAGATCCCGCAAACGAACCCGCGAACTGGCAAGAGGTGTCATACGGCTACAATGCAGAGGAGGTCGAGGTCATAAAAAAATTGTTCCGAGAAGGCGCTTACGTATTTCGATATTACAGTCTGGAGAAGCCCTTCGCTGAGACGAATTACTCCTCTCCAGTTGAATTTCTGACTAACAACTACGGGGTACAGAGTGGCAAAGAGGAAAAGGATCTTCTCGAGACCTTTGCCACGGTCTTTCACAGTATTGATCCTGCTACCTTTCATGAGATTTTCCATTCCGAGATACCGCTCTTATATGACATGATGTTTGAGCACCCCGCTCTTCTCCACGTTCCGCAATTCTTCTTGGCCAGCGAGGCCACGTCTCCAGCATTCGCAGGCATGCTCCTCCAATTCTTGATGGATCGTATCGGCGAAGTTGGCACTTCTGATATCAAGAAATCCTCAATCCTGTTGAGAATGTTCAAGCTTTCTTTCATGGCAGTCACCCTTTTCAACCAGCAGAACGAGCAGGTCCTCCTACCTCATGTCACGAAGATTGTCACTCAATCTATTCAACTTTCAACATCGGCAGAAGAGCCAATGAATTACTTCTATCTTCTGCGGTCCCTGTTCAGAAGCATTGGTGGCGGGCGTTTCGAGCTCCTCTACAAAGAAATACTGCCACTCTTAGAGATGTTACTGCAGGTCTTGAACAACCTGCTCATGGCTGCCCGAAAACCCCAAGAACGAGATTTGTACGTTGAACTTTGCCTCACCGTGCCGGCCCGATTGAGCAACTTGCTACCACATTTGAGCTATCTCATGCGCCCCCTTGTTGTCGCTCTCCGAGCTGGCTCGGACTTGATTGGTCAAGGACTCAGAACACTGGAACTCTGTGTGGACAACCTTACAGCAGAGTACCTTGACCCTATCATGGCGCCGGTGATTGATGAGCTCATGATGGGCCTGTGGGATCATCTGAAGCCCAACCCGTACAGCCACTTCCACGCCCACACAACAATGCGAATACTGGGAAAGCTCGGAGGTCGCAATCGCAAGTTTTTGAATGGTCCTCCTGCTTTGACGTTCCAGCAATTCGCCGACGACCAATGCAGCTATGATCTTCGGCTTGTGGGCTCAAGTAAGGACAGAGCCTTCCCAGCAAGCATTGGGATTGATCTTGCTATTGCAAAACTTTCCGAAGTGCCCAAAGCGCCGCTTCTGAAGAAAGCAGACCCATACTACAAGCAACAGGCTTTAAGACTGGTCAGCACGCAGCTCAAGATGCACATTGGTTTCGATAGCCTGCCCGAAGATTTTGCCCAGCTCGTCCGTTTGCAAGCTACTGATCTGCTAGAAGCCAAATATGACGGCAGCCCAGACATCCTGCAGATGCCCGATCGTGAAAAGTCGATACCCAAGAAAGACGCGCAACAGGAGATTATGAAGAACCTTCTGAAGGCACTTATCGTTGCGACAACCCTGCCAGATCTCGAGAACACTGCGTCTGCTCTGCTTGCTGATGTTTGTCGGCACTTCACCATCCTTGAAGTTGGACAAGGGCTGGCGCAGGCGAAGCAGTCCAGAAGAGAATTTGAAGTCAAAGGTGGAGAGGGTGTTCTATGCCTGGACAGTCGTATACTCGCAGAGGCCATTGCCGAACAGCTGTCGTCAGACAAGCCAGCCTTACGCGATGCGGCAGAGTCTTCGATCGGGATGGTGTACAATGCCGCAGTTATCATACTAGGGTCCTCACGAAGGATTGAACGGCTGCCTTTGTTCTCGTACTTCGCCAAAGTCTTTGCTCACAAGTGTTACGAAGAAGACTGGTATGTGAAAGCTGGAGGTGGTCTTGGGATACACCTACTTGCGACGAAATTCGATCTTGGCGATGAGTGGCTGATCGGTCGACAAATCGACTTCCTCAGAGCGCTCATGTACATCATAAAAGATATGCCTAGTGACTTGCCCGCCAACACTCGCGTTCAAGCTTCGACAACAATGGAGATTCTACTTCGCAAATGTAACAAATCCATCTCCAAGGAGGACCTGGCCCCTTCAAAGGACTCGAACGCTCCGACCAAAATGATATCCAATCTCTGCGCTTTCTTCGTTCCTGAACTCATGCACCCAAACAAAAACGTTCGTGAAGCAGCACGCAAGGGGCTTACGACAATTGCTCAGGTAATCAGGGTTGAGGTTCACGAGCTGATCAATCCCGCCAAAGACAGATTGTTGACTTCCATCTACATGAAACCTCTCCGTGCTCTGCCATTCGAAATCCAGGTTGGCTATCTCGACGCCATGACTTACTGCTTAAGCTTGCAGCGTAATCTGATCGAGTTCAATGAAATGTTGAACCGGCTCTTGATTGAGGCTATGGCATTGTCCGAGGTAGAAGACGAGGCGCTTGCGGCGAAGCCGACCGAGTACAAGAATGCTGACAATATCGTGAGCCTTCGAGTGGCGTGTATCAAACTTCTCTCTCTGGCTGTAGGCTTCTCGGAATTTGCAGGGCAGCAGCAAACTGCGAGTCGGAGTCGTATTATCTCAATCTTTTTCAAATCCCTCTATTCCACGTCGCCTGAGGTAATTGATGCTGCAAATGCGGGCCTGAAAGGCGTTCTTTCACAAACCAATAAGCTTCCTAAAGATTTGTTACAGAATGGTCTACGTCCTATTCTCATGAACCTGCAGGATCCGAAGAAGCTTAGTGTTGCGGGCCTTGACGGACTTGCGAGACTATTGGCATTGCTCACAAATTATTTCAAGACCGAAATTGGCGAAAGGCTTCTGGCTCACATGTCGGTTATAGCTGACGGGCCAGTCCTTCAAAAGTCGTCTTTCTCCTTGATCGAGCAAAATCCGCAGATGAAGATCATCCTCGCCACGCTCAACATCTTCCACCTGCTCCCATCCTCGGCTGCTGTATTCATGAATGACCTGATAGAAAGAGTCCTGGAGCTCGAGAAGTCACTGCGAAGAACTCATTTCAGCCCATTTCGGGAACCCCTTCTGAAGTACATAAACCGGTATCCTAAGGAGGCTTGGGACTTCTTCTCGGACCGCCTCTCCGACATGAAGGATGGGCGATTCTTTGCTCAGATACTTGCTGCGCCTCGAAGCGGGCCTCTACGGGAAATCATCGTTGCGAACATTGAAGGTTTGGTGAAAGTTTCCTTCGATCACGAAGACCCAGAAAAGAAAGACGCTGCCTCCATCAATGCGATGCACACCATTCATTCACTCTGCGAACATTCGAGCTCCTGGCTCTCTGAACAAGACTCACTACGTCAGACCCTGATGCGAGTTGGCAAAGAATTGAATAGAAAACGAAAGTTGGATACGATCCATCCTGACTTGCGTCTTGGGGCTGATCAAGCCTCAGAGCAAGTTATGGGTATCTTTGTCAAATTCCTGGAGCTGGCCCCTAAAGACTTCGATTTCCTGTTCCAATTGATTGATGCTGTCACGTCGGAAGATATCAAAGAACAACCATCACTCTACGCATTCATCTACAGACATATTATTTGTGCCGATTCCATCGACTACTGGCGAAGCCTTGTCATGCGTAGCCTTGAACTTTATAATATCCGCGGCTCTTCCTTTCGGACGAAGACATTCGCTTTCAGGAATCTTGTTAACCCTATTTTCGCCATGGACACGATGAGGGCCCTTTCGAGCGATCCTGCATTAGCCTCATCGCGGAGACTTATTGACAAGAGCATTGTAGACTCAATTCATAATAAGATTTGGAAACCTCAGCTCAGTGATGTTAGTGAGGAAAACGCCCAATCGGGGGCGGATCGCTCAAGATTGGAGCTTCTACAGATGTCAGCTCTACTCCTGAAATGGCATCACAATCTGGTGTCCGAAGCTCGAAAAGATATCATCAAATTTGGCTGGACTTACATCCGACTCGAGGACATTATCAACAAGCACGCATCATATGTGCTGGTCGGCCTATTCATCGCCCAATTCGAAACCCCAGCGAAGATCATCAATCAGATATACGTGGCTTGTTTGAAAGCTCATCAAAATGAAGGTCGTGCTCTCGTAGTCCAAGCTCTTGACCTGATTGCTCCCGTCCTTCCGAAACGATTGAAAGACCAGAGCGATCCCAGATATCCGATGTGGGCAAAATGGCCAAAGCGAATCCTGTCTGAGGAAAGCTCCAACCTCCAACAGCTGATTGGCATCTTCCAATTCATGGTCCGGCATCCAAATTTGTTCTATGAAGCCAGAGAGCATTTCCTCCCTACAATAATACCAACATTGTCGAAGATAGCACAGCTTCCGAACCCATCAAACGAGCACAAGAAGCTTGTACTGAATTTGATTCAGATGCTCTTGGGATGGGAGGAACGACGAGTCCACAATGGCGGCGATCGTCCCCCCTCACATTCATCGGAATCATCGCCCACCAAGAGACGCAAGCTGGATCCGTCAGAGGGAGGCTCTGCGTCACCTGCGCCAGGCCTAGGGCCCCCATTGACTGTGGAACGAAACGAATACACTGTCCCGACGCCTTTACGGACAATGCTCATCAAGTACCTCAGTCATTTCATTAGTGTTCTACCAGAGCGGTATCCTGTGCCCAGTGTGAAACTAAGGGAGCTTCACTCCACCACCCCTACGATTCCCTTACCTCCGAATGAGATGTGTAGGAAGGCGATTGGGCTTTTTCATGATCTTCTTTCTCCCGAGCATTGGTCCGATCTGGAGGTTGACTTGTTTCCGAGAATATCTGAACAAATTCTATGCTCAGAGAAGCTAGACAAGGGAGACGACAAGACTGCAACAAGCGTAATCAACACACTCCAGATCATGCGCGTTGTTCTCAACATGAAGTCCGATGAATGGGTCATCGGGCAACTGCCTCAGATCCAAAGATTACTGGAAAAGCCAAGCAGGCTAGACAATGCTGAGATCCAGGATTGTATGCACACGAGCGACAAAGAGCTTGATGGCAATCGCAACATTCGTCCTTTGTTTCAACGTGTTCTTGAAGCACTACCTGAGGAGACTAGAGAGGAAGATGAGATGGAAGTTGACACGCCAGCCAAAGATTTCATGAACTTCATCTCCGGGGTAGCAATGACGACAATGGGAGATGGAAATCTTGTTGCCGCTATCAGCATTTACGAGACAATGGCACGGGTCCGACCGAAGGAGATCGAGACGCATATTCCTGCCATCATGCGTGCGCTGCAACAAAAACTATCGAAAGACCAGGTTGCACAGCAGGTTGTGCCTCCCGGACTGCCACCCGGAATGCGGCCTGGCGAAGGGCAATCTGGAGTGCTTGATGAGCGTGAACTGGAACTGTCAACGCAATTGATCTTGAAGTCGATCTGGATCATTTCCTCACGAATGGCCACGCTCGGAGACCAAAGGCGACCTTTCCTCAGTGTACTAGCTTCCCTTGTTGAGCGATCACAGAATACGAAGCTATGCGAGAGAATTTTGGAAATGGTGGAGACCTGGATATTCGACTCTAGCGACCCCTGGCCAACACTAAAAGAGAAAACTGCCGTACTGCATAAGATGCTTCTCTTCGAGACACGTCCTGATCCTACCCTGTTACATAAATTCTTGGACCTAGTAATCCGAATATACGAAGATCCTAAGATCTCGACGACAGAGCTAACGGTTAGGTTGGAGCACGCTTTTTTGGTGGGTACAAGGGCTCAGGATGTGGATATGCGAAACAGGTTTATGACGATCTTCGACCGAAGCTTGACAAGAACTGCCAGCGCGCGACTTATCTATGTCCTGACATCTCAGAATTGGGACACACTAGCAGAGACTTTCTGGTTGAGTCAAGCAATACAACTGATTTTTGGTACAGTGGACATGAACACGACGATTCAGCTGGACTCAGATGATTTCAAGATGATGCCACCACGGGAGCTTTTCGGGTTTTCCAGTAGTGACGCACGAAAGGATGACCAGATGTTGGACGATAAATTTGAGGAGTTTATGGCCCAACATAGACGCTTCTACATGGAACTCGGAGACGTGAAGGCTCGTGATATTCTAGAGCCGCTCTGCCAGCTGCAGCACACGGATAGCGACGTTGCCTACGAGATTTGGGTGGCGTTATTCTCGATGTGCTGGTCAATACTTTCCCGAGATGACCGTAGCGAGCTTGAGAAAGGCATGGTGTCTCTACTGACTCGGGACTACCATCAGCGCCAAGTTGACAAGAGGCCAAATGTGGTACAGGCTTTGCTAGAAGGAAATGTCAGAGCGATGCCTAAATGCAAAATCCCGGCTCACGTGATGAAGTTCCTTAGCAGGACATATGATGCGTGGTACACCGCTGCCATCTCGTTGGAGGAGCAAGCAATGACCCCACTTATCGATACACCTTCTGTTCGCGAAGGCAATCTTGATGCTCTAGTCGAGGTATATGCTGGTCTTCAGGAGGACGATTTCTTTTACGGTACATGGCGACGGAGGTGTAAATTTGTGGAGACCAACGCAGGTCTTTCATATGAGCAGAATGGCCAGTGGGACAGAGCCCAATCACTGTATGAGGCAGCTCAGATCAAAGCAAGGACAGGGGTGACACCATACTCTCAAGGCGAATACATGCTTTGGGAAGATCACTGGGTCTTGTGTGCGCAGAAACTACAGCAATGGGATATCTTGAACGAGTTCGCAAAGCATGAGAACTTCAATGACCTGCTATTGGAATCGTCATGGCGCAACCTTGACAATTGGACTAGCGGAGAACATATGGAGCAATTAAGCGGCATCATCAAAGCTGTCTCTGATGCGCCCACGCCGCGAAGAACCTTTTTCAATGCATTCATGGCATTGCTCAAAGTTCATGATAAGCAGGAAGGCCCACAGCAGTTCAGTCAAATATGTGATGAGTCCATACAGCTATCCATACGAAAGTGGCATCAGCTTCCGAAGAGGATCACCAACGCTCACGTTCCGATTCTGCAGAATTTCCAACAATTAGTGGAGCTGCATGATGCCAATGTCATCTGTATCTCTCTTTCCCAAACTAATCAAGGCAACCTCGACGGGAAGTCTCAAGAGCTTAAACTTCTGCTAGGAACTTGGCGAGAGCGTTTGCCTAACATATGGGACGATATCAATGCTTGGCAGGACCTGGTGACCTGGCGACAGCACATCTTCAATCTCATCAATCGAACCTATCTCAACTTGCTCGGACCCCAACAAACCAATGCTACTGGCAACTCATACGCTTATCGTGGGTATCATGAGACTGCTTGGATCATCAATCGCTTTGCGCATGTAGCGCGCAAGCACCAGCTCCCTGAAGTATGCATCGCACAACTCAGCAAGATTTATACATTACCAAACATCGAGATTCAGGAAGCCTTCCTCAAGCTGCGAGAGCAAGCTAAATGCCACTATCAAAACAAAAACGAATTGAACAGTGGTCTCGACGTAATCAACAATACAAATCTCAATTACTTCGGACAGCAACAGAAAGCCGAATTCTTTACACTAAAAGGCATGTTTCTAGCCAAGCTGAACAACAAAGAGGAGGCCAATGAGGCTTTTGGTACAGCCCTATTCTACGACATTCGGCTGCCGAAGGCTTGGGCTGAGTGGGGATACTACAACGATATGATGTTCAAAGAAGAGCCGGATAATATGGAGCGAGCTGCTGCTGCTGTGAGCTGCTACCTGGAAGCTGCGGGCCTTTTTAAGAACGCCAAATCACGTAAACTACTGAGTCGTATTCTGTGGCTCCTCAGTATCGATAGTGGGGATAGCCAGATATCGACGGCATTTGAGGACTTCAAAGGGGAGACACCAATCTGGTACTGGATCACTTTTATACCACAACTGCTCACCAGTCTCAATCATCGCGAAGCGAGACTCACACGTAATGTCTTGGTCAAAATTGCGAAGGCTTATCCGCAGGCGTTGTACTTCCTGCTCCGAACGACTCGTGAAGATATGTTATCTATAAAGAAAGCCCAGGATCTGAAGCAAGCTAGAATCAATTCTACCAAACAGCAATCTCCGAATACCAAGCAAGCTTCGCCCGGGAACAGTAATGCCACTCCAAACGATCGACAGGGAAGTTCTTCCAGGCCTGGGACTGCTAATGGGGATTCTCAAACGAACGGTACCTCCCTCAACGGAGAAGTCGCCAAACCTGAAACCGATGGGACGAACGGGGAAGTACAACCGGCTGCTGATGGAGAGGCAGAACCAGCTCAGAAGAAGCCCTGGGAGTATTCTGATGAGATTATGGCTGCATTGAAGACGACATTCCCTTTGCTTGCCCTGTCGATGGAGACGATGGTGGATCAGATTCAGAAGCACTTCAAGTGCCCCCCTGACGAAGACGCTTACAGGTTGATCGTTGCCTTGCTCAATGATGGTTTTTCTGTATGTTGCTCGTTCTTCAAAGTTTCCATCTGCCATCTACCCGTCCTATCTACTAACTTCTCGTAGTACATTGGACGCAATCCGAGTGCTTATGCCCAAGACTTCAAGCTTCCTCTAGCCACAGAAGCAAACATTCGCAGATTTGCTGAGACAATCCTACCACCGCACATCCGAAGCTCGTTCGAGGAAGACTTCGTCGCGAAAAAACCCACCATGTACGAGTACATACATAAATTACGAAAGTGGAGGGACAAATTCGAAGAGAAGCTCGACCGTAGGCCCCAGGTTGCCAACCTCGAGCAATTCAGTCATGCCCTTAGCGAATTCAAGTTCACGAAGTTTGATGATGTCGAGGTACCCGGGCAATATCTGCAGCACCGTGACAAGAACAGCGATTTTGTCAGGATCGAGAGGTTCTTGCCGAACGTCGACCTCGTGAGGACTGTTGGCTTCTCACATCGACGCCTGAAGATTCGAGGCCATGATGGTAGCGTGCATCCATTTGCCGTCCAGCATCCAGCTCCCCGACATAGTCGAAGAGAAGAGCGAATCCTACAACTCTTCCGCATTTTCAACGGCACATTAGCGAAGAGGAAAGAGAGTCGACGACGCAACCTGAGCTTCTTCCTACCACTCATGGTACCACTCGCACCATCACTCCGACTAGTCCAGGATGACGCATCCTACGTCTCCCTTCAAGGTGTATACGAAGACCACTGCCGCCGCAACGGCATCGATAGAGATGACCCTATCCTCTTCACAATGGACAAACTCCGTCCCAACATCCAAAATCCCCCAGACCCATCTCACCACGCCGCTCTCCGCACAGAGATCTACACCGCCATCCGCACAAAATGGGTATCCTCCAACCTCGCCCTTGAATACTTCCAGGCCACCTACCCGTCCTACGCAGACTTCTTCCTCTTCCGCAAACACTTCTCCTACCAAATGGCCGCCCTCACATTCATGACATACACCATGCACATGTCCGCCCGCTTCCCCTACAAACTCTCCATCTCCCGCTCTTCCGGCAACGTCTGGGGTTCCGAACTGATCCCCGCCCTCGTCTCCGGCAAACCCTTCTTCCACAACCCGGAACCCGTCCCCTTCCGCCTAACCCCCAACCTCCAAACCCTGATGGGTCCCCTCGCAACCGAAGGCCTCTTCTCGCCTGCCCTCATGGCCATAGCGCGCTGTCTCACCGAGCCGGAAAACGGCAGCGAGCTCGATCAGCAACTGTCCATCTTCGTGCGCGACGAGATGATCTTTTGGTTCACGCAGCAGCACAAGGGTGGCGCGGATGCGACGCCGTTGAGGGAGACGACGACGGCGAATTGCGAACTTGTGGTTAAAAAGGCTGTTAGTCTTGCCAAGCCGCCTGAGGGAAATATCCCGGCCAATCAGACTGTGGTGGATTTGGTGGCGAGGGCGGTCAATCCGCAGTTGTTGGCTGGGACGGATGCGTTGTGGATGGGGTATTTGTAGGCGAGGGGGTCGAAGTGAAGGTGGGGTGTAACGACGGCGTTGAGCAATTATTGGATTTTAGTACGATATGCGTATTGGAGGATCTGTTCATCTTCATTCTTTTTAGCAAGGCGTTGGGGAATAGTAGCAAGTTGGTCGTTTGCATCTTGGGTTGCAGGTTAGAGGGGTCGTGTTACTATTGGAGCATACTCTCGTTGTCTTTAATTACTTTATTAATTGTCAATTCGAACTCATATTTCGAGATCGCAGAAAGTATTTATCTGCGAGAATTGTGCATCGTATTATATTCATGGGATGTGATCAGCGAATCGAGACAGATGGCCTCCACGTTACTGCGATGTAGTCTTTTCTTTCTGTTGTCTTCCTCATTAAATTTCATCTGCCCCGTAGTGAAGGCATGTGTGGCCGTTCAACCGTTCTTGAGCAAAGCGTCCGCCCACTCTTTTCCAACGCCACTGTGCTTATCGAATGATCAAAGGAGTGGAACAATAGCACATCAGAGACCACCATCCTGAGACACAAACGTTCAAAGCTCCCCCATCCAACACCATCTATCCACCCAGCTACTAATATCCCATCACCGTCAAACACTACCCCTATGTTCCATATCATGCACCGAGCTCATATGCAGATTCAACTCCTCCCTCGACGCAAAGCCGGACGAGCGGCACCGGTCGATTTTGCACTCGTATGGTCTCCGAGTGGGATACTGCGCGCTGGCTGACTGGCGGCGACTTATGTTCGCAGGGGCTGGGGTGCGTGCGGCTTTTTCTGCGGTGTGTGGGTGGTTGTGGGGGGGAGGGGGATTGTGGTAGGATAGGCTGCGAGGGGGTGGGGGCAGGTGAGGGGTTGAGGGACGTGGATGGGTGGTGGAGCTGTGGGATGTCCTTGGAAGCGAGGGATGTCGTGGTGGAGGGTTTGTTGTCTTGGCGTGTGTTGATTTCGCTGGGGCTTTTGGAGTCCAGAATGACTCGCAGGATGAGCTCGATGATGTTGAGGCTGGAGATGAGGGCGGTGATCCCGTTATGGGGGTGTTGGGAACTGTGCTGACCTGTGGAGAGAGGTTGAATCTCACGCTTTTGCTTTTGGGTTGGGGCAGCGATACGTCCTCGGAATTCCTTCGGGGCTGTGACTGGGAACTTGGGAGTAGTGGAGGTGGAGGAAAGTAACCCTCGTGGGCGCCAGTGGCTATGGACAATCCTGAGAGGCGTTCGGAGATTGTGATGTCTTTGCGCATGAAAGCGCCGTCGTTTGTGGAGCTTGGCTTTGGGGTTGTGGCTGGCGAAGCGGCGTTAGAAGCAGGCCTAGAGACGTGACTGGAAGAAATTGTGTGGGCTTTATCGCGGCCTGGTGTCATGTTTGTATCCTCGGGAGATGAAAGAGTCTTCTCGGTGGGAGCATCGGGGACACTTTCATCTTGGAACTTATTTACGGGACTCTTGTCCACATGACTAGTAACAGAGTCGACGTTCTCGCTGACAACCGTAGGCGTATTGACTTCTTGTCGGTAAGCCTCTCCGTAGATGCCAATACATCCATGTAATAATGGGATCACTAACCTGGTTGCATATTGTTCATCCATGCTGGCTTCTCAAACGCGATACTGGCTTCTTGCTTGTCGCTCTGCCCACCAACTGATGAAGTATTACCTCCCTTGCCGCGAACGTCGTAAGATACAGGTGCGCGCTTGTCCGACACTGCTCGTACTTCCGGACTTGCTGGTTGGATGAGAGCAGATCGACTGTTTTCAGTCGCATTCCACTTGTTATCAGGCTGTGTGCTATGGGATATATATGAACACTGGGCTGCATTTCTATGGCTTTCCCGTGCGTATTGAGTGCTGGTCCTTGGAAGAAAATTGGATGCAGTGTCAATCGGCGATGAGGAATATGATGTCCCTCGAGATGATGACCTAGCAGTGTCAGATGACAAGGTCGACGAAGGAGATGCTGGCCTGAAGCTTGTCGATTCGTCGCTATCGTGATTCGCTGTTCTAGGCTCCGGTGGAGCGAATAGTTGACCCCTACCGTTCTGAATGTCGGAATATTGCACTCTCGGAGGGCTGTTTGGCCGACTGGGAGCTCTTTGTCTAATGTAGGAAGGCAGATACTGAGGCCTTGGATTGTTGATCGGTGTAGTGACTGTGCCTAGCATATAGCTCTCCTGTCCATGATTGGCGACGGGCAAACCTACAGTCGCGCGGATGGGGCATTGAGATGACATTGAAAGGGGTAGTGGCAGAGCGATGTTGTCGTGTGGACGTAAATTGCACTCTAGGATTAATTGCATTGACAGCGTTCTATGTCTCGAACTCTTCGAGTCCCTCTTTTTGTGATTCCGATTCAGCTTGAGGAACACCACTTGAAATTCCCATGCGGGATTGGCTGAAGCTTTACTGGCAATGACATTCTCAATGTGCTTGCCTTTCGATCCCTGCATCTTTCTGTCATACAACACATTGAGAACATTGTAATTGGTCAAGGATAGATCTCGGACGAATTGTTGAAGAGCTCGCTCGCTAGCAGGCGTCGGTTTCGTGTTCGCACAATGCCATCTTCCTCGATTTTCGCAGAGCGGTGACTCCCTAGGCGTAACGTCGTAGCCTTCATATCTGGGAGTTGGGGGAGTGCCGTCTTCAATACTTTGTCTTTTATTCTCTTCATGACCGTGATAGCTCCTGTGGGTATGAAGTCCCGGACGAGCAATTCCAGTCAAGGGACGAGCCATGGATCTACCTGGTCAAGAGGTCTGCGGAAGGCGATATACGTCTCAACAATACAAGCAGCTAATGATAAGACTCGGGCAATAGGAGAAGAAATTGTTGTTTTGCATGAAGCTCATGAGAGAATGGCGGAGAGAACGAGATATGACACTAGGAAATGTTTCAGATCTCGATCGGCCCCAGACGAAAAGGTGACGTAACAGCCCAAGAGGTAGGACTAGTAGATAGGTGCAGGCGACGGTACTCTCCCAGCTGTGAGTCAAGGCATCGTGTGCTATCGGGTCGAGCCATGTTAGACAGCCATGCATCAAAGTACTGTTTTCGTTTTCGTGCAGTGCACGGGGTGTCGGCCGCCGCGTTCCGTAAACTGCAAGATAATCCTGAGTGAGGTGGGTAATCTTGAAACCGAGCAACATGGGCGTATGCGACAGGGGGGTGAACAGACGTGGTCTCACGCGGTGCATACGGACGAGCTAATAGCACGTGGGAGAACGCTGTAAAGAGCTCCAGATAAGAGGACGCTCCACTTCGCAGAGCCGCCGATTCAGCCATGCATCTCTCTCTCGCAAAACCGGGCAATGGGTTAGGCTGATATTGAGATAGTCGTCGATGTATTTGGACTTCCATTCTCGTGAATATGCGCCCCATTTAATCGTTGGTGGTCAAGAAGGTACCATGAGCCACGGAGGAGGCTCCGGCAACCTCGAGACTCGATCATGCTGAGTAGTCATCAGCAGAACATCTTTGCACATGATACAGCTGCTTCTGTGTCGGAGTCGTTATAGGAGCTGGTTGAGGATTGGCCTGCAGGTCGGGGGAGAGGAGAAAGGAGGGCCTTGAGGGCTTGACTGGTGGCCACGCTAACACCAGGCTAGCGTGAACATGTCCGCCTAATTCTGGCGTGAGCTTCGCTCTAGTACAGAGTAAACAATGATCTTCTGACATGACATCGAGGGTCATCTTCGTTATCGAAATGATCATGCTCACGTTCGAGCATCTGTCAAATTACCATGTTCTGGTATCGCAGAGGCTGTAAGGAAAAAGGAACATGATGGATGTGACGACCTCGCTAGTAGTGATAGAAATGGCTGATTGGGAGGGCGTGAAGATCTATGGATGCTCGCGTGGTGCTCAATGCTCCACCATGTTTGCCCTATGTACCGTACGCAACGCCCGTAGTAGGCTTGAGACGACTGCGCCTGTAAGTCAGAGATGGTCGGAGCAGCATTGTAGAATTGGCACCTTCTCTAGTGTCCGCCCAATTTCCAAATCATTGTTGTAGGGCATGGGAGCCGGTGTCGGACATGGTGTTGACCAAGGCTGAAGTGGACTACAGCAGGCCCTGCTTCTGGAGACTGCATCTCGATTAGCAATTGCTCCCTGAAGTTTCGGTGTGAATAGATGCTTACTCGTAGTATACCTTCTCTGGCATGACATTACCATCCGCATCCTCCATCTGTACGATGTTCTCCCCACCAGCCTTTTCTTTCTTCTTGTCCCGCTGGATTTTGTCCCACAATTTCAGGGCATCCTCAATCCCCGTGATCTCCCTGAACAGGGTCGTGTTAGTAATACCCAAGCACTTCAACCCATAGATGTGTCTCGCTTCATTGAAGTGCTTATCAAACGCCCGTCGTCCCATGTATACGAAGTTTCCGCATATCTCACATGGGAATTCCACGCCTAGACCATGTAATTTGTAGAGCCAATAAGGGATCGGTTTACCGTCCCATGCCAACGGAAGTTTCAAAGGATTGTAGATTTTCTCATCGCCCTCGGAGTCGGATTCGTCATCTCCGTTGCGTTGGTGAGCTTCCGTGGACTCGGCGAAAAATGCATCCAACTCCATTTGCCGTTCACGCTCCGTCATGCCTTGTTTTCGCTCGACATTGACACGGGTATCTGTCCGTACCGTCTCCATCATCGCCGCCAGCCGCCGAATACGGTATTCACGCTCTGCTAATGCACGTTCTTTGAGGCGTTGGACTGTAGAGCCGCGAACGTTGGCATGGCCATTTGTGGAGTCGCCATTGGCTATACCGGTAGCAGCCTCTCGCTCTTTTCGCGCTTCTGCGGCTTTGATATGCTTCTTTCCCGTCAAGTGGCTTTTATAGACGTTGTCATTCTTGAACTCTTTCTCGCAGTCCGGGCACCATACCCCTTCCCCAGTGCCCTCTGTCACTGGAGCAGCTGGCCCTACATGTTGGACTTCTGCGCCCCATCCAGGTATCGAGTCCTGCTCCCAAGCTCTCTCAAAGTCTTGGTCGACTGATGTAAAAATCTGATCTAGATCCTCCAAGGGTCTGGTCCGCTTCAAAAAGCTCTCCAAGTAATCCGCCAAGTGTCCCACATAGCTGAAATACTGGTCAGTATTCTTTTGCGCGCGCTTCAGATTCATGAAGGGGGGCCCGAAGCTATCGAACATTGTAAGATACTGCAGGTACGAGACCCTCTTGATGTCGTGCAGATTGAGAAACTCTTCGTGCACGGTCGTCAGATCAAGAAAGCGACCAAAAGCTTCTTCTCCAGCGAACATGTTATCTACCTCCGTCGTCGCCGACTCCCCCTCGCCTGACGCCTTCCGCTTGTATGCCCTCTCTAGATTCTCAACAGGTTCGTTGGGGTATCTGCGGTGGAAGTCCTTGATTTCAGTCATCTGTTTGTAGAACTCGTCGAAAGGATCTCCGGTAGATATGGATTGGATCTCCTTTGTTCGTAAGCCTTCAGTGTCATGGTATATGTCGAGGAGCCGTTTCGATTGCACTTGGATGCGGTCGAGAAAGCCGGCGATTTGGTGGTCTCGATTCAGTCTGTCTCTGATCTGAACAGCAGTCAGTATACCAGTTTTGGTCATCCAACAACGGTCTTGGTGCATACATGTCTTGGGTCTTCTGCAATTCGGTCGCTGATGCCCTGCTCCAACCTCTCGAGGTCCTCATGGAGGAATCGCTGCTCCTCGAGGAGCATGGCGGGCTACAGATTTTGGGTACGTCGGCCAGAATTAGGGCAGTTATCAGCCCTCAGCCCAGAGAGTGAGAAATATCAAAGAGCAACAGGCAGATCGTAATGTGAAGTAGCGCTTGTGGATGGCTAGAAGAATCAAACCAAAGCCAGTCATTGCTGGCCAATCAGAGCGCGGCAGCGGCAGAATCGCGGCAAGTTTTTCTCCGACCAGCTCAATTCAGGCCCAACTGTTGCCCTTTAGAGAAACACCTCAATACACTCAACGAGATTGAGATTGACTAGACATCATGGCCGGGATCGATAGAAACATGGAGGGTACGCAAATTGACTGCCAAACGTCCAAAAGCACTGCTGACTGGAAGCAGAGAAGATGGAGTTCTCCACATCGAAGGAGGTCACCGTCGCGCCAACTTTCGAGAACATGCAGCTTAAAGAGAACCTACTCCGGGGTATCTATGCCTATGGATACGAGTCGCCATCCGCCGTCCAATCCCGAGCTATAGTCCAGATATGCAAAGGAAGAGACACCATCGCCCAGGCGCAGTCCGGCACTGGTAAGACGGCTACCTTCTCCATCAGCTGTCTTCAAGTGATCGACACTGCGATCCGAGAAACGCAAGCTCTGGTACTTTCTCCCACTCGAGAGTTGGCAACACAGATTCAGTCGGTCGTGATGGCACTCGGAGACTACATGAACGTACAGTGCCACGCTTGCATTGGTGGGACAAATGTTGGAGAAGATATACGCAAGCTTGACTATGGCCAACACATCGTCTCGGGAACTCCAGGCCGGGTTGCAGATATGATTCGCCGCCGCAATTTACGCACACGCAACATCAAGATCCTTGTCCTTGATGAAGCAGACGAGCTTCTCAATCGTGGCTTCCGCGAGCAGATTTACGACGTCTACCGCTACCTCCCCCCTGCGACTCAAGTCGTAGTTGTCTCAGCTACGCTCCCCTACGACGTGCTTGACATGACCACGAAGTTCATGACAGACCCTGTGCGTATTCTCGTCAAGCGTGACGAATTGACATTGGAAGGTCTCAAGCAATACTTTATCGCCGTTGAGAAGGAAGAATGGAAGTTTGATACCCTGTGCGATCTCTACGATACTCTCACTATTACCCAAGCCGTCATTTTCTGCAACACCCGTAGAAAGGTTGATTGGTTGACGGACAAGATGCGCGAGGCTAACTTTACGGTGTCTTCAATGCATGGTGAAATGCCTCAGAAGGAGCGGGACAGTATCATGCAGGACTTCCGTCAAGGCAACTCTCGTGTTCTCATCTCGACTGATGTTTGGGCCCGCGGTATCGATGTCCAGCAGGTATCACTTGTGATCAACTACGATCTGCCCAGTAATCGTGAGAATTACATCCATAGAATTGGCCGAAGCGGGCGATTTGGAAGGAAGGGTGTCGCTATCAACTTTGTGACCAGCGAAGACGTCCGTATCTTGCGTGATATTGAACGTAAGCTGGTATTCATCTTCATACGACTCGGCCTTGCTGACCACGACTCAGTGTATTACTCAACACAAATCGATGAGATGCCCATGAATGGTGCGTCCACAACGCCTATCTTTATTCAAGGCTAACTTCTTTCAGTTGCGGATCTCTTGACTTAGGCTGCAGCGTGAAACCCTATCAATTGCAACCCCACTGTCTTAGGAGAGGTTCTGTTTCTGCAGAAGGGAGGGGAAAGCCTGTCGAGTAGAGGTCTCTCAGGGCAACTCGGCGTGGAGGAAAGGGGCTTTTATGCCAGAAGGCATGAACTCCAAGATCCCCTTTGAATTACTGATTACTGACTTTGCTTTACGCAGTCTTCTGTCGCAATTCCACAGAGTCAGATTACACAACGTGTCTATCAGTGTAGTAGGCAGTCGACTTCCATGCCCTTGGCAGAGAATAGTCGGCACGCCTACCACTATCTACAACTATCTATCTTTATACAATCTGCAATGTTGGCGTGCCATTCAGCGAACTCCTGACTGCAGCTCATGTTCCATCTACCGTTCGGTCTGATTGGGACCGAAGGAGAAAATTGAAGGCGATTGGTCGAAATGTCCATTTTCCATGCTTACGCCCTCCCTGCAATGGTCACTCACCTAATCATCATTCGCCAGTATTCCCTTGGAAAATAGTGACAAGCTGCACGGCTGGTTATGTTCGGTACGCCGTCACTCTATCTGGTAAATTTCATCGTTTTGCGCTCTTTCTCTCACCCCGGCCACAAGCAGTCCGCGTTCCTATTCGACCTACGACAACGCTGTAATTTGAACGTTGCCCCACTCGGCATACTCCCCAGTGCTTCACTTTCCCGGCACTCTCGCATTACGTGACTATCATGTCGCATGCTCGAAATTCCCACCTTCCTCAGCAAGCATCTGCAACAAGCACGCGTCAAAACCCTTCAATTTCGGGCTGATTTGCCCCTCAAAAAGCTCCTTCAACACCGTCCGCCTAACACCTCGCCGCCCACTTTCCTGTGCCCCTCAACTGCTATCCGTCCTTTTCCGCCATAAGAAAACTTGCTTCTTCTTGCTACGTCGCGACGAAGACTCCGCATCAAAGTCATTCGGCTTGCCAGTTGCACATCAACGCTCACATCGCACGGATCAACTGGTGACACGCCACGGAAATGTCAATTCCTACGCGTCCCAAACAACTACCTCCTACCGCCATCATGGCTAACGTCCCCTCAACCGACAAATCTGCGCAGCCAGCTGCGGCGCCGACCGCGCCATTTACTGTGAATAGTATCGCCACTGCTGCCATGTCTTCGCCCCATCTCCCTAAGAACACCATTTCCGCTGCTGAGGCAGCCGTGGCTACGCCGACCAAAAAGACAGCATCCAAGTCCACTGCTCTGAGTGTGAAGGGTATGTTCAACACTTTGTCTACGCCCAAGCCATCAACGAATGCTTTCAGCGAGCTGCGGTCGCCAGCTGCGACTACCGACTCCGAAGACGGAGCCTCCGACTGGGCTGCAGCACACTCTCCTGTCCACGCGTCCGAGTCTGAGGCTGAAGCTTCTAGTAGTCGCGCAGAAGGGTCTGCATCTCGCGCTAAAGGGGGCTTGGCTAAGAAAGTCTTGAAGCGTGCTCGCGCCGACTCAGCTGCTTCAACCGGTAGTTCCGTTGGTGGCAAAGTCACGAAAAAGCGTGTCCGTACTACGGCTATACAGCGTCAAGCACCAAGTGCCAGGACTGAGTTGCCCTTGGGCAATGGCGAATTGGCGTAAGTTCCCCGTCCCTTGCATGACAATGTATGGAGTCTTTGCTTTCTACGCCAGACAACTCATGTGGTGTTCCCTCCCCATGTCCGACTATTCATACACACGAACAAAAAGTCAACTGACACCCACCAGCAACTTCACCGCCACAATCTTCATCATCCAGCTCGGCCCCAACGGCCACCAATTCCACGCTCACGAATCCGTCCTCAACCGCTCGCCCAAATTCCGTGACGAAGTCCACAAAGCCAAATCCAGCAAGCGTGCCACGAAGCAAAACCTCATCCAACTCATGGCCCACGACCCCGTCGCCTTCGAACAAATGCTACAGTACCTCTACAAAGACACGTTCCAACTCTCCAAGACCAAACCCTCGGCCCTCGACCGCATGGCCGAGATCCGCGAGCTCATGAGCCTTGCCAAGGTACGTATCTCCAAAGCCATTACTTCCACATACGCCTTGCAGCGCTAGAGATCTATTCAAAGATGGATAACCAATGCTGACCCCAATTCCACATACAGCATTATACCCTCCCCGGCTTGCAAAAGCAGATCGTCAAACTCTTCTCCACATCCAAGATGATCGCGAAGATCACGCCGGCTGCATTTTTCGATTGGGCGGAGGACATGTATTACGAAGAGCTCGATCATGAGAATGGGCCTTTCAAGGTTTTCTTCGCGCGCGTGGCGCCGGCGTTGATGCGGTGTGTGGATCCGAGCGTCTCCAAGGATCTCTGCCGTATGGTCAAGCTGGGGGGTGGGTTTGCAGAGGAGCTTTTCAAGGCTATGCATGCGGTATTTTTCTCTTTGTCCCTTTTCTGTGTGGTATCTGTGGCTGATGAGGATAGGCGCTGAAGGATGTCGCGTTCGTGAAGAAGGAAGAGGGGGCTATGGATATGGACTCTGGAGGTGAGGGCCTCTTCTTACCCTGTATGGCCTGCTCGCTACCCTAGTCGTCCATTCATGCTAACCCCTCGATCTAACAGAGTACTAATTCAGCCACTCAGCGCCCGAAACGCGGCTCTCATGGCTGTAGCAGCATCATTACCTACCTCTACACTATTGGATAAGCCACCCTCAGCACACATCTTTCGATCTCCAACACCCCCCTCTACAAATTCAGGCTTAGCAAAGCGTACATTTCCACATTTATAGGCGGCATGCGATCGTATATCTGTACCACCAGCACTCATGGCATGCATATTTCTCCTTTGTTCGATATCTTAAGAGCACCTACTTCAACCACTTTTGCGACTGTGGTATTATATCCTGTCCCTTTTGGCCATGAGCGCGAGCCTTGGTGTGCGTCTGGTGCTGGATTATAGCCAATTGAACACATCCAATGCAGTAGCTTTCGTCAGGCGATTGGACTTTAGCATAGTGGTGTGTGCAGTTTGATGCCAGAAGGGGGGGGGTTCACTTCTTGATTGTTGTATTTTAGTGTGCATGCGTTTAGGTCGTGGTTTTTGCCTGCGGAGGAAACGGGGGTAGAGCATCATTTCTAAAGAAGTATTGGATGGGTAATCCAGAAATTCATGACTTGATTCGCTGTGCTGGGGTGAGAGATTGTGGTGATGTTTTGTGATGCTTATATGATGTTACTGTGACGTCTCTGTCGCTTCAAAGTGCCAGCGCGGTGCTTTTTGATTAGTTGAGAGCTTGTGTTTGCTGGAGATGATATTTGGCGTTGCCTTTATGTCCTCGCTCTCCGATTTTAAACCTGACCACTGCTGTATTTGGGTTGGGATTCTGGCGATATTGGAGTGGGAATTGTGGCTTGCAGGTCGTTCACAATACAAACACGGCCTTCCCATGTCAACGTTTAGTATGCATGTTAGAATTGTTTTGACTGGGGAAGAGTTAGATGCAAGACCCTTTACTGAGTGCAAAGAACTGGAAATTGTCAGCTGAGCATTTTGGGTCTCGATAAAGCACTGGCCTGCTGTTGCTAGCTAGTTATATGAGTTGAGCGGTGGGAATGGATCGTGAGGAATGTAGAGGAGGCCGGAGGTAGTATGTTTTTAGCATTGAGGGTATCTAGAAGTCGTTTTATCCTGTGGGCCCATATTGATACAGGTCCATCATCCAAGGACATTGTTTCATGCAAGACGAGACGCCAATCGCTCCATGCAGCCTCCCAGTCCGATCCAATGATAATGTCAATACAGTGAGGTCATTATTCCTCATCATCACTCATGACCATCATGCTATCCTCCCCAACCTCACTAACCCTCGCCCTACTCTTCCCCTTCCCTCTCACCCTCCGATTCGTAATCTCCCCTTTCCTTGTCGCGATGAAGTTTTCATACTGCACATCCTCTTCTCGATCAGCCGCATCATCATTTCCAGCCCATCCCTGCTGACAAGCGTTCTCCTCCAAGGCCCTTCCCAGCAGATCTGTGGCGACTGGATCCTGTGGGCTCACGGCTAACGCTTCGTGTAATGCACAAACTGCTTCCCAGCTCCTTCCCATCTCCAGCAGCGTGAGTCCTTTGGCGCAGAAGATGCCAGCGTCACGTCCGCCTTGGCGGAGGACTTCTTCAAATTCTTGCAGGGCGGGCTCCCACTTGCCTTGCCGACGGTATGCGTGGCCGAGATTTGCACGTGTAGCTATCCAGGCACGCGGATCGCTGTCGATTTCGGCGGCGATGGTGAGAGCGCTGTTGAGGATGGTGACGGCTTCTGCGAGGTGGTCGAGGTGGTAGAACACCACGCCTAGTTCGTTGAGGAGGAGGGGATCGGTACTACAGAGGGCGTGGGCAGCGTTGAGATATTCGTGGGCGAGCGTCATGTTGTTGAGTTGCAGATTCTGCATCCCGAGAAAGAGTTGTGGTAGGTGTGTCCCTTGGAAGAGACGAGCGGCGGTGCTGTAAGCGGAGATGGCTTGATCGTGCTCGCCTTCTGCGGCAAAGGTGTGGGCGAAACCGATCCAGGCGGGGCCGAAATGCGGATCCATCATTGAGGCTTTGGAGAAGAAGCGTCGGGCTTCTGCTATCTGGGATATGCTGAGATAGTAGACGCCGACTGCAAGCCAGGTGCCTGGTTCGTCTGGATGTACGTCTGCGAGACGGTGTGAAAGGAGGAAGAGGGTGTTCGTTTGTGAGAGCTCGTAGAGGCAGGCGAGATGGAGTGGGTAGATGGAGAAGTTATATTCGTCTGTGTCGAGGACAGCGGTTGTGATCGCGAGAGCTTCTTTGAAGCGGCACTGCGTGAAGAGGAGTTCGGCTTTCGATAAGAGCAGATCAGGGTTATTGGCAAGGTTGTAATGGGTGGAGAGGGTTTCTGACGCATGATTGAACTCTGCTGGGTTCTTGTATTTAGAGAGGCGGGTCGTGTACAGCATTTTGGCGAATTGGGCGGCTTCTTGTGATGTGTCGTTGTCTTCAGTCGAAATCGAATCGAAGCCTAGGGATTCCAGGAAGGTCCATTCTTCATCTGGCGACATAAGCGAATTCTTCATGAGCTGATCGAATGCCTCAAAGCATTGGACGTCTATGCGTACAGCATCCTTGTAGCAATCTTTGGCCCTGTCAAAGGCATTCTGCTTCGCGTAGCATATCCCACGGAGATAGCACATGCCTGCCTCATATTTGATATCCGAGAGGTTCTCCTTGTCTCTTTCCTCACTCCTCTCTATTCGGTCCGGTCTGCTGTTCGCTTTCCCGTTCTTGACCCCCGGCCGCAGATTCCCATTGGTGTGTTGTATTTTCCGCCGCGTCTTACTTGGTGATAGTATGAGATGACTTGGATTCTTGTCTCCCAGTATTGAAAGGGCTTCTTCGTATTTTCCTTGCCTGATTTGGCAGTGGGCGGCCAGGTACCGACATGATGTATTCCGTTCTACCAGATTGTGCTTGTCAAGGAAGCTTTGTGCACGGGTGTAATTGCCGGTAGAAAAATGGACTTGAGCGAGGAAAAAGGCATCATTATCATCATCTAGTATATGTCAATTGGTAGACCTGAAGTGTGTTGCAATGGCCTTACTGGTTATAGCGAGCAACTTGTCACCTATATATATCGCCGATTCATATTGGTGCTTCTGTATTGCATCTTGTCTCCAGTCTTTCAGCAGCTGCTGCATGACTCTAGAAGTTGGTCTTGTGCTGCTTATGTTTACCAAATAGCGAAGCCCAAGACTAATCGCGTAGTATCTGTGCAGGTGAATTACTTGTTTAAGTAAAGCGTGCCGTATCCGGCTAGTCTATCGCTCGCCGCCTCCGGCTACCCTTCCCTTAGCTTCTAACTCAGATACTCTTTCCCTATCAATATAAACATATTTCTATGTTCTACTCTTTCTATAATTATCATGATATTTCTATTTTCATCAGCCCTTACGACATTTATCGCTTGAACCCAAAGGGCCACGTCTGCAATTCCGGCGTCGTTTCTCGCTCGCAATGAGGTACTCTGCGGCCCTCCCTCACGATCCTAAGAGCGACAGCTGGAGATTGACAGCCCAACAAGGATGAATGCGGTGTTGTCGTATCTATTATTGAGTGGAAGGGTATCACGACGTGCTCGGCTTCGCTTTTCAAGCACGAGAATTAAGGTTATGCCGAGGGTGTTCATTGGTCAGATGGCCCCGAAGTCGGGCTATACGAGGGTGCTGTGGAATGAGACTATGTACATAAAACCCAGGCTGGGGGAGGGGGAGTAAAGATACTGCTGCAGCAACAGCAAGTTCAGATGAGCTGAAGGCAAGGTCTCCTGCACATGCTTCGGCACCACCTGCTGCGCTGTCTTGGGCACCGCACTATCACCAGTAGCGTGGCTCACACCCGCATTGCCAGTCGCCTCCGCTCCGGCGCCGGTGTCGTGGATGGTGTTAGGAACCTTCTCCTCGACTGACTGGGAGATTTCCTCCTGAAGCTTTTCGGGAACATACTTATTTTGTGGTTAGCGGCTCTCCGCTTCTGCTTCCTCTTTTTCCGCCTTGTTCTTTCTCAAGATCGCTCTTCGAAGTCTGACACCTTTCTCGGGTCCATCACTGTCAAACCTTCTCCCCCATACTTCAGGAGTCTCACCAGCCGCATTCTTGATCGTTGGATCGACACCATGCTCCAACAGCCATGTTTTGGCTTCTTCACTCTTCCATTTATAGGCAGTATGCAACGGTGTTCCTTTTCTTCCAGATCTCCTTGCTTCCGATGGCGCAGGGATGTCTGCTGCAAAGCTATTGATATCAGCACCATGCTCGAGAAGGAACGCCATCACTGAGATGCGATCAGGCGCATCTCCTTGCGCTGCTGCATGTAGGGCAGCACTGTCTGGTTCGATGGTAGCGCCGTATAGCGTTAGAAGCTTGATCGTCTCTAGAGGCGCATGGAGGGCTGCTCTGTCCAAGAGTGAAAAACTATTCTCGCTGCTTTTGCCCCTAGGATCTGCGCCGTGAGAGAGGAAGAGTGCGACCAGGTCAGGATTTGTCATGTGCGAACCAAACACAGCGTTGTCAACTTTCCAGCCGTGGTCTATGAAGATTTGGAAGATGACAGGAGATTTTGTTTGACCGATTGTGTATGTATTGAACTCGCCACCCTCGGATAAGAGGTATCTCAAAACCTCAGGCTGGCCTTCTTCTTCAGCAGCTAGGGATATGAGATAGTTGACGTTTTGTTGACTGGGACCTGATACCGTGGGGTTCGATCGCCATTCGGATAAGGTGGCTTTCAGATTATCAAGGTCGCCGGCCTTGGCTGCAGCTTTGATGGAAGCGTACAGTTCGGCTGCTGTTGCGACTCTGCCTTGATTTCCATTGACATTTGAGGCATTGGACATTTCTGCGTGTGATAAATTGGAGTGGGCATAGACGAAATACTATGATTCAGCAAAAAGCAACGATTCTGCTAAGTTTTTTGAGATGAGAGGCACACATGCGTAGCCAGGTTGAAACCAGGCATTAACGTGCCAGGTAAGTCATCACGCAGCTGCTGGTCGGATTACGTATGACGGCACGACAAGGGCTGCGCAGATCACAACCAACGCCTAACACGCACTCTGCGCCTGCGCTATTTGACAAGATGAATTTGATCCTGAAGTGGTCAGACACGATGGGGCGGGACACTGACGAAAAGGAATGTGAGATTACTGGTCCTGTCCAAAAGGGTACATTTGCGTCTGTGGCGGCGGGAGGAGCCGCAAATTCTCCGAATTCTCCGATTACTCTTCCTCGTTGTTTGGAAATGTTGTTGTTGTTTCGTCCTCACAGAGCATCTTCTCCACAGCGCCTGACGCCTTGCGCTGACGAGATAGGGTTCAATGCCACGAAGAAGTGGTGCATAATCCATCATCCGACCCACTACTTTTAGATTTACAATCCAAATTGGGTCATTACCCTGAGGCTGCGCCGTCTGCTAGTAACGAAGAATGCTTTGAAGGTGGTGTCTGATTGCCTTGAAAGCTGTCAGACACATGAGCAATAGCTGCCGTGGGGCTCTGAGAGCTGATGATTTTGAATCATCATGAGAGTGCAGTGTCTGAGCTAACCACCTAGCTGGTTCAGCTCCCTCAGCCCCATCCTACGGGATGCCTTACCAGATCACGTTTCCTCAGTCATGTTTCAGATGTTTACTGATCAGCTTGCATAACCCAATCGCCAGAGGAGGAGTAGTCTCCGACGTGCCAAATGTGAGAAATTACTGCGTCTCTGGCACGAATGAAGGAATGAGGCAAAGCCAATATGCAAGCAAGCAAGCAATCAACTAGCCAATGCTCATTTCCAACAATGACAGCCATACATTGAGAGGTTGGAAACGGTAACTCTGGACATATGAAATGCGGTCCTCTGTTGGTATCCCCTGATGCTGTGCTCCTCGAGATGACATATCTCAGGCGAAGGCTTGAAATCTCACTCAATCTCGTTCGATTTTACCCGTTATGGTGAAGCTCGCTCCAATCACTAAGAGCACTGCCGCTAATCCTTATCCTTCTTTGCCACTTTTTACTGAATTTCTCTTGTTTCAAGGTCTGATAATGCAACCTACGATGGCTGACAGGATCAGGACCACAATGCTGTACCTCAACTTCGAGTATCAGCAGACCACAGCCCCATGTCACCTATGTCGGAGGATCCAAAGCGGTCATGGAATTCTATAATCATGTGAGTGCAGGGCGGTGTACAACGCTTACGCATTGTTTCATGATAAGCTCTCAGCTCAGACGGGGCGATGACCCTGGATTACCCATCCATCGTATGTAAAAGATATAAATAGAGCTCCTGTCTTGATCGAGTTATGGAGATACCATAGAAGTTTTTTCAGCATCAAGAAAGGCAAACAAACTTCAAATTACCCTGGATCAAGAAGTCGCTCGAAGCTGGACCTGTTCACACAAAAATGCATCTCCAATTCCAAAAGATTTTCCTAGTATTACTTGGAGCTCTACTCACCCTCTCCTATGCCGGATGTAGTGGTTGCTCGAAAGGGTGATTATGGCCCTTTTCCATTGCCATCATCCTGTTGTGCTAATTGTCTTCCAGAGTAACGACTACAGGCCCATGGATTGGGCGAAGAGGTCTGAATCTCTTCAAAAAGCGGGTCGATGCTCGCCACAAATGTGGTACCACAATCGGCATAGGAGCAGTCGTCGACCACTCTACCGGAGGCGGATACCAGAGTAACCCACCCAAAGCTCGACGTAACGACCTGCCTAAGCGGGACCTCACACCTTTCCCAAACAGCACTCCTAATGTACTCAACAAACGGATGCTCGTCGACTTCCCTGCGGATGAAGGCGAACAGGATTCTTGGATGGTAACACAGGTCGAAAGCGCAGCTACAGATGTAGTCGCAGACGCTGTACAAAATGGCGACGAAGTGGACGACATCAATTCCGGGCAATTCTTCAAAATTGGCGGCACAGACTATACCAGAGATCCCGTCACTATCGGCCTAGGACGCAAGAAGAAGAATCCCGACGATGCGGACAATATCCGGCTTACCGGCTGCACGGCACTTATTGTCATGTCTGAAAAAGCCGTCTGGTTTGGCCACCTTTGGGAGACACTATCATACGACTCCACTGATGAAGTCTTCCAACAACAAGTTATCGACTTCATCAACAATGGCGGGACCCAGAACCCCAACGAGC